>Ga0181574_10004949_pt1 | contig 11524 bp, 7 predicted proteins | sample 101ome_24_FD_145600 | JGI IMG/M metagenome (GOLD analysis project Ga0181574, IMG submission 145600) | Coastal salt marsh microbial communities from the Groves Creek Marsh, Skidaway Island, Georgia - 101410AT metaG (spades assembly) | ecosystem: Environmental > Aquatic > Marine > Intertidal zone... | reverse complement strand
TTACTGATCCTTTCCCTCCAACAGCATCCAACCCTGCTCCTATTGCAGTGCAGTGTATTGGTGATGTACCTGCGCCAGATGTTACTGTGGTAACTGATGAAGCGGATAACAGTGGTGCAACTACTGTTACTTGGGAAGATGATACTTCTGATGGAAACTCTTGTCCTGAAACAATTACGCGTCGTTACCGTGTAACGGATGACTGTGGTAACTTCATCTTTGTTGAGCAAATTATTACTGTTAACGACGATATCGCTCCTGTAGGAACTGCTCCTGCTGATATTACCGTAGCTTGTGCTTCAGATGTGCCAGCTCCTGATATTAATTCACTCATTGGTGTGTCTGACAACTGTTCTATTCCAACTGTTGATTTTGTTGGAGACGTATCTGACAATAATGTTTGTAACGGAGAGGTAATCATACGTACCTATTCAATAACTGATGAATGTAACAACTCAATTACAGTATCTCAGACTATTACCATTGACTCCTATACACCAACATTCAACCTTTCTTACACAGACCCAACCGAGTGTGGTTTGGCTGATGGGACAATCACAATAAGAGGGCTTGACCCAAATACTACCTATGCATTTGAATACAACGGAAACCCCTCGCAAAACATCACAACTGATGCCAACGGTGACTATGTCATCACGGGGCTTCCTTCTGGTTCTTACTCTGTATTCACAGTAAGTGATGCGGACTGTCCGGCGTGTTCAACAACAGATAACACTTCCTTTAACCTTATTGAACCAAATGCTCCTCCTATTGATGCGGGGACTGACCAACAGGTATGTGAAGGAACTGCAGTTACACTAACTGCGGTAAACCCTGACGGCGCTATCATTAGCTGGAACAATGGTGTAACAGATGGGGTGGCATTTACTCCTGTTGCAGGAACACTTAACTATACCGTGACCGCTGACCTTGCTGGATGTATCTCCTCTGATGTTGTCACTGTTACTGTTTATGCTGTACCAGCCATTGATCCTATTTTAGATGTAACACAATGTGACTCCTATACCCTTCCTGCTATTACAGGGACTAACCTTACGGGGAATGAAGCATTCTGCACCGCTCCTAACGGTGGTGGAACGCAACTCAACCCAGGGGATGCCATCACTACGGCGGGTGCCAATACTATTTATGTATACGATGAAACAGGAACTACTCCTAACTGTTTTGATGAAACTTCCTTTGTGGTGAACATCAACCTTACACCTGTTATTGATCCTATTTTGGATGTGACACAGTGTGATACCTACACCCTTCCTGCCATTACAGGAACGAACCTTACAGGGAATGAAGCATTCTACACCGCTCCTAACGGTGGAGGAACACAACTCAACCCAGGGGACTTGATTACAACAGCAGGAGCCAATACGATTTATGTGTACGATCAAACGGCTACTACTCCTAACTGTTTTGATGAAACTTCCTTTGTGGTTACCATCAACCTCACACCTGTTATTGATCCTATTTTAGATGTAACACAATGTGATACCTATACATTGCCTGCCATTTCAGGAACTAACCTTACTGGAAACGAAGCTTACTACACCGCTCCTAATGGCGGGGGGACACAGCTCAACCCAGGGGACTTGATTACAACAGCAGGAGCCAATACTATTTATGTGTACGATCAAACGGCTACTACTCCTAACTGTTTTGATGAAACTTCCTTTGTGGTAACCATTAACTTAACACCTGCTCTTGACCCTGTAGGTGATGTGGTGATATGTGATGAGTTTACCTTTGCGGACATCCTAGGTTCTAATCTTACAGGGAATGAAGCGTATTATACTGCTCCTAACGGTGGAGGTACTCAATACAACCCTGGGGATATTTTCAATACCCCAGGTCTTTCTACCATCTATGTGTATGATGCAACAGGAACTACTCCTGACTGTTTTGATGAAGTATCCTTTAGCATCAACATTAGCATTACTCCAGTATTTACTCCAACAGGAAGTAACCCTACTCAATGTGCTGCCAATGACGGATCAATTACCCTATCGGGGCTTACGCCTGGCGCTACTTACACCGTAGGATACACTGCCAATGGAACACCCTTTGGGCCTGTTGTACTCACTGCTAATGCTGCTGGTGAAGTAATCATCACCGGATTAACTGCTGGAACATACTCCAACTTTGTGGTAGAACTCAACAACTGTATCGGTACAGACAACACCGTTATCAACCTAGTGGATCCAAATGCTCCTGCCATCGACGCAGGTCCAGATGTTGAAGTCTGTGAGGGAGAAGAAATTACACTCACTGCTGTAAACCCTGATGGAGCTATCATCACTTGGAACAATAGCATCACTGACGGTACTCCTTTTAACCAAAACCCAGGTACAACTACCTATACCGTTACTGCGAACCTTGATAACTGTATCGCTACTGACCAAGTGGATGTAACGGTAATTCCTGCTCCAATAATCGATGCAGGACCAGATCTCTTTATTTGCGAAGGAGAGTCTGTCACACTAACTGCTACTGGTGCACAAACATACGTATGGGATAATGGTATTTCGAATGGCATTCCTTTTACACCGAACCAAACAACTGTTTATACCGTTTCAGGAGCCTCTAACTCCTGCATAGGTTCGGATATTGTTACAGTTACCGTTCATCCATTAGCAAATGTGTCATTTACTGCCGATAACTTAAATGGATGTGCCCCTGCTAGTTTCACCTTAACCAATACTTCTGATCTTCCCGGAGAGGGATGTGTTTGGACCCTCAGTAATGGAGTTACACTATACGGATGCGAAAACGTAACTGCATTACTGTCCACAGCAGGATGCATTGATGTCACCTTAACCGTTACCACAATCGATGGATGTACTAGCTCTGCATTCTATCCTTCTTACATATGTGTTGAAAACAATCCGATCGCAAACTTTACTGGAGACCCATTAGTAATAAACACAACTGACTCAGAAGTTGATTTCATCAACGGTTCATTTGGAGCAGTCGATTACGCTTGGAATTTTGGTGATGGAACGACATCTTTTGTAGAAAACCCAAGCCACATTTTTGATGGATCGGAAGAAGGTAACTATACCGTTGAACTCATTGCTTATAGTAGTTTTGGATGTTCCGACACAGCATACGCCATTGTTGAAGGTCAAGAAGACTTAATTTTCTATGTGCCTAATACCTTCACACCAGATGGCGATGAATATAACCCTACATTTCTCCCTGTGTTCACGTCAGGATTTGATCCTAACGACTACAACTTACTCATTTTTAACCGATGGGGTGAGTTACTTTTTGAATCGAACAACGCTGCTTATGGCTGGGATGGAACTTATGGAGGAGCTCTGGTAAAAGACGGTACTTATGTTTGGAAAATTGAATTCAAAACCAAATACACGGATGAAAGACAAGTTCATGTTGGTCATGTTAACTTGCTCAAATGAGAATAATACGAACCAACGCATATATTCTTCTCAACATTTTAATTACTTATGATTCATTTCTCTCAGATTAAAAGGTATAAATTAATCACGTTAGCATTAATTACTTTCCTTGTAATAGGCTCATTTCTTCAAAAAAAGACCATACAACAGGCTGAATTCAATTGGCGTTTCACTCATCCAACTATTATTGTCAATAGTGAATTAAATAATACTATTGAAGGCAATTATTTCATCATTTCAAAAATCAATCCTAAAGAAAAATATATAGAAATAGAAAATCTACCTTTAGAACTTTATTCTATTATTGACAGTATTAATTGGATCGTCGGATGGGGGAAGAAACAAAGATATTATAATCGAGGTAACGAGGAGTTGGCCGAAATTACTGGATTTGATAAAAAAAATAATCGGATTTATTTATCGAAGACTATAAACTTTCCAACGAAAAATCAGCGTGCAGTATTTTGGAGAAAGAAAATACCTCATTTAATACCACTAAAAGATGAGCCAATTATTAACCGAGAAGACATTATTGGATACCCATCCAACTCAATGTCATTTAGTCGTATTATTTATGACCCACAATTTAAACGTTACTTTGCTTTTATCCAACCAGTTGACCAGCCTAATACACCAATATTCTTAATAGAATCAAAAGATTTAAGAACCTGGGGGAATACACTTACTGACAAGCCCATTTTCACGTCAGTTGATTTCAGTGAATTCAACTGGTCGAATAACGACTCTCTCTGTAATATCGGCTCATGCCCAAGAATTGGTGATGTGATTACAAATGGAGAAAAAGTTTATTTGTTCATGTATGGTTTTAACAAGGCAAATAAAAGACAAATATCATTGGCAGTATCAGAAACTGGAATAAAAGGTCCGTATATAATAAATAGTAATCCTATTCTAGCTCATGGCGAAAAGGGTTCTTGGAATGAAACAGGGGTTTTCTATCCAAAGTTTCTCGATTGCGGAAATAATAACTATCGTATATTTTTTGACGGCATTAATAATAAAGGTGAAGAGGCCGTAGGAGTGGCTCACTCAACAGATATGATTAACTGGTCAATTGAAGCCAATTCTCCAATAATCAGTCAACACGAGGGATGGCGTAGCGCAAAAAATGTATCTGAACCTGCTTATTCAGAAAAAAGAGGCGATTCAATATTCTTACTTGTAGCTGGAGCTAAAGCATTTAACGACTCATGGGCAAACAATTACATTTTCAAAGATAGTTACATGTCTGCAAAGGGAAATGTTGACCAAACACAATTAGGGGTGTTTCTATCTCTTGACAAAGGAAAGAGTTTCATAGAACATACAAATAATCCAGTTTTTATAAATAATTATTTGAATAAGTATGAAAACGCTCATCTCGGTGCAAACTTTTCAATAATTGAAAAAGAAGATACTGTGTTCTACTTCTATCAAGCAAAAACCTCTACTCCACAGCTTCGATATGTTGTCAAAGCTTATTATCAATTGAAACAAGCTAGGAAATAAAATAACAATTCAGAAATTAGAAGCCTATAATTACAGTCGGAATTCAATCGAAATTTTTAAATTTGACGCTCAAAGAAAACGACTATGGGAAGAGCATTTGAATACCGAAGAGCTGCAAAGGAAAAACGTTGGGACAAGATGTCTAAATTGTTTCCAAAACTAGCAAAGGCAATCACAATGGCTGCTAAAGAAGGAGGACAAGACCCTGCGATGAATGCAACATTGCGAACAGCAATTCAGAATGCGAAATCGCAAAATATGCCGAAAGACAATATTGAAAATGCGATCAAACGGGCCACCGCTAAAGATTTAGAAAATTACCAAGAGATCTTTTACGAAGGCAAGGGGCCTCATGGGGTATTGGTATTCATTGAATGTGCAACTGATCATCCAACACGAACTGTCGCTAATGTTAAATCGTATTTCAACAAGGCTGGAGGCGCCGTTGTTCCAAATGGTTCTTTGGAGTTCATGTTCAATAGAAAAGCAGTTTTTCAAATTGATGCAACTGAAGGTATTGACATGGAAGAATTGGAATTCGACCTCATCGATGCAGGAATTGAAAGTATAGAAAAAGATGAAGAGGGAAGTATTTTTATTTATGGAGACTATACTAGTTTTGGAACACTTCAAGCGGCTTTGGAAGAACGTAACATTGAAGTAGCTAAATCAAGTCTTGAACGCATCCCAACATCACCCGTAGAGTTCACAGAAGAGCAATTAGCAGATATCGAAAAAATGCTAGATAAAATTGAAGACGACGACGATATTCAACAAGTATTTACGAATATCGCTTAATGCGTCCACGCCATTTTCTCTCCTTCTTCACTACTCGATTTATTCGGATTTTCATTGCGGTTACGGCAATGTTATTCGCCTATTTTATCCAAGAAGTCAACCTCAATGCACTTCGCGATGACGGTGTTCCCCTAAGGGAGCAAAAGACCATCAAAACAGCCGATGACATTAGTTATTTGAGTCCTGCGCGCAACTATTACAATACTGGTAGAATTTATGGCAGCGAAGTACAAAAGTACCAATCGGTCACTCGATCGCCCGGATATGGTGCTTTATATGGGATAATGCTCACAGTTTTTGGTCCTGAACATGCGTTAAGTGGTTTAAAGTGGATTCAACTCTTGCTTTATGGCATAAGCATTTATTTATTATTTGGAATAGCTGCTCATCTTATCAAACACACCATTCTTGCATATGTCGTCGTTGTTATATACGCGCTGCTTCCCTTCTCACTAGGGTTTATATATTATACGCTAACAGAAGGTGTAACGCCTAGTTTATCCGTTATCTTTTTTTCCCTCTTACTTTACGCTCATCGGTTGTCCTCGGTTAAGTGGTACCTCATTAGTGCTTTTCTATTGTCCATAATTATAGCCATTCGCCCTTTTCTGCTATTATTTGCTATACCCCTTGTTGGATATATTTACATGGACTTTCATCAACAAAAGAAGCAGCTTTTTAAGGCACTCTTCTTTTCGCTCTTAATTAGCTGGATGTTCATGGGCGCATGGCAAATAAGAAACTACATTGTATTAGATAAATTTACAGGGTTGCATCCCATCTACCAAAAAGAAATTCCGGGAGTCTTTCGACCTGTACATGCTTCAGTTTGGAATTTTTATAAAGGATTTGAACATAGGGGCGACCATTTTCATGAAGCGCTCATTCCATTTTGGCAACAATCACTTCAAGGAGATACTTCTCACACATTAGTCGATGCTCAAATTTCTAAGCTACCCACTTTTGTTCAAGAAATCCTGCCAAATAAAAAGTTGACAGCAGCTTTTTCATCCTATCAATATGTTACTTATCTTCAAAAGGAGTTTCTTAACCAAGGCCGTCTAATACCATCATGGTTATATGAAGAGGAAACAAAAACAGCTCAGCTTTTCAATGCGTTGGCAAGTGACTTCAAACGAGAAGCACCATTCATATATCATGTAAAAACACCTGTAAATGCATTAGTTCAACTTCTCGGACATTCTAACTTATCCCTGTACATCTTTCAAAAAACATATCGTGGTCGATGGTGGATGGAAGCGCTGCGTGCACTTTCCTTTTTACTCTACGCAGGAAGCTTTCTACTTTGTTTTCTTGCGCTAGTAGTATGGAAAAAATTACCGGAAATCGCTCTAGTCTCTTTGCCAATAATACTCGCTATTTTTTACTTAAGCTATTTTCAACGCGGGACGGAAGAACGGTATCTACTGCCCTTCTTACCGGTGGCGTTTATTGTTGCCGCAGGATTAAAAACAAGTTTATTGCGCTACGTAATGCAAAAAATGAATCAACCATCTTAAAGTCGAAAAAGTAGTTGAGATTCTTATACCTCCTTTATAAACAACTCTCGATTAAATCTTATCCTCGGACCATAGATGCCGCTATCACCTCGCTTACCGACACTTATTGCCATACAGACTTCTGCTTTGCCATAAGGTAGATTTAACATCCGACGCACTCTGCGTTGATCAAGCCCTTCGATTGGACAAGTATCATAACCATAGGCTCGAAAAGCCAACATGAGATTCTCACATGCCAAGGCGGTAGACTTATTTGCCCAAACGCGCATATCGGAAATAGATTTAGGCTGGCGCACCATCGGTTTTCTGAGAGCAATTATATTCAATGCTATTCGTTTCACCATACCAAACCAACCCAAAAACCCCTGTCGATAGGCTAGAGGCGCAATCTTCTGATAATACATTAGCGCGGAATCAGGCACTTTTTCTTCCTGTTGTTTGAATGCTTCTAACATCAATTTACAATTTCTTTTCCATGTATCTCTTCGGGCCACAACCACAATCATTTCAGCTGCTGTCTTTACTGTATTTTGATCCAAGCAATACGAAGTAAGTAATTTTCGTTTGTCTTCCGAACGCACCCAGTAAAATTCCCACGGCTGCATGTTTGAAGAGTTTGGGGCTAATAGCGCTAAATCTAAGCACTTATTCATTACATCTTCAGGAATTTTTTCATCCGTGTAGATACGACAGCTTCTTCGGTTGGCAACCAATTCAGAAAAAGCTTCTGGGTTGTAATAGGTTGAGTCTTCTTTATACGCGAAGGTTGGTGTCTCTGAGAGAATACTTTTTGCCATCTAAATTTGTTTCAGGCTAAGTTAATGTTATTCCGAAAACAAACAGGACAGAAGAATCCAATTGGATTTAAAAGGGCCCATTTTGTTTAAACACGATAGGAAAGTTTAAAATTCCTAAAGACGCATCGTAACACCAAATCGTAATCCGAAACTTTGAAACTTTCGACTAGGAGAATTCGCAATCACTGGAGTGATATTTCCACGGTAAGTAGGACTTATAAAAAGTTCTGCCTTATTTAGTGTACGTCGTATCTCTAATTGTAATAGATAATCCATATTAAACGCTACTGGGGCAATGGAAGACACTACAACGGCGGTACCCGAAACGCTAGGGTAATCGCCAGTTGCATTACTTACACCAAGATTAAACGATGCACCAACTCTTGAAATCAGTGCCCAGTTCCCAAAATCAAAACGATACCCAAAATTTAAGGGGATGGAAACCCACGCGTAGGTATTGGTCCAATTCGCTACCGAAGAAACCGTATCCACATAACTAACGGAATCATATATAGGAATAAAGATAGTATCATTCGTTTGGGTTTGCTGATTAAAAATTACCGTATCTATATCAAAACCAACTATTTCTAAAGTATCTACTTGTGTAAACGAACTTGAATTAAGTTCAAACTTTTCCCCCGTTTGAAAGAATTCGATTCCAGATCCAACACTCACCTTATTTCGAATTGCATTTACATTAAACCCAAAAGACGGCGTTAGTAAAGCCCTCTCTTCCAATAAATAGGTAGCACTTGAAGTTGTTGTCTTCATCAAACCCTCTGCGCCATAATTGACTCCTGCAAAGAACTGAAACTCTGCCTTCCATTTGTTGGAATCCTTTACTTGTGCCTGGATAGTATCTTTCTGAATAATCGTATCTCTCACAACTAGCGTATCCCGAATCAATAATGTGTCATAGATAATCACCGTATCGCGAATAAATATTGTATCCGGTGGAAAATTCGAATCTGAATTACGCTCAATTCCTTTATCGTTTCCTCGTTCTTGTGAAATAGCAGAGGTTGATCCAACCCTATCTTCAAGTAATTTAATATCGAACATTCCACTCCCTTGACCTTGATCACGCGCAGTTCGATTGGTAGTTTCTCCCCTTGATACTTCCATCTTCTCCTGTTGCTCGTTGAAAGCAGGGTTAGTTGACTCCATGGTGTTATTCTCCTTTCCAGCTGAAGACATTTCCTCTAAATTGAGCGTGTTTTTAACAGAAGCCAATGATTCATCGGAAGTAATACCCGAATCTGATTCGATTTGGCCTTGCTGACTTGATGTTACCTCCATTACCCCTGAATTTGCAAGCTCATTTCCAACTCTTGACCTTTGAATTTTAGATTGATTCGTGAAAGCAAGCGAAAGGAAAATCAGCAAGAACAACCCATTTAGTAAGAAAAAGAAAATTCCACCTCTTCTCTTTCTTTGAGTAGGCATAGCTGCATCTAGTCGATTCGTTAAATCACTTATAAATTTAGCCGGAATATCAAAGGATTGATTTTTCAACTTATCGCTGAACAACTTATCGATATGGTCTTCAGAATTTTTCACTATTTCACTGCTATTTGAGATTCAATAACTTGATTTCGCAATCGTTTTCGAGCTTCTTTGATGTGCCATTTCACGGTTTCGTAACCAATTTCGAGTTGTTCACTAATTTCTTTCGTTGAATATCCTTCTATTGCATAAAGATTAAACACAATCTTGGTAGCTGGGGGGAGGCTATTCAACATAGTTTGAAGTGCTTCTGCCTCTATGTCGTAATCGATGGCTGAATACTCACTTTCTTCAAATGTTGCTACTTGAGCGTCTACATCAAAAAGTTGTTTGTAATTCTTGGCAGCGCGGAAATCATCTATAATGGTATTGTTTACAATTTGCTTTGCCCAAGAAAAGTAGGCTGTTCCGACTTTATACTGATGAATTCCTGTGACTATTTTCATAAAGGCTGTGTTTACAATGCTCATCTGATCTTCTCGGTTGTTTTTATAGCGAACAGCAGCCCCCATCAATACATTAAACGTATGTTGGTAAAGGACGAGAATGACCTTTCGATCATGATCTTGAATTTTCTTTACTATTTCGCTATCAATTAGCAAGTTTCCGTTTTTTTAACTAAGACGCGTTCACTCTTCAATTCGTCTGCTGAAGAAACGAAAAAAATAGCCATGCATATAATTATGCACGGCTATTTGCGCTATCCACCTATGGAAGGTTCGATAAATCTATCTCTAACTGACCCGTTGTAGTTTGGTTCAATTGCTGAATGACTTCGTAATGATTATTCGTTAGTTGTGCGGCCACTATTGCGACATGCGGTTCATTATTTATAAATGACAGCGCTACAAAGTGAACATCCATACCAACAGGTAATGTGTAAGACGGCGCAGATGTGAATACGTTCCCCGTAGCATTATACAACATAGCCAAACTATTTAATCCATCAAAAGAGATAAATAAGGCACAATTCTGATTATTGAATCCCAGAGGAACTTCAACTTGAACCGTGGTTTGTGTTCCTGGCTCATTCATGAAATAATCCAAATTAATCCAATTCAATGAGTCAAAATAAGCACTGTACTGATTTCCTTGCCCCCAAATAACAGAACTATCCGCTTGATTCCATACTACTGTATCACTATCGCCATTGCCATAGAAAATTTCCATGTTTGGGTCTACTCCGTTGGCAGCCGGAATAGTAACAAAGGAGTTAAATCCATCTCTCAAATTCAATTCTTGTCCGTTTTGAGAAGCAGTAATCTTGAATTCCCCTCCTGAGATTAAAGGTACTAGCCCACCGCTTGGATGATTCGCCATGGTAGGTTTGTTCAATTGAATCATATCCGCTTTTGAAAAGATTTCAATCAACTCTATATCTACGTTACCAGTAACGATTGTTCCTGATTGAGTTTCAAAAGAACTTCCAGAAAAGTTGATAACTGTCCCCTTGCTTCCTGTAATTGATCCAGGACTAGTAGCGTCAATTGTAAACTGTTGTACTTCATTTGCCGTGTTTCCTGCAAAGAATGCACCTAGTGCCTGAGCAGAAGGATTGACTGTTGGGTCTTCAACTGAAGGATCTGTTGGCTCATCTTTTTTACACGATACTGTAGCTAATGTTACTCCCAACATTGCTATCACTAAAAATTTCGTTTTTTTCATAACTATAAGTTTGTTTCTAGTAGAAACGATTGTTATTCACTTTGCGGGGGGGGGGGAGATCAATAAAAAAATAAAACTTTTCTTCAATTCAGAATGAAATGTTCATAAAACACAAGCTCCAACGGAGTTTGGGAACGATGAACGCGTAACTTAGCTCAATGAATTTTATTGATATTATCATCATTGTGCCTCTAGGATATGCCGCTTGGCAAGGGTTTAAAAAGGGATTCATTATTGAGTTGTTCACCCTTTTAGCCCTGCTTGTAGGCATCTATGCTGGCATTCATTTTTCCGATTG
>Ga0181574_10004948_pt1 | contig 11524 bp, 8 predicted proteins | sample 101ome_24_FD_145600 | JGI IMG/M metagenome (GOLD analysis project Ga0181574, IMG submission 145600) | Coastal salt marsh microbial communities from the Groves Creek Marsh, Skidaway Island, Georgia - 101410AT metaG (spades assembly) | ecosystem: Environmental > Aquatic > Marine > Intertidal zone... | reverse complement strand
CTGACAGGCAGCGGAGGATTAGCAAAAGGGTGCAGGTTATGAAAAAGTATGTACTGATATTGGCTTTGACGCTTTACGCCGCTCCAACGGAGGCGGGAGAAGCGCTCATTACTAGGGTGCGTGGCTCGGTGCTAACCATTGACGCCGGAGCAGAGGGTGGGCTTATAAAAGGCCTGTCAGTGGATATCGTGCGTCCTCCAGGTGAGGCGATAATACATCCTATCACGGGTGAAGACCTCGGAGCCCCTGAACTGGTTATTGGGCGAGGAGAAATCTCTAAGACGTCTAACCGCGCAGCCAATGTGCAGGTAGAACCCGGTCTATTGCTTTCGGTGCGTCCCGGAGACATTGCGCGCTTCACGACGCCGCAAGAAGAAATGCTCATGGACCAAGAGCGATCGGTCGTTACGCAGGAAAAAAACCAAGAGACCCATCAGGGATTTCGCAACGAAATATCGCGCTTGACGCGCAGTATCAAAAGCGTCCAAGGGCGGATTGGCGGTTTGGAACAGATGATGAAGCGCGTCGAGCGCGTCGAAGAGGGATTTCGCGTTCAACTGCGGGGCATCAACAGCGATATGAACGTTATGAAAGAAGATATCGCAGATTTAAAAGAAGCCGTTTCGCTGATGGGAGCGGTGCCGATAGCCGGCCTCGATGAGGAGGGTGTGCAGGAGCCTGTCGATCTGAGTTCAGAAGAAAGCGTTGGACAGATTCGCCAGATTGTGCAGGACGTGCTAGACGAATCGCAGATTGGCATGGCGCCGTTGGAAAGCGAAGACCTCGCTCTGCCCGACGAGACTTCTCTTGATACGGCGTCCGACGGGGACGAGAGTGAAGAGACGACGGAGGAAGAACCGTTCTATATGCAGACGTGGTTTTTTCTCCTGTTCGGCGTATTGGGTATTCTGCTCGTTGCAGCCTACTTCTACATGCGCTTTATGGGAGGCGGTGACGAAGACGAAGAGCTAGAAGAAGACGACCTGATTGACGGCGATGACGACGATGACGACGACGACGACGACGATATTGATCTAGACGATCTCGACTTAGATGAAGAAGACGACATCGTCGTTGAAGAAACTTCATAAGGTGTTAACGCACTAGAGCTGAAGGTAATTATAATGTTTGCTAAATGCGTTATAGGATTGCTACTTGCCGCTTCGGCCTATTGGCCGATGTCGGCGGATGCACAGAGTACTCTATCGAACGATATGGCCGATAAGGGGCTGATTATTCGAGTGATGGATCGCCTGTTGTTTATTGATATGGGCCGCCAAGACGGCGTGCAGGCTGGCGACATCTTTGATATCGTCGATTCCGAGGTCGTTACGCATCCACTGAGCGGCGACACTCTATCCGTCACGCCGCGTAGCGTCGGTGCGCTACAGGTGCGCCAGGTGTATCCGAAGATGGCCCTAGCCGAATTGATGCATATTCAGGCTGCGCGCGATCCTATGTTAATGCGGATTGCACCCATTGATAATCCGGAGCGCCTGCTGGAAGTGGAACAGTTTCGCAAGCGCAGCATGATGAGCGGTGGCCCGTCCCTAAAGTCGGCTCTGCTGCCCGGTGTGTATCAGTACAAAGCTGGCAGCACGTGGAAAGGGCTGGGTTTATTGGGGTTGGAACTGGCGGCACTGGGTGGAGGCATTGCGTATCGCATGAGCAGCGACGAGTGGTTTGACACATATAGTAAACTTTCTCCGGGGCTGTCGCCCGATCGCTACGACTACTACTTCGACGGGGCGAGCGATCGACGCGCAATGAGCAATCGCCTGTTTTGGCTTGCCGGTGCGCTCTACGCCTACAACCTGATCGATGTCCTGTGGATGGGGAACGATCGCGGAGGGAGCAGCTTCGCTCGAACGCTGTCGCTGGACCTTACAAGTCGTGGCGACGGAACGCCGTTACTGCAGCTAGTGCGTAGGTTTTGAGGGCATCATGGCAAAGCTGATACCGCTGTGGATAATGTGCTTCTTGCTTCTGGCCTGTGGTAATTTTGAACGGTCCAATCCCTTTGACCCGACCGTCGAGGGAAGTATAACCGATCTCAATGCGCTGCTGGTCGGCACGTGGAGCCGCGCCGATGTCGAAAGAAACCAAGTATATACCTTCAAAGAAGATGGTCGCGTTGAGCTTCGCGACTACAGTGCGCCTGATGGAGGGGCTATCGACCGTAACGGATCGTATCCCGAAACGCTCGTACTCAGCTTTTCAGGTACCTACGTGCTCGTTGGCGATCGATTGCGCATCAGCTTCACCTCTGTGCGGACCAACGATCCATCGGGTCAGGTCCCAAGCCTGCGCGACAAGGTTGTTCCAATTGCGATCTTAGGCGATGTGCTCACCATGAAAGAAGCAGACGGCAATCGGGAGTATATGCGCGGTATATAAGGTCTTTATACCCCCAATTCTCGTCCGTACTGGTCTTGCGTTTATCGAGCGCTCCGTTGGCACAACGGGGCGCTTTTTTTATATTTCTCACCGCTTTTCTGCCGCGTAATACACCTTAAAAAGGAAGCGCCTCTTGGGCATAGTTGTTATTGATTTTGGTGGACAGTACGCCCACCTGATCGCCAATCGCATTCGCCGTTTGCACGTGTATGCCGAAATTCGTTCTCCCTTAGTCGACGCCGGTGAACTCGCAGAGGCCGACGGGATTATTCTCTCTGGCGGGCCGGCTAGCGTCTACGATGAAAATGCGCCTGCCTTTAATGAAGAGATACTCCATACGGGTAAGCCCCTGCTCGGTTTGTGCTACGGGCATCAGCTGATCTGCCAGGGGTTTGGCGGTCGCGTCGAGCCGGGGAACGTGAGCGAGTTTGGGGCGGCTTATCTCGACGTGCAGAAACGGGAAGAGCTCTTTGACGGGTTGGCCGAGCGCGAACTCGTTTGGATGAGCCATCGCGACAGCGTGGCCCAGCTACCAGACGGCTTTTCCGTATACGGCGCCACGGAAGACTGCCCGGTTGCAGCAATGGGAGATCCCGTCCGCCGCTTATACGGCCTGCAGTTTCACCCCGAGGTGACGCACTCCGAGAACGGCATGCAGATGTTGGATAACTTTCTTACTCTGTGCGGTGCGGCGCGAGACTGGACGATGGACCAGTATATTGAGCAGGTCAAAGAGCGCGTGCAGAAGCAGACGGCCGGGCGCAAGGTCTTCCTATTGGTCAGCGGGGGTGTGGATTCGTCCGTGGCATTTCTACTGCTCAACCAGGCGCTGGGCGAGGATCGCGTATTGGGCCTGCACATAGACAACGGCTTTATGCGCAAAGGGGAGACGGCGCTAGTCGAGCGTCTGATGAAAGACTCTGGCTTTCACAACCTGCAGGTCGTTGACGCGAGCGCAGACTTTTTACGCGCGCTCGAAGGGGTTGCCGAGCCCGAAGAAAAGCGCCGTTTGATCGGAGAAGAATTCTTGCTCGTGCGCGATCGCGCGCTGGCCCGCCTCGAGCTCGATCCGGAGGAGTGGCTGCTCGGGCAGGGCACGCTCTACACGGACACCATAGAATCGGGCGGCACGGATAACGCCGCTGTTATCAAAACACATCACAATCGCGTGGGCGTTATTGAAGAACTCTTGGCCGAGGGCAAGGTGGTTGAACCGCTCGACCAGTTGTACAAGGACGAAGCGCGCGAATTGGGCGAAAAGCTGGGTCTGCCGCATCATCTCGTGTGGCGCCATCCCTTTCCGGGACCGGGCCTAGGCGTGCGTGCGCTGTGCAGCGACGGCGATGAACGAATTAGTAGCTTGGAAGCGGCGCAGTCTGAAGCGCAAGAGATGGCGGAAAAATGTGGCTTGGATCTGGAGATTTTACCCCTGCGCAGCGTCGGTGTGCAGGGAGACTCGCGGACGTATGCCCATCCCGCCGTAGTTTCGGGAGACAGCGATTGGGCAACGCTAGAAGAACTTTCGACCGAGCTTACCAACAGCTTTACTTCTATTAATCGCGTGATCTACCTATTGGGTCCTCAAGAGCGACCGACACAGGGAATAAAGAAGGGCTACTTAACGCGCGATCGGCTCGACCTGCTGCGTGAGGCCGATGTCATTGTAATGGACGCCCTTGAGCGCCACGACCTGCTGCGCGAGGTGACGCAGATGCCCACCGTGCTCGTGCCGCTGTCATCGGATGGCGTGCAGGAGAGCATCGTGCTACGTCCTATATCGACGGATGATTTTATGACGGCCCGCTTTAGCCAGCTGCCGCAGGCCTTTATCGACGAAGTCCGCGACGGCTTGCTGAGCTTAGATGGGATTGAAGCGGTCTTCTACGACATTACGCACAAGCCGCCCGGCACGGTTGAGTGGGAATGAATAGGCCCGCAATCTATTTCTCTCGATTATAGGGTAATCGTCTTCCAGTCCTCGGACCGGAAGACGATTTTTTTGACCCGTTTGCTCAGATGATATCGGCTGTCTTAGGATCGATACAGACGCCCTGGGGACGCGTGCCCATCGGGCGAGCCGGCAGCGCGTCGTATGACGTATAGGCGATATCGAGATAGGGCGTCTCTACGAGGCGATGGCCCTCGTAGCGCGAGTTCATCACCGCATCAATAATCCCCGTAGTCAGCAGCGTGCGTTCGGGTGGGTAGGGCGCCTTTCCGCTGGCGAAAAAGCGCTGGATGTTCTGACATAGATACGAAAAGTGGGCGAAGGGGCCTTCGTTCTGTAGAAAGAATTCTACGCCGTGCACCTGGCCGTCAACGCGCGCAGCGTAGGCAAACTCCTGCACATAGCCGCTGAGCATGAGAGTTGCTGCTTTGAGTCCGTCGGCATACTCGATAAGAAAGACGGCGGGGTCTTTAACGTGTTCTTCCATCGGTCCGTCCGGCTTGTTGACAATAGCACCGATGGCTGCATCGGCCAGCTCGCGCGACCACAGACCGTCTTGACCCGCTTGCCAGACGGCGTCGCCCTCCAAGCACTGTACCGATTTTACGCCCGTTTCCCCACCCACGCGGCGCTCAATCATGCACTGCATGGTCTCGAGCGCGTGGTAGCCATACGCTTCGATGCCGCCATAGCCAATGGAGAGCGTTTCCTCGACGTTGGTCTCTCTGTCATACTCCACAAAGGGATTGCGCCAGCACAGGGGAAGGCTCGAGCCGGCCATAAGAGGTATTTCTAATTCCTGGGCGCGATTCCACATCCACTGCGCGTCGGCAAAGTCGTAGGCGAAATGCTTGTCGTTAAAGACGGGCACGGAGCGACCGCTTTCGCCAAAGACGCCGGCAATTTGTTCGAAAAAGTAGCGGCGAGGATACATGTGGCGACCGCGTTCGTTCCACGGGTAGTCGCCGTGTTCGCCGACGAGGAGCACTGCGTCGACGTTGAGCTCATTGGCGCCGGCGTGCAGGGCGCGACGAATGCTGGGATAGATGGGCACGCCGTACTCTTCGGCGAGCCCTACGCCGATATCGTTTTCCAAGACGTGATCTAGGTAGATCGATACAATATCTATTTCTGGAGGTAGAAAGCCCTCGTCGGTCGACATGCCCTTTAAAAACTTGGTGACGATGACATCGGCATGTGCTTTGGGATGGTAGATCGTAATGATGGCGGCTACGCGCAGGCGCTCGGACATGAGAATGGCTCCGGTTTCAGTGGACGGGTCGGGCATAAAAAAGGGTGCGCCGGTCTCTCTGTCCAGCGCACCCTAAAAGCTTCTGCCGCACGGCGTGATTATTGAACGAGCGTATACTTTTTCTTGCCGCGTCGAATAATGAGATACTTGCCGTGCAGGCCGTCGCCGGTGCCTAGCGTGCGATCGAGTTCGGTGCAGGTGTCGCCGTTTATATAGATGGCTCCGTTTTGCACGTCCTGCCGGGCTTCGCGCTTGGAAGAGCATACTTTGGCTTCGACGAGGAGATCGACTAAGGGCAGAGATTCAGTTTCCATGCTGTGTGTGGGCACGTCGTGGAAGCCCTGTAGAATTTCGTTCTCTCCCAGGGCGCCAAACTCGCCGTAAAAGAGCGCGTGCGATATGCGCTCAGCCTGTTGGGCCGCCTCTTTGCTGTGGACAAGAGCGGTTACCTCATCGGCTAGGGTGCGCTGTGCCTCGCGCTTTTCTGGGGCATTCTGCACTGACTCCTCGAGCTGTCGTATCGCATCGTGTTCGAGGAACGTAAAGACCTTTAAATAGTCGATTACTTTCTGGTCTTCAGCGTTGATCCAGAACTGCCAAAACTCGTAGGGCGAGGTCTTAGCTGCGTCGAGCCAGACGGCGCCACCTTCACTCTTGCCAAATTTGGTCCCATCGGCTTTGGTGACCAGCGGGCCCGTTAGGCCGTAGGCCTTGTTGCCATTGCTGCGGCGGATCAGATCAATCCCCGCTGTGATATTGCCCCACTGGTCGGAGCCGCCGATCTGTAGCTGGCAGTCGTATGCCTCGTTGAGCTTGAGAAAGTCGTAGGCCTGTAAGACCATATAGCTAAACTCGGTGTAGGAAATACCCGACTGCAGGCGCGAATCTACGGAATCTTTGGCCAGCATATAGGAAATGGGAAAGTGCTTGCCGACGTCGCGCATGAAATCGATCATTTGTATGTCGCCGAGCCAGTCGTAGTTGTTGACTACCAGCGCCGGGTTACTGCCGTCGAAGTCTAGGAAACGCTCCAGTTCGCCGCGCACGTTGTCTGACCATTCGGCGACCGTATCGCCGGTATTCAGGCTGCGCTCTTCGCTCTTGCCCGAAGGATCACCAATCAGCCCGGTGCCGCCGCCGACTAGCGCAATGGCGCGATGGCCCGAGCGCTGCACGCGGCACAGCAGCATGATAGTGGCTAGGTTGCCGACCGTCATGCTGTCAGCCGTAGGATCAAATCCGCAGTAGGCGGTAATTGGCCCTTTGGCCAGTCGTTCGGCGAGTCCTTCCGAATCGGTGTTTTGGTAGATTTGACCGCGAAATTCAAGGTCTGTCAACAAATCCATGTATCGGTCCTTCCCAATAAAAAAAGCCCCTGATTTTTCAGGGGCTTTCGTCATTCAGCGGCACGTGTGCTCAGATCGACGCTCCCCGACAGATGTCGCGATAATAGCGGTAATCATAGTGCGCGTACGCAGAGGTGATTTCAAGTGTTTTCATGATTTCTTGTCCGCGCTGAAATATAGCGGAGTCTATAGAGGGCGTCAATTATATATGGGTAAGAGAGGGTATTACCGGCTTGAAGGGCATGCAAAGCGGATCTAATTCACCTTTGCGCAGATCTGTTTTAGTGGCTATGTTCTTACCTGAATTTGGGGCGATTAGCTCAGTTGGTCAGAGCACCTGCCTTACAAGCAGGGGGTCGCTGGTTCGAGCCCAGCATCGCCCACCATCTATGCAGTATGGACTCAGATTGCCGCACTGTCCGCGGGACGACACGTTAAGCGTTGTCCGGCGAATAAGCGCGGCTTTTTTGTTGTCCCATGTGTACAGAAGGCCGCCTTGAAAAGACTATGGGAGGCGATTGTTCTGGCCGATCGAAAGTAGACTTGTGTTGATGACCAATTAGTCCATGTCAGTTGATGGATAAGGGAGAAAAGAAAGGAACGTTGTGGAGTTAATCGATGCCATATATCAAAGGCGCTCAATCAAGCACTATGACAAGAATCACGTGCTCACACAGGATGAAGAGCAAAAATTGCTTGAAGCAACGATACAAGCGCCGAGCAGCTTTAATATTCAGCATTGGCGTTTCGTACTGCTGCGCGATCCAGACCTGCGAGAGAGAATAAGAGAGGAGTATGCGGGTGGCCAAGCCCAGATTGTAGAGGCATCTCTTCTCGTCCTATTCACTGCGGACGTGAATGCGTGGCAGAAAGAGACCGCAAAAAACTGGGAGAATGTCCCAAGAGAAGTCGCTGAGAGTATGGTGCGCGGAATGGTGCCTTTTCACGAACGTCGGGGTGAACGGTTTCAGCGAGACGAAGCGCAGCGCTCTATCGGAATGGCGATGCAGACCCTCATGCTTGCGGCGTTGGATATGGGCTATCAGTCTTGTCCCATAATCGGGTATGATCAGGAGGGTGTGGCTAAATTGATAAACTTGCCCGAAGACCATGTCATAGGACCGATGGTCGCCATCGGTAAAGGTCTCAAGGAGCCATGGACCAAGCCCAATAGACTTCCACTCGCTGATATTGTCTACGAAAATGCTTTTGAATCTCCTTGAGAATAGGGATGATAGAAGATCCATGTAAAGTATGGTGCGGAGCCTTAGATGAGTTTGAGGATGTGTCATAGAAGAGGATCTTATTATTGATGGTTGAGATAGAGTTTGCATATCTTACGATCTAGGTTGTGTGGCGATGACAGGCCGTCTGGGGTCTGTGCTGATAGAATCGAGAAACCTTGTTTTATAAAACAGGCGGTTTGATGATATGAAAATTACCCGTATGGAGAGCACGCTCTACGTCTTTGACCAAGATCGGCGCATGGGCGACGCGAATTCACCGGCGGGCCGTATAAAAGGCAGCGGGTGCGTTGTTGAACTGCATACCGATGAGGGGTTGGCGGGCATTGGCTTAGGCGGGGGCGGCGTGCGGCCGCAGATGCAGGCGATGGTTGAGCAGCTGCTTGTCGGGCAAGATCCGCGCAGAGTGCAGGGCCTGTGGAAGCGCATGGTCGACAAGCATTTCAAAGGCGGCCACGACGGACTCATAAACGATGCGATCTCGACGCTCGATATGGCGCTGTGGGATCTCAAGGCGAAGGCAAACGGAGAGCCGCTGTGGAAGACGTTGGGCGGCTCAAAGCAAAAGATACACTGCTATGCCAGCGATATCGGACTGCCCATGTCCGATGCGGATTTAGAGGCTTGGTATCGGCGGATGGCCACAGAGTACGGCTTTTGTCACGCCAAGCTCAAGGTGGGCTTAGACCAGGACGCAGACCTTCGCCGGCTCGAGATGATGGAGCGCGTTTTTAAAGAGCGGACCGATGCCCCGATGCTCTACGTCGATGCCAACGAATACTGGTCGCCGAAGCAGGCGATCCGCAAGGTTTCAGAAATGGAGGAGCGCTGCTCTATCGCCTGGATCGAAGAGCCCGCGCGTCGCTGGGATTACCTGGGCCTGCGGCGGGTTAAAGAGGGCGTGCGAACGGCCGTATGTGCGGGAGAGAATCTCGATACGCTCGGTGATTTTCTGCCGTACTTCCAGCATCGAGCCGCCGACGTGATTCAGGTCAGCTACGGCATGACCGGTATCTCGTGCGCGCTGCAGATTGCCGACGCAGCGTTCGGCTACGAATTGCCCATTACGCTTGGGGGATCCCCCGGGCTCATTCACGCGCATTTAGCTACCGTGATGCCCAATTTTATGACGCTCGAAGTGCCCGATCCGGTGGTCAGAGATGGGGTGTTTACGTCGGATATTGAGATTGTAGACGGATGGGCTATATTGGGCGATCGACCGGGTTTAGGTCTCGAGATTGACCGCGAGGCGTTGGAGAAGCAGCGGGTTGATGCGATACCTGCTGGCAGTGGGCCTAGCCCATTTGGACGTCGCCCGGGGGCCGGTTTATACGAGGTGTTGCCCACGGCGGCTGAGCAGGCTGAAGCAGCGAAAGGAGTTTCGGCATGAAGATCACAGGATACCGCGTCGAAAATTATGTCATGCAGATGGATCGATCCATCGCCGATGCCAATAATCCCGTCGGCGATGATCTGATGCCGGCTAGCCTGCTGTGGATCGAAACCGATGAGGGCATTTCGGGTATCGCCCCTGGCGGAGGAGATATAGAGCAGTTTTTTCACCTACTAGAGGGCGAAGATCCGCGCGAGGTGGTAGGACTTTGGCGCAAGATGGTCGACTACGTGCACAAGGGCGGGCTAGTCGCCTCCGGCGGGCCGATTGCTGCAATAGATATTGCATTGTGGGATCTGAAGGCCAAGATCGCCCAAGAGCCTCTATGGCAGACTCTTGGTGCATTGGAGGGACGCACCAAGGCGTATGCCAGCGGAATCGGCTACTGTCTTTCTGACGACGAACTCTTCGCCTTTTACCGGCGGATGGCCGAGCGCGGTGTCGATGGAGGCAAGCTCAAAATCGGGCTCGACATGACCGCTGACTTGCGGCGCATCGGCATTATGCGCGAGGCGCTATCGGTGGCTTCAGACCGGCCACATCTCATGGTCGATGTGAACGAATACTGGTCGCCCAAACAGGCGGTGCAGGCTATGCACGAAATCGAGAAACGCTACGATATCACGTGGATTGAGGAGCCGGCACGGCGCTGGGACTACGAGGGACTGGCGAGCGTTTCCAGGCGGATCAAAGCGGCGGTGGCTACGGCCGAAAACCTCCGGAGCATCGGCGAGGTGTATCCGCTGATTCACAACGAGGCGGTGGATATCGTCAATGTTTCGACGGCGACGACGGGTTTTACGGGGTGTCGGCAGGTGGCGAACATGTGCTACGCCTACGAATTGCCCGTATCCATGATGAACTGCCAGGCCAACTATATGGCGCATTTGGCTGCGGCGCTGCCCAACCACCTTGCAATGGAGGTGGTAGATCCAGGGCGGGAGCACTGTCTACGTTTTGATAACACAATCGAAGATGGGTTTATCGTGCTGGGGGATGCGCCGGGGCTCGGGATCGAAGTCGACGAGGAAGCCCTGCACCAACTGCAGGCCCATCCACCGGAGCGAAAGAGCAACTTTCCCTTTGCTCGACGTGAGGGCGCTGGGCTATACGTGAAAGAGCCGGAGGTGGGAGAAGTGCCGTGGAAGTAGCGAGCCGTACCAGCGGTTGTAGGGGACGCAGCTACGCGTAGGGTCGCCCCCCGTCGGTGTTTTTATTTTCAACCCACGGTATGCACGTTTCGCGGCTCCGTTCTTAGAGAGCACGAGATGGATACCATTTTTACGGTTATTCTGTAGGGCGATGCGTCTCAATAAAGGGCCCCTCGGATGCTAATCGTCGACTGATCCGCGCGAATGCATCCGAGCCGTCGTCTTCCCAAACCTCGAAATGCAACCCGCGTATGGTGCCTTCGGAAAACCCGGTCAGTTGGCTAACCGAGGGTAGGGACGGCGTATACATAGTGTGTCCCTGCGGCAGCGTTAATACCCCTACGTGTCGAGGGATTTCTGGCGCCTCTCGACCGATGAGTGCCTGCAACAGGCGTTCGTCTACTTCTACGCCCAATCCGGGTCCTTCCGGTACGGGTGAGCACCCCTCGACAATCTCTAGTCGCTGAGCGACCACATCTTCTTCATACTGATCATCGAGGTTGATGGAGTGCCCGGCTGTCGGTAATACCGCGGCTAGATGCATCGCCATAGCTTTTGTCAGGGTTCCTCCCGTTAGCTGTATGACCGTTTGGACATTGGCTTTGCCATAGGCTAACCCTCGGGCATAGGCATCGCCCAATCCGCCACAGTACTCGCCAACGATAAAGGCGTCCGCCATGCCCTGCACCATTTCTTGCAGGCCCCCCAACACGGGTACGTGCATCACTATGGGTACTTCGGCTTGGGCACGTAGTCGACGCCACCCCTCAACGTCCGAACGGACGAGTGGATC
>Ga0181574_10004932_pt1 | contig 11541 bp, 8 predicted proteins | sample 101ome_24_FD_145600 | JGI IMG/M metagenome (GOLD analysis project Ga0181574, IMG submission 145600) | Coastal salt marsh microbial communities from the Groves Creek Marsh, Skidaway Island, Georgia - 101410AT metaG (spades assembly) | ecosystem: Environmental > Aquatic > Marine > Intertidal zone... | reverse complement strand
TACGCGCGCTCTTTTTTGTCCCTTTTTTTTGTCCGGCTTTTTATTTTGTCCGTCAAAATCCACACGTCCCGTCCAAACCGCGGTGGCGACGGCGATGCACGTCGGCCCGTGGCGGGCCGACCGGACTCGGCTGGCGGGGCGGCCGACCGAGTGAGCGAAGGCGAAAAGCCCCCTCCGCGCGGTAGCTCTCTGCAATAGAGCGTAACGCTCGCGTCGCTTCCTTTTTGGGGGTCAAGGCGAAGGCGGGGCGAGAGCGCGTTCCCTACCAAGCCACGAACGCGGCCGACACATGCGCCGGCCGGAGATGCCGAACTCCGGCCGTTCCGACATTTATCTCCAGAAAAGACACGACATGTCATTCCGATGAGCCGCAGATGGGTGATCGGAAGCCTGAATCAAGCGAAAAAGATCGCGAAGGCGAAGACACGACGACGGTCTCGCCTACGGCCCCCCCAGCCGGGCCCGAAGCGACGACGTCCGGCGCAACTTCCGGCGACGGCGTCGACAACGCCGACGCCGGCGACACCGCCGCCAAGTCGTCACGCACGCTGAAGGAGCGAGTGGCCAAGGTGATAGGCAGTGGGACTGGCAACATGGCGACGCGGCTGTCCGAGCTCGCACTCTCCCAGTCCGGCGGGGCCCTCCAGGAAGCGGACGTCGACCTACAGGCCTCGATCAACCCCGACGAGCTGCGCCCCGCCGACGTCTTTGTGCCGTGTGACTTCAAAAAGCTGTCGGACGCCTTGTCTGGCGCGCCGGGAAGGGGGGAGGAGGATGCGACGCCGGTCTTGCACCACCTTCCGGCCGAGCGCACCGACTCTATCGACGCGGGTAGATCGGCAAATCTGCGCCCTGGAGAGGCGAGCTGCTGCTGGTACGGGGGCCGCAGCAATCGGGTACAGATCAGGGAACCCGCCAAGCGGGACAAAGGTCCCCAAAGGACGAGGAGCCACCAGAAGAGCCCCTCCTCAATCATGTCTCGCCCCCTTCCCCAAGAAACCCTGAAGGACCGCCTTTTTGGCGGGGACGTGGAACAGGGTGAGGACGAAATCAAGCAAGATCTCGTCTACTCACAGCACGCCGGCCTCCGCGACCACCTCTCTCGCCTGCGAACCCTCATGGCGCCAGGGGGCACCATCCACCCCAATTCAATCTTCCGGAAGAGCTGGGACCTCGTCCAGCTCGCTATCCTCATCTACATCAGCATCGTCATACCTATTCGCGTGGGCTTCGAGAAGCCGGCGTACGGAGCGGCCTTCATTGTAGATATTGTCATTGACGTCCTCTTCTTCACCGATATTGGATTCAACTTTTTCACCGGGTATTACGACGCCAGTGGGGACATCGAGCTGCGGGGCAGGGAGCTGCGCATTCACTACCTCAAGACGTGGTTCATCGTCGACGCCCTATCGTCTCTCCCCGTCGACTACTTTGTCCGCGCAGCTGAGGGCAATCTAGGGTGCAGCTTCACGTCGTGTCTGGTTCCCGTCGAGGATCTCTCGTCCATCGACTCGACCGCCGACGGACGCCTCTTTCGCCTGATTCGCATCCTTCGCATGACGAAGCTCTTCAAGCTTCTACGCGTGGCACGCATGCGACAGCTTTTGGAAAAGTACCAGAGCAACTCTATCTTTTTCATTGCGCCGGCCCTGTCAGTGGCCAAACAAGTCATGGTGCTCATCTTCCTCGGGCACATGCTGGGATGCTTCTTCTATTACTTCTCTCTCGACACGTGGTGGACGTCGAACGAGATCACCCTCGTGTCTGAAGGGCTCATCGTGCCCTGGATCGACGCCCAATTTTACGGCCAGGCGGACCGGGTCCCCGCGACGCCCCTTGGTGCAGGTGCGGCCGGGTTCGCGTGCCCACCAGGCTACCGACTGCAGGACATCGGGGTCGGGATTGAGTGCGGGACGATGTTTAGCCTCGGCATCCGGTATGTCTCGTCCCTGTACTGGTCCTTTGCCACGACGACGACGGTGGGCTATGGGGACATCGCTGGCGTCACCTTAGCCGAGCGCCTTTACTGCATCTTTGCGCTAATCATTGGTGGCTTTGTCTTCAGCTCAATCATTGGCAGGATGGGTGCACTGCTGAGCCAGCTCGAGTCGGCCAAGAGCGCCGCCACCAATCGGCAGCTTGACGGCATCAACTCCTTCCTCCGCGACATCAAGCTGCCCCCCGCCCTCCGCGGCCCTGTCCTAGGCTTCTTCCGGCGGCAGCGTGTTCGCGAGTACCAGCCTCGCGAGGTGCTCTCGCAGCTCCCCTTCGACTTGCGATGCCGCGTGGTCAAGTTCATGTACGAGGACGACATCCGCCTCACACCGATCATGGGCATGCGCAACGACGACCTCTTCTTCACCGACATTTGCATGCGCTTGAACGCCTATTCCATCCAGTCGTTTTCCTACGTTTACAAGAGGGGCGAAACGAGCTCCGACATCTTTATCCTCCTTCGGGGCGAGCTCGCCGTCATCGACGTCGACCTCGACACCATCGTGTGTAAGGTCACTCGTGGCGCCGTGTTTGGCCTCTCCTCTGTTCTCGATGTCGTTGGCGCTTACGATTTCCGGCCCAAGCGCCGCGAGAACGTCTATTCCCTGAGCAACTGTCACCTGCTCCGCATTACCCTTGAGGACTTCTTAGAGCTCATCGTGACCTACCCCGACATCCTGCCCCACCTCATCGACTTCCATGAGGAATTCGAGAAGATCACCACGACAAGCCAGAGTAAGGTCGCGGAGGCTGTAACTGGCCTCCTCGCTGACGTTCGGAGCGACAACTTCTCCGCCGACGGCGATCGGTCGCCCAAGGCCCAGTCCTTTTCGAAGTTAAAGGCGTCGGCGCGAGTATCAGAAAGCGAGATGCTGGACGCGTCGCGGCGGGCCATGAGGAAAAAGTCCTCCGACGGGAACCGGACAAAGACGATGGCGCAGACCGCCTCGTCCCACCCCCCTCCTCGTCCCTCGACTCTCTCTTCCGGCAACCTCGCACGAAACTCAGCCAGCGGGTGCGGCGACGGCGATGAAGATGCGGTGCCGCCTCCGGGCCTCGCCGCCATTCTTGCTCAGGTTCCTGCGGACATCCGGTCCGTTGCGCGTCGCTACAGCAAGCGGTCCGCCGCGATGACAGGCCGGGTCAGGGCCCACTCCTTGCATGATGCCGGAGTCATCGCCGACAATGGGGCAGCAAGCTCGAGCACTTACATGCGCGGTGGCGGCGGCCCCCAAATTCAGGGCGGCCTGGGCTTCAGCGCCCTGGCTACATCTCACGAGGACGGCGCTGATTTCCCCGAGACGTGCTGAATGCGGAAAGGTTGAGGGGTGGGGGGAGGGTGAAGGTCTAGGCGTCTAGGCGCATTTTTGGTCTTTAAGCGATGTGTACCCTGTCACGACGTCGCCCGAGCAGCGACCGCTGCAGGTCCCTGCTCACCTTCCCTCCGACCGCCGAGTCGCCACGGGGCGATCCCTCGCGTTAGCTCATCAACCGCAGCCGAGGCAGCCGCGGCAGCGTTACCGCCCGCCTCGGCAGGGTTCTGGACGCGGCGAGGCGCCCCGCTGACGTCGGTTGCATACTTCGCCGCCCGCTTGCCAACGTCGTCGTCGCCGCCGCCGCCGCCTGCAGGGAGGGCCCCGAGGAAGCGCGGTCTCGTTTCGCCGACGAGCCCCTCGGCTGGTCCAATGCGAAGGTCGCGGTCATCCTCAGCGGTGGCCGCCATCGCTGCCGCCTCTTCGCGCAGGGCGCGCACCCGCGATACGCGCTCGATGGCACTGCCCTGACCCGCCGAAAGGCCAAGCAGCGCGAGCAGGGGCGCGGGCATAGCGCTGAGGGCCGGATCGAGCGCCGTTGCCCGCTCAGCAGAGCCCGACGCGCGCTCCTCCGCCGACTGATGAGGAGGTGGGGACAGGGCGCCAAGGTGCTCATCGGCAGCGCCGCTTGCACCCCCGTCATCCTCTTTTCCATTCTCCAGACCTCCTCGGACCATGTCTGCCGTCGCCGCCGCTTCGCGCGCCGCCGCCTCGGCCCGCGCGCCCTCCCAGCCAGCGCTGCTTGCCATTGCATCGGGATAACTCGTGCCACCCTCAGCCGCAACGACGCGGCGGCCAAGGAGGTCTAGAGTCACCTGGATCGTCGCCCTCCGGCGCTTCTTCTCCTCCTCGCGCTCCCGCTCGCGAGTCTCGAGCGTCTCCTTCTCCTCGGCGGTCAGCCAACGCGCTGAATCGGTGGAAAAGAAGTCGGCCTGATCGTCGAGAACGACGCTCCGCGCGGCAGAGTTCTGACCATAGCCCACGAGTCGGTCCCGAAAGGCGCGCGCCGCGGCGAGGTCGGCATCGGCAGCCCGCGTCCCCACAGCTCCCTGCAGGGCGGCGCGCTCACGTTCGCCCGGGTCGCCCCCGATGACGCGGGCCCCGCAGCCAGGAAACACGCAGACACCGCCCGTTCCCACCAGTGCCCGAGCATCGGGAGGGGCGACCCGATGATCCCTCAAATCGTAAATCTTGCCGCAAGCTAAGCAGTTGATCACACGCTTGCGCCCCGCCCCCCCGCCGCTGCCGAAGAGCGCAGCAATGTCGAGCGCACTCACACCGGCGGCGAGGTCTCTGGGCACAGGGGGGACCGCCGACGCCGCCACCGCCGCCGCCGCGGAACCGGGGCCGCGCGCCACCCCTCCCCTCGACGATCGATCGACGAGGTCGCCAAAGAGAGAGCCGGTGACTGCGACGGCGGCTGACTGGGACCCGCTGGCGCCTGAGCCTCCAGTGGCACCCGAGCCGCCACGCGACGGCCCTGCATCACCGCCTCTTTGGCCGTGCGAGGGAACGAAGCCGCCCGATCCACCCGCACCGGAGCCTCCCGCTCCGTTTGAGGGCCCAGCCCCGCTCGAAAATCCGCCTGCAGCGCGCGAGGGACCGGCCCTGCCCAACGACCCTCCCGCGTCGCCACCACCATGCAAGGTGGACTGCCCCGCCAGCGTGGTGTGTCCTCCAACTGTCCCGCTGGATCCCACCGAGCCCTCCCCACCCCCCCAGCGAGAGGACGCCCAGACGCGGACGGCCGACAGCGCCCCCTCGCCCTCGGGGCCGTCGCCGAACAGGGCCGACGCTTGCTCCACCGCGTCGGCGGCGGACTTAGACCCCTCGAGGCTGGTTCCAACCGCCGCCAGCGTCTCGTCGTCCCACGATCCGATCAGAGCCGCGCTCAGAGCCGCGATGAGCCCGGTGCCGGCGGCATTTCCCTGCGGGTTCGGGAAGGGTGGGCGTAGTTGGTCACGTCGCCAAGACTGCCTCGCTCCCGTCTCTTCGATAGTTCGGGATGCGGTAAGTTACCTCCATCACCACCGCCAGTCTGTTTCACACTCCGTCCGACAGACGGCCTTCCCTGACATACTCGAGAGAGAGCAGGGACTGGCACCACTGCCGCTGGGGGCGCCTCCGCCCGGCCGGCTGCCCTCGTGGACGGCACCATCCTCCAGACTCGCCCTTTCCGGGGGACTCATCCTGAAAGTCGTTTGGAACCCGAAGTCGGGGCACCATAAGTGGTGGATCGAGGTGGATCGCGCCCGGCCCATAGGACTCGACGACGGCCTCGTTTGAACTCGAACATACCAGACGCCGCATATCATATGTTTGATTTTTTAACTAGCCCGTGGCCGCATCTACCCGTTGCCCTCCCTCATTACTAAAGCTCAACGTTGTCGTCCAGTCCCTGCGCCCGCGCGCGGTCGACCCCTGCGTCCGGGCAGCAGACACGGAAACAAGAACTCCGTCCAGCAGCGCATGCATCGTCAGCGGCGATGGGCTCGGCGCCGCCCTCAGCGAGCCGCGCGAGTGACGCTGGGGGCGGCGGCCGTCCAGACATCGGGTCCCAGCGCATCCAACCGTCGCCGGCTTGTGCGGCCTGGCACAGAGCTGCAGCGGCAACCGGCGCGGCTCGGTCAGCCTCGAAAGCCGCCGCCCGGCCCGCGTCAGGTGCCGGAGGCGGTAGAAGCGCCGCAGATGACGCCATCATGTGGGTAGTCCCGAGAGAACTGAACGTCTGCGGCAAACCACCACCGCCCTTGGACCACACCTGCGCGCAATCAGCCACCCGCCGGCCCCGCGCGGCCTCAACGGCCCGACTGACGTTGTATGCGGCGTCGCGCGTAATAGAGCGAAATGCGACATGCTCGGGGTGGACGCCGTACACGCCAGGGTGGCTCCCCGTGTGCCCGTCGAGCTCCCAGATCAGGGCGCCACGGAGCGCCGAGTCGTCGTCGGTGCCCAGCTGTCCGTCATTCCCCAGGATGCCGCGCTCAATCTCCGCAAAAGCTGCACGAAAGAAGGGGTCGCGGTAGCGCGCGCGCTCGGCATCCGAGTCGGCTCCCTCGATCTTGCCAAACTCCTCCAGCACGAGGGGCTTGCCAAGGAGAGACGCTGAGTCGGCCGCGTGCGCACGGGTCCAGCGGGGGATGAAGTCCGTTTCCGCCCTCTGGCCCGGCGCGGCCCAATTGTCCGGCCAAGCGTGGATGGACGCGGCGCCGATTGACGCGTGGCTGCTGTTGTCGAGGAACGACTGCCCGGTGCGGAGGGCCCAGGTCCCCGTGAGTGATCGCCGGTCGTCCACCCCGCCGTGGCTCCAGTCCAGGCCGCCGCCCAGGAGCGGCAGCGGGCCACGGCCCGGAAGGCCGTGCGAGGACGACTCATCGTAGAAGCCCTCTCCACCTGTTAGCACGAGCTGTCGGGCGCCTGCCCCGCCCTCGTCGCGCGACCGGGTGAGGAACTCGGACATCTCGCCAACCCAGGCATCGACCTCGCGCCGCGCCCGCGTCGGGTCGCCGCGAGAGCCGGTGGCCCACGCGCCCTCGCTGCGCATCTCGTTCATGAGGTTAAACGCGAAGATGGCGGGGTCGCGACCGAGCTCGACCCCAGTCACCGTCGAACGGCGCCCCAGGAGGAAGCGCACGTGATTGCGGTACAGCTGTTTGGCCGCGTCGTCCGTGAAGAAGGCATCCGGGTCGTCGGCGCGACCGGCCCAGGCGGCGTATTCGCCCTTGCCCTCGGGCCACTTCCAGTTGTCGGTCAGGCTCAGGATCAGCCGGATGCCCCGGCGCGAGGCCCCCGCCACGATGTTGTCGAGGGCGATGAGTGCCCGCTCGTCGTAACGGCCCGGAAGGGGTCCCTGGAGCCGGAAGCTGCCCTCGGTCCCGTGGGCAAAGAGGCGCAGGACAGCGAGGTCGTTGGCGCGCGCCGTGTCCATCAGCCAGTCGAGGTAGGCAAGGCCGCGCTCCTCCGTTGACCGACCGTATTCCTCCCAGCGGCCGTCGGCGCTCGGCACGGCCCATGGCACGCCGGCGACGGCCTCGACTAGGCCCCAGACGTTGGCCCCAACAAAGGCAAACTCCGAGCTGCGGTTGGGGAGGGGGGCAAGTGAGGTCAACGGCGGGGTGTGGGGGTGGTGCGGCGCGGTGCGCCGCTTCGTATCGGCCACCTGCGGTGCAGCGTTTCGGCCACGCGATCCAGCCGCCACGGCTGCCACCGAGCCCAGCCCTGCCCCCCCCTGCCCAGACCCGCCAGTCATCCAGCGCCAGGCGGGACCCCACGGCGCGCACGAATCCGCCGTCGACAGCCACGGCGGAGCCCACGAGGAGTGCGAGGGCGCAGCAGACGACGGCGACGGCAGCCCGCAGCGTCGCGGGACCCGGGATCATTGGGACGCTGAGCGTCGCAACGCGGGCGGGCGGACGCGCGGGGGGCGGAAGGGCGCAGGGGCGGAAGTGCGAAAGGGGGGGTGGTGTGGCTCTCTGGAGGACGTTGTTGCAACTCGCATGCCCTCCCTACACATCAGCTGACCCGCGATCCGCCACTCTCATTTCTCGCGTGGGACGATGACCCTTGCCGCGATCGCCACTGTCTCACTCGCGACGCGGGCGCGAGGTGGGCCGGCTGGGCCCGCGTCGACCCCGACCACCGTTGGGACGCCTTCGTTCCGGTCGCTCAAGCGCGTCTTTGTCATTAGCACGCAGCTGGCGAGTTGAATACGCTCAAAGAAAATTTGTAGACTCGGTTGCGTGCCGCCTCGAGCCTCATTCGATCCGTGCGGCCTTGGGGCCAGCACTCGTGGCGCTCGCGGCTCGCCTCTCCCACCGCGACCCCCCCCCCCCCGCCACAGAACGCGGCTGCCGGATCTGCGACCCCCCTGGTCGAGCAGCCCCGTCCTCGTCCGAGCTGGAAGGCCGACGTCGGCATGCTCCCACCGCCCCCCCCGGTGGACGACCCGTCTCCCCGCCCCGACCCTTTCGACCCCGCTGAGCGCCGGACCTACTCGGACGGCCCCCTTGCCCTCGCCTTCATGTACCTGTTCGGCCGCAAGATGTCGCAGCAGCTCGGAGGAGCCATGCCCACAAACGGCGAGTCCCTAGCCAGCTGGGCCGGATTCGTCAACATCTCCGCCCAAATCATGCTCGGGCGCAGCTCGCGGCAGCAGCAGGAGACAGTGGCGGGCGTCCTTGGGTCCCTCATGCCCCCCGGGATCCCCGAGCGCTTTCGTGCGTGGTTCCCGCTCAGCAAACCGTCGCTCGAGATCAACGCGTGGATCACCACGGTCTTTTTCGCGTGGCTAGTCGGTCCCTCTGTGGTGACAGAGGAGCGGGTGCGCCTGCCCGGGTCGGACGTGGCCGTGCCAATGCGGAGCGGCGTCAAGATCGAAAAATGCCGCTATCTCGAGGCATCGGGGTGCGCGGGCATGTGCGTCAATATGTGCAAGCTCCCGACGCAGCGCTTCTTCACCGAGGACCTCGGTCTGCCCCTCACGATGACGCCCAACTTTGAGGACCTCTCGTGCCAGATGGTCTTTGGTGCCCCGCCTCCCCCGACCATTGCCGATGACGTGGCTCACGACGCGTCGTGCTTCTCCTCTTGCTCGACGGCCGCCGCGCTCGGACGGGGGGGGGAGCGGGGGCCCTGCCCCAAGCTCGACTCCTACCGGGGCAAGGCTGCTCCCGCGTGACGACGGGGCTGGGGAGAGAGAAATGAGCGGGTCTTTCCGCCTGTTCCCCCCCCTCCCGCCCCTCTCCCCTTCCACGTCACTTCCCTCCCTCCCAGATGTAGATGGCCCCCTTGGCTTCGGCCTCGGGCCGCGAGTGCGGGTTGATGTCCTTGGTGTAGAGGCTTCCAGAGATCCCAGCGGGCACAAAGGGCGTGGCCGGCAGGGGTTTGCCCGGAGGAGGCTTCTCCGGGAACTCCGATTCCATCCGGTAGTCGCGCCCCACGGTCGAGATGACGTGGTTGCGGTCCCCCATGCCCGGAGGACGGACAGGCCGGAAGGGGGGGCGACCCGTGATGCGACCCGCAGCGGCGCCGCTGGCGGGCCGCGATCCGCCACGGCCCGAACCGCTAGTGCCGGCGGCGGGCGCCGTTTCGGGACGGTCAGCGAAGAGGGGCGCCTTGGCAAACACGTCCGGGCACCGTCCACCGGACGAGAAGGGCTTGCCTCCAACGAACTTGGCTCGGGCCTCCTTGCGTGCCGCGCGAGTCATGGCGAGGCCCGGCTGGTAGACGTCCCCGTCCCCGCCAGGCGGCTGACGGAGGATGGAGTTGGCGGGGGCCAATGGACCACCGATGGCGCGGTCGGCCGTGCTGTATCCATATCCGCCCCGCTTGGGCGGGTTGACGTATAAGTTCTTCTTCCCTTTAATACGGTCGGCGGCGGGGTCCGCGCTCCGCCGCGGCTCGCCCTTGGGACCCCCCGCGACGGCAGAGTCGGTGTCAAGATAGACCTTGCCTGCCGTGCCATATAATGACCCGGGAAAGTCTCTCGTTTGGGGTACCTTGGCGGGCTTGAAGGGGGGGGCGCCATGGGAGGGCGCGCCCGCCCCGCGCGCCGTGCGCTTCTCCACAATCCACTGTCATGGTCGTCAGGGGGTGGGGGGGGTACGGATGTGGGCGGGCGATGTGGGCGGGCGGTGTTGGGAAGGAGCGCGAGGGAACGGAGGGGGAGGGTGACAAACTCTCTCCCCTTTCCCCTCGCCTGGTCGATGAATTTGTCGCCAACGTGAATGGATGGAACGGGTTTGTTCCCCAGCATCATATGGGATGGGGTGCCCTGTGGCACGGCCACCTGCTTGCCCTTGTGGCGGCTGCTGTTGAGGAGCTCCCTCTCGGGACCACCCCCTTTGTAGGGGTCGCCTACCGCCGTTGGCAAGAACTCTGAAAAAAGACCCGTCCGCTTGAGGGACGCGCCGGCGTCGGCGAGCGAGCCTGCGGTGGAGGGTGTTGACGACGGGGGAAGGGGCGGTCGGAGAGACGGCGTCGCACGCGGCGGCGCCCGGCACGCGGCCGAGATCATGCCGGCCCTGTCCGGCGTCGCGCGCGCGGGCGACACTGGCGACGTCCCGAACCGGCTCCTCAACGTTTTAAAGCGCGGTTCGTTCAACGAGTGAGACTATCGAGTATCTTTTCTCTCAGTAGCGCGACTCGCTGGCCATGACGGAGTCCTTTCGCGCGCGCGGGAGAGACGATGACACGGACGCGCGTGGCCGGGCGTGAGTCCTCCTCGCTACTCGTTCGAGGGTACGAGGTTTCGAGACCGCTCCCAGTGGTACGCTGCTGGCGGGTTCTTCGACAGATTTCGATCATTTCTCCATGTTGACAGCTCCGTTCACTCGACCTCCACCCTCGTCTCGCCTTCCACCTTCCCGCACCGTTTCGTCGCCGGCGGAGAAAATCGACCCCGGCCCGAGCCGAGAGACAGCCCGCGCCTGCCGAAACGGGGAAGTTACTCATCGTCAGCAATGACCGATCAGCTGGATGAAGTGATGGCGCGTACCCGTCGCAGCAGCGGCGCTGTGCCGCGTTGTCCCCAAGCCCGCGGTACGCCTGGGGGCCGACGACGCCCACCGCTCTCCTCGCCACCGCAGGTCAAATTGGTTCTTTTAGGGGACATGGGAGCAGGAAAAAGCTGTCTGGCGAGTCGTTGGACGCGCGTATTGCGGTCCGGGACGAGCTTACGCACCGCAGTTGGCTGCGCCGTGGTCCAGCTCCCGCCGCGCCACGCCTGCTGCTCCGCTAATCGCGTACGCCCCTCTCCTCGAATAGTCCAGGCCACGGTGCGAATCAAATACGAACATCTCTCCCGACCGACTGTCGTTCGTCACCGTGCGCGGAAGCGCTCCCCGACCTCACTTGTATGACAAGTGAGGCTGTCAGGAGCGCCCTGACGCCGTTGATCTTCAAGCTCTGGGCCGCCACGCGCGGCGCCCACGAGGTCGCCACGACCGACCCGTCCCACCCCTCGTGTCTCCATGTCTACCCCCGCAGGTGTCTCGGTACCTCAATGGGCGCTTCGACCCGAGCCAGGAGGCCACGATTGGCGCGTCCTTCAGCTCGCGCGTCCTGCCCCCCCCCGTGTCAGCGCGGCTGGAGGTGTGGGACACGGCGGGGCAGGAGCGGTACCGGGGTCTGGCGCCCATCTACTATCGGGGTGCGGCGGGGGCTCTGGTCGTCTTCGACGTCACTTGCCGCCGGTCGTTTGTGCGGGCGCGCGAGTGGGTCGCGGAGCTTGCCG
>Ga0181574_10004928_pt1 | contig 11550 bp, 19 predicted proteins | sample 101ome_24_FD_145600 | JGI IMG/M metagenome (GOLD analysis project Ga0181574, IMG submission 145600) | Coastal salt marsh microbial communities from the Groves Creek Marsh, Skidaway Island, Georgia - 101410AT metaG (spades assembly) | ecosystem: Environmental > Aquatic > Marine > Intertidal zone... | reverse complement strand
AAAGTTCTATAACTTTGTAAAAGGTGGTAACGATGCCTTGAGTTCGATTCGTAGAGAGACTATGTTTATCAATATCCTTTCAGGATTGCATCCTCTCGAAGCTGAAATTCTGGTTCTTACTAAGGATAAAAAACTCGATACCAAGTACAAAGTTACTAAAGATATCGTTGCACAAGCATACCCTGATATTCGCTGGGGTAATCGTTCATAAAAGTTGAGATTTTTTTGTAATGGCAAAAGAAGTTGCAGAGGTGTCTACAGAGACATCAACGGAAACAAAGCCTATGTACTCCTGGACAGCATCAGAAAAAGAAAACTCCAAAAAGAAATATGGAGTTGAAATTATGATCGAGAATGGAACTTGGGAGCAAGTTAACACTAAAGAGTGTCCTAATGATGCGCGTATTGTAAAGTATGAAGTTGATGGACAACTTCGTTATGATTTGACTCGCAGTCAAAAAGCAGTTAGTATCTTTAACATGTATTGGGATAAGTTCCGTGATGGATTGAAGGCTATTGAGTATGGTCAGGGTACATACAACCCAAAACTCTGGGGCGAAGTTGCCAAGACAAGCAAAAAGAAGAAGTAAAACCAAAATTGACCTTAAGTTTCAAAATATGGGGAAAAAATTTCGCCAAAATTTTTTAATTCTTAAGGTTTTTTAAAATTGTATCCTATTTTACACATCTAGTTGACTATATAGAATATATGGTCTACAATAGACCTACGTTCATCCAATGATCAGCACACTGCTGGCATTGACCCTTGCCCATCATGCTGACGACAACCCCTACGGGTGGCACATGTCGTGTGAAAGGTTCTTACAACAGAGAATTGAAATCCTTATGGATGACAATCTCGACCGACGATCTAAGTATAACCTTATTGGTTACTTTAGATCTAAAGTAGAGGGGGAATGTAAGCAGCAGTTGATTTAGGACGCAAGTAAGTCGCGGAACGGAGCGTTCATCCCATGTTAATAGAATCACTTCTATACGCAACACTTAATTGTCAAGATGCTGAAGCATTAATGCTCAGAATCACTAAGAACGAATCTGTACCACCTTTGGTAAAGATTGAGTTGGTTGAAACCGTAAGGGAAGCAACCGAAATTGAGTGTATTTGGGACGCAAACGACTGAAGGAACGGGGCAAAAATCCCTAGTATTTCAGTACAGACAAATGAACACACTTACTCTAATCAAGAAGCAGATCCAAAAGGCATCTGCACTCCATGATGCACAGATCTCTCATACCGCATATCGTGGTGTTGAGTATGATACTCGTTGCTTTGAAGCGAAAGATACCCACGGTGTCTTCTGCTATCGCGGTACATCTTACGCAAAGTGAGGTTACCATGCAGGCATTGCAAGTAGTTGGTTTCGCTACCATCTTTAGTGCGGCATTTATCGCTTTAATTTACGGAGAAATTCTACTCCTACACAGGGGGTAGAATGGAAAACTATGTCTATCATGATGATGACATGGATTCCGATAGCAGACCACCATCTTGTTACTTACTCAAATATAGAGGAGTAACATATTGGTCTTGCTATAGAATACATTTGAGAGACTATTTCGATCAATTATTAACGGTCGAACCAATGTTTAATAGGAGAGGTTGATTGACAACCTCTCTTTTTTTGTGTAGAATGTATGAAAAGAACATATCTTATGGACAAAGAAAGATTAAAACTTATCGTCCGTAATCTTGAACTTTTAGTTGACGGTCTTAAAGCAGAAGTTTATTCTGATAAAGATGCATACATCACTCAAGAATCTGATGTAAAATCTAAGAATCATGATTATGATGAAATTTGGGACGACGACGATGGGTATCCAGACTAATGCCAAGTAAAGCAAAAGAACTTATCAAACTGCTCGAACGTTTAGTTGGGCAAGATCACTTATATGATAGTGATAAACTTGCAGAGATGAAAAAAGAACTTTATTCTCTGAAACAGCAACTTGCTGAATATGAAAAACAGAATTCAAAAGGATTTGGTAAATGAGCGTAAAATTGATTAGTGTAACTCCAGATGCAGAAAAGACTATGGCATATGTTGCCAGGGTCTCGAATCCTGCAAATCAAGAAAATGAAAACTACGCGGGTCTTCTGCGTTATTGTATTAAGCACAACCATTGGTCGGTGTTTGAGCAGTCATTCATGACTCTTGAGATTGAAACTACTCGTGCAATCGCAGCTCAAATTTTGCGTCATAGATCGTTCACATATCAAGAGTTTTCCCAACGGTATGCTGATTCATCTCTTCTGGGTTTCGATAAGATTCCTCTTCCAGAACTACGTCGTCAAGATACAAAGAATCGTCAGAACTCTATCGATGATCTAGATCCATTTGAGGTTCAGAATATGGAACTTCAGATGCAAACTCTGTTTGATTCTGCTATGGCACTATACCAACAAATGTTGGGACGAGGCGTGGCAAAGGAATGTGCAAGAAATGTGCTTCCTCTCTGTACGCCGACTAGAATCTACATGAGTGGTTCATGTCGTTCATGGATTCATTATATCAATTTGCGTTCTGCAAATGGAACTCAGAAAGAACACATGGAAATTGCTGAGGCATGTAAGGAAGTATTTTTGGAACAATTCCCTACTGTTGCTGAAGCTTTGGAATGGAACTCCTAAATACTAAAAAACAATAACCTCTATTACAATGGCGATTTCATATACTTGGGTAGTAAATTATGTAAAGCACTCTAATACCAACGGACTTGTTGGTGTTGCTCAATTTGCTGATTTATCTTACCTAGCAACTGAAACTGTTGGTGTAACGACATACTCTGCAAACGAAAGATTGATTGTTGAACTATCCGATCCAGATCCAGAAAATTTCTCTGAACTATCTTCTCTCACTGCAGAGCAAGTAATGTCTTGGTGCCAACCTCACATTGATGCTATTGCTGAGGAAGAAGTTGAGGCAAAGAAATCAAGACTTGCTTACATTATTGAAGAAAAGAAATCAGGTGTAACTGAAGAAATAGTATCTGCTCCTTGGGAACCAGAAGTAACTGAGTAATCAGTATCTAAATATTTTTATCGTGAATTCTTAACAATGGCGACTTATCCTGTTATTAATAAAGAAACTGGTGAACAGAAGGACGTGAGCATGAGTGTTCACGACTGGTCCCAGTGGTGTAAAGACAATCCAGAATGGCAAAGAGATTGGTCCGATCCATCGACTTGCCCATCTTCTGCTGAGGTAGGAGAATGGAAAGACAAGCTTCGTAAGTCTCATCCTGGTTGGAATGACGTACTTCATAAAGCGCAAAAAGCGCCTGGTTCAACTATCAAAAAACTCTGATTCTAATGGCAAGAAGAAAAAGAAGTAATTCCGAACAACCAATTGGTGTCGGACTGACGGCAAAACAAATGAAGAGGAAGAAACCTCTCAGTTCTGAATATCTGGTTGACATTGAACCGATTACAGAAAATCAGAAAAAATTATTTGATTCCTATGCCGAAGGAAAGCAGCAAGTCGCATATGGTGTAGCAGGAACTGGTAAGACCTTTATTACACTTTACAATGCACTTTGTGACGTTCTTGATGAAAGATCTCCTTATGAAAAGATCTATCTCGTTCGTTCTCTAGTTGCTACGAGAGAGATTGGTTTCCTTCCTGGAGATCATGAAGATAAGGCAGACATCTATCAGATTCCATATAAGAACATGGTCAAGTACATGTTCCAAATGCCATCTGATGCAGACTTTGAAATGCTGTATGGTAATCTTAAGGCACAAGATACTATCAAGTTTTGGTCAACTTCTTTTATTAGGGGTACAACTTTAGATAATGCAATTATTATCGTTGATGAATTCCAAAACTTGAATTTTCATGAACTTGATAGTATAATGACAAGAGTTGGTGAAAATAGTAAGATTTGTTTTTGCGGCGATGCTACACAAACTGATCTTGTTAAAACCAATGATAAGAATGGTGTTGTTGATTTTATGAAAATCTTGAGAGCAATGCCATCGTTTGACATTCATGAATTTGGGATTGATGATATTGTCCGTTCTGGTATTGTCAAAGAGTATCTCATTGCAAAATTAGAATCAGGTATTTAATGTTTAATCATGTTGATATTGATCTCCCAAAACTTGAAAGGGAGACTATTGATGGCGTAAGGTATTACAAAGTTCCTACAGACGAAGAACTCCTCCGACTGGTCTCTATCACATCAGTGACCAGTCATTTTAATAAGGAGATTTTTATCAACTGGCGAAAGAAAGTTGGTAACGAGGAAGCAGATCGTATTACTAAAGCGGCAACTGGTCGCGGCACTGATATGCACACTCTTACTGAACACTTTCTGAAAAACGAAAATCTGCCAAAGGTTCGACCTATCTCAGATTTTCTTTTCAAGATCTCTAAAGAGAAACTAAAAAATATAAATAATATATACGCTTTGGAAGGTTCCCTATATAGTAAGGAACTTGGTATTGCTGGAACTGTTGATTGTATTGCCGAATATAACGGTGAGTTAGCAATAATCGATTTCAAAACATCAAAGAAACCCAAACCACGAGAGTGGATTGAGCATTATTTTGTACAGTGCATGGCATATGGTTGTATGCTGTACGAACTGACTGGTATCTCAGTCAAAAAACTTGTAATCATCATGGCATGTGAAAATGGAGAATGCGTCGTCTATGAAGAAAGAGACAAATCAAAGTACATCAAACTTCTCAGCAAATATATTAGAAAGTTTGTTGGAGATAAACTGGAGCTCTATGGAACCAAATAAAGAACTAGAACAAGCTATTGAGAAGAAATTTCTCACACCATCAAAGTTTGCTCTTGAGATTGAAAAAATTGTAGCAGAAGAGTCAATGAACTATATTGATGCTATCTGTTACTATTGCGAAATCAATAATATTGAGGTAGACTCTGTAACGAAACTCATTTCAAAACCCCTGAAGGAACGCCTGAAGTGGGACGCTATCCGTCTTAACTTCATGAAGAAGACTTCAAGGGCAAAACTCCCCTTATGATTTCTCGTGATGAATTAATGCACCATCGCCTACAAGCATGGTTGCGTGAGAATAAATCTAATGAATTAGAATACCTTGGGTTCTATCCAGACATTCTGGGTGTAGAACGACATTGGTATTTGATTGCTGGCAAGCATAAAGTCAGCGTAGATTGTATTGAAGGTCTTGATTTGGTTGAAGATGAAAGTGACTCCCTTTGAAACGTATCAGCATTATTTGTCATTAAAAAATCATTTTACAAATCCAAAGTACGACTTTTTTAAATATGGAGCTAAGACTAGAGCAAGTCTAACTTCTTTTAATAAGCGTAAGGATAAGTATTGGTTTGAAAAGACTTCTCGAAAGTATTCTGATGGAGAAGTTGTAGACTTTCTAGTATCTAATTTTTCTGCTGCTGACAACCCACAAAATCTATGGATTGGCGAAATTATCAATTCTGGCGAAAGGACCTACGCCGAATGGATGAAAAGGAAACAGAGTTCCACCTACTTGTTCAAAGAACAAAGCAACGAATTGCTCTCTCAGAACGGATTGGAGAGTCTATTCGATTGTTCTCAGGGTCATCCGAAAATTCTCAAAGAGTATCTAAGCGGCAGATTATCGCTGGAAAACTTAGTGATCTACGACAAAATTTTCCATTTTTCAAAAAATTTCGATAAAAAACTGAAAGATCCAGTGTGGGAAACCGTCAGTTTAAAATTAAAAAAATATGGACCTTTCATAAATATTGATGTGTTTAACTACAAAAAAATATTGCGGGACATGGTAGATGAGTGACTTTTTTAAATCAGATATAATTCAAGAAGAACTGAAAAAAATTAATAAACTACAGGAAGAAATCTACGCAAGTCTTCTTTCCTTTGGTGGTATGTCCAGAAAGGACAAGTTAGAACACATCGAAATGTTGCAGACTTTGCTGGAAAAGCAAAGAGTGATGTATACTAGATTATCTCTTTCGGACGATCCAGAAGCGGTTGAGATGAAAGAGAATCTACGCAAGTCGGTTGCTATGATGGGATTCCCACCAGAAACTGACATGCAAAATTTATTCAGTAGTATGAGTGCAACCATCGAATCTCTCAAAGCATATGTTGACGCTTGAGAAGATCTTTGTTATACTATCTAAGTAAATCCCCCGAATCCAAATTTATCCGAGGTAATCCAAATGTCTTTCGCAGACCTTAAGAAGCAATCTAAGCTTGGTTCCCTGACCCAAAAACTGGTCAAGGAAGTTGAAAAGATGAATAATAATGGTTCATCTTCTGGCGATGATCGTCTCTGGAAACTGGAGTGTGATAAAGGCGGCAATGGTTATGCCGTCATCCGTTTCCTTCCTGCACCTAACGGCGAAGACCTGCCGTTCGTTAAACTATATTCCCATGCCTTCCAGGGTCCTGGTGGTTGGTATATTGAGAACTCTCTGACAACTCTGGGACAGAAAGATCCTGTGTCTGAGTACAACTCCATGCTGTGGAATAACGGCACGGATGCTGGCAAAGAAATGGCACGTAAGCAGAAGCGTAAACTGACTTACATTGCAAACATCTATGTTGTCAAGGATCCTGCAAATCCTGAGAATGAAGGTAAAGTCTTCCTGTACAAGTTCGGCAAGAAGATCTTTGACAAACTGACTGCTGCCATGCAACCTGAGTTTGAGGACGAGGAAGCAATCGATCCGTTCGACTTCTGGCAAGGTGCCAACTTCAAACTGAAGGCAAAGAACGTTGCTGGTTATCGTAACTATGATTCTTCTGAGTTTGCATCACAGTCTCCACTCCTGGACGATGATGATGCGATGGAAGCAATCTGGAAGAAAGAGTTTTCTCTTGCAGAACTCGTTGCTTCCGATCAGTTCAAGACTTATGATGAATTGAAGAAGCGTCTTGACTATGTTCTTGGTGTCAAAGGAACTCCTAAGTTCCAAGATCAAGAGACTATTGAGGAAGAAGAAGAATTCCGTCAACAGAGTTCTGCTCCCGTTCCTCAATCAATGAAAGAGGAGCTTGACAGTCTTTCTCCTACAAAGGTTGATGATGACGATGACACTCTTTCCTACTTCGCCAAACTGGCAGAAGACTGATACTAGAAGATGAAAAGTGATTACACAATAGACCGTGTAAGCAAATCCGAAGCCGCAGAGTTACTTCTGCGGTTTCATTATTTAAAAGATATATCAAAAGGTTTTAAATCTGGTTATAACTACGGGTTGTATAAAGATAACGACTTTTCTCCTCTAAATATTGGAGGCATACAGGGAGTTTGTATCTTTACTGGACTTCCTGTTCCTGAAATAGCAAAAGGAGCATTCGGACTAGAAAGAAATGAGCAACAAGGACTCTTCGAACTCTCAAGACTCTGTATCCACCCCGATACTCAGTCCAGCGAGTATAATATCACTTCTTGGTTCGTATCAAAGACGATTAAGAGACTTAGAAAAGAAACAGAAGTCAAAGCAATTATATCCTATGCTGATAGCGATCGTCATAGCGGTACAATCTATCGGGCTTGTAATTTTAGGTACTGCGGTTTATCGGATGCAAAAAAAGACTTTTATTTTTCCGATGGAACAAAGCATTCAAGAGGAAAAATTAGAGATGCAGAAGGCGAATGGAGAGATCGCTCTAGGAAGCATCGATATGTAATGGTATTTGATAAGTCTCTAGATTTATTATGGTGAAGTAACTCTGGTATTATCAGTGCGAATCAAGGTTTCTGAGATATATTCCGAAGAGCGCTGATAAGTCATAATTTCTCTCATGTCATTCAGGAATTGTTGTAGATATATTTTCTTCAACAAGAAAATGGATGACTTTTTAGTATTTTTTGTTGTTTCATATTCATAGTTAGTAACTGCTCGTCTTACATCACTACCACTCTTAGATTGATTCCCATCATCATAGTATCTGAGAGTGAAATCTTCATCGACTTGCTTTCCTGCAGGGAGAATGAGTCTTCCGTTCGAGTCTTTGATTTCTTTGGTTTCAAAGTGATGAGTGTCAGATAGTTTCTCTACTCCATACTTATCAACAGCATAGTTATAGAGATGATAGTTTGATAGAGGCCACTCATCTCTTACGTTTAGGATACCAGCAGTCATGAGCACAACCCAATCGAGTGTGGCATCACCATAAATTTCTTCTGCAACAGTATCGGGTCTTGCACCCTCTACAATTTCATACTTATTGAAGATAGTGAAGACATTCTGTAAGTCATCACGCAGTTTGTTTCTTCTGAATAAATTTTTAACCACGAGATAATCTTGAGTCGAAAGACTATCTCCAAGAAACGATTGATACTCAACGTTTGGTAGTTCTCTGAAGTATCCCATGTTAGAATCCTACTCCTCTGTTTCCTGCACCGAAACTTTCAATTTCATTGTAATCTTCGTTGTAAATTGGAGTTAGTTCATTGAATGATAAATCCATTTGCATCGAGACTGGTGTTCCGTCATAGTATGTTGCATGAACACCATCAGCGGTATAGTTAACACTCATATTTGTAAGAACACATAATTTAAATTTATGTAAGAATGAGTGTTCCTGATTGCCCTCCATGTATGTAATCTGGAAAACATTTGGTGTTCCTAAGAATGCACCACCCGAACCCTTTGGTGCCATGTTTCGTTTGAAAGCTTTGATAATCTTTTTAACATCACCACTCTCAGTTCTTCCTCTTGGTGTAAACTTGAAAGAGAATTTGAATTGTCTTAGTCCAGGTCCAGAGAACAACAGTTCTTGGTTTGGATTAATTATCTGTCCTTGACTTCTTGCCAATATTTGATCGAGAGTGAGGTTTCCTCCAAAAGCATTAACTGCCTGTATGGCAAAGAAATTTTTCACCAATTCTGAATTACCAGCAACACCCATGATGGTTTCTTGTGCTCTATTCAGTCCTTCTCCAACCTTTCCTCCAATGAGAGATTGTGCAGTCCCTAAACCACCTTCCTGCAAGAAATTCAAACCCGAAGGTCCATAGTTTGCTATGTTACTATCACTTATCTGTGAAGGAATTGGAAGAAGTATGGTTCCTATTGGTTTTGCATTCAAATCTGCTATATTATCATCAGAACGAGTAACGAGATTTCTATCTCTCCTATATTCACGAATATCAAATTTAATGAAATCCTGTCCTTTTTGTATTGACTCTCTTGGATATCTGAGTTGTTGAAATCCTTCAGGTGCCCTCTGGGTGGGTAAGGGTACGGGAATCGCTGGTGGAGCAGGTTCTGGTTTTATTTCTGCATCGGTTGAAGGTTCTCTTACTAGAGCAGTCTTCTCTTTCTTTTCTTTATCATATTGTGCTTTATCAATCCTTTCCCATTCTGTACCGTTCCATCTTTGATATATTGTTCTCCTCTGTGCGTTTCTTCCCTTAGTTCTAGTTCTAAGCTCCCCAGTTCTCGCCAAATCAGCCTGTCTTTGGGCTTCTGCAGCTTCTGCTTCTCGTTTCTTTCTCTGTGCAGCCAGAGCTCTGGAGTGTGATTCCCTTGACATTTATTTTTTTTAACTATTTAGAACGAATTTTGGTATAATTAAGTTCCACTACGTCAGACACTTCTTCCTCGTAGATTTCGTAGAGTCCTCCAACTATTTCTGGGTAGGTGTATTGTCTTGGTTCACCCCAGTGTAGACTCTCTGCTTTGAATCCCCATGTGAAAACATCAGTCACAAAAACAAGTGGATGTTCATCGTATGTGATGTTAGGTGTTTTTGGAAAGTATAAGAAGGTATAGAACTTTCCAGGTTGTGGTATCTTACCACCTTCAGTCAATACTTCTAATAAGTCTGACATTATATCATCGGGAGTTTCAGTTCCCACAAGTCTATCAACAACTCCACGCACACGATTTTCTTCATCGTCTGTTGGATATGAGAATGTCATTTGATACCTAACTCATTTTCTGTTAGAACTTTAAACTCATAACCACGATCTAAACACCATTCTCTAGCAGCTTCCCATTTTGCCTGATTTTTGGCATATTCAACAACTTCATAGATATAACCCTTTGTCTTTCTCTTTTGAACTTTGGGTTCAATACACTGTTTATATGGTTTGATTTCAATTAGTGATTTTTTAATTTTTCCACTCTTTTCTTTGTATTTAATATAGAAGTCTGGAAAATATCTGTGATAGCGATTATCAACAGGAGAACGATAAGGAACTACTATTTCTTCACTTCCCCATTCAAGAATATTCTCATTTTTATCACAGTAAACCATGAAGCGCCGCTCCCAGAGAGAACGATATATGATATTGGTAGAGTCGCCCTTATACTTTTTTGGATAAGAAGGATAAAATTTTCCCTTATATGACATCTAAATAACTAAACAATCACTTATAAGATATTTAGAGTGGCAGAATCGCTAATTCAAAATTATAAGATGGGTATCCTAAATGGAACCGATCTTGTAAAACCCTCTTTATCAAATCAATATCAGGTTTACATCTCTGGAGTTCCCCAGAATGTTCTTACCTTTCTTGAAAATTATGAAGTTGGAAGCGAGTGGATTAATAGAAATGTTGGATTGCTATGTGCAGAGGCAACACTACCAACAAGTAGTTTTGCTACTGCAGAGGTAAAGGATAATTTTCAGGGTATTAATCAACAGTTTGCTCATACTAGATTGTATGTCGATACAGACTTTACTTTCTATGTTGACTACAATTATAATATGATAAAATTCTTTGAAGGATGGATGGATTATATTTCTGGACAAGATAGAAATACAGAGGTAACCGCCAGAGGATTTTATCGTAGATTTAATTATCCAGAGGACTACAAAACTGATAACTTAACAATAACAAAATTTGAAAAAGATTATAAAGTAAGTAATAGTTATCTTCAGTATGACTTTATAAATGCATTCCCCAAACAGATGCTTGCCATGCCTGTCTCTTATGGTTCAGCGGATTTGGTTAAATGCACTGTTTCTTTTGCATATGATAGATATTTTATGAATGTCAGACAAAAGTCGAATCCTGACGCTGGAGTTGAAGAACTAACTCCAGAACCTAAACCAAAAACTGCACCACAAGCAAGAAATACTGACGGAACAATCATAACTAGAGGAGGAACTAAAATACCTCAGGGTAATTTTAAGTCAGGTTTAGGTAGACCTGTGAGCGAACAAATCTCTCCAGGACTGCAATAAATAATCACATCTGAAGTTATAATGGGTTGTTATGCCATTACCACAAATTAATACTCCAACATATGAGTTGGTATTGCCTTCAAATGGAAAGAAAATTAAGTATCGTCCCTTTCTTGTAAGAGAAGAAAAAATTCTTATCATGGCACTAGAATCTGAGGATATGAAACAGATTTCTAGTGCGATTAAAACTGTTCTCTCCGATTGTGTCATGACAAGAGGAGTTAAAATCCCAGAACTTTCTACTTTTGATATTGAGTATCTGTTCCTCAATGTGAGAGCAAAGTCTGTTGGTGAGACTGTCGAAGTGAATCTTACCTGTCCCGATGATGGTGAGACACAAGTTCAAGTAGAAATTGACATTGATGAAATTGAGGTTCAAAA
>Ga0181574_10004920_pt1 | contig 11569 bp, 10 predicted proteins | sample 101ome_24_FD_145600 | JGI IMG/M metagenome (GOLD analysis project Ga0181574, IMG submission 145600) | Coastal salt marsh microbial communities from the Groves Creek Marsh, Skidaway Island, Georgia - 101410AT metaG (spades assembly) | ecosystem: Environmental > Aquatic > Marine > Intertidal zone... | reverse complement strand
CATTACTTAATGGAGCCGCCAACCATTTATGAAGACTTGAACCATAGTAATCACAATTTAAATCTGTGATTTTAAAGTCAAAGTGCCCAACGCAATGCGCACCGTCAACTAAAACCTCGACCCCATGGGAGTGTGCCATATCACAGATTTTTCTAATCGGTAGTATCTGCCCAGTGATATTAATCATGTGGCATACCATGATCAATTTGGTCTTTGATGTGATTTTCGATTCGTAAAGAGCGACAATTTCATCGTCATCTTCCGGATGATTAGGTACCGAAACTACATCTAAATTCACCCCATATCGTTTCGAAATTTGCTCGAACATGAGTTGCATGGCGCCATAATCTTGTTCAGCATAAATGGCGTGATCTCCGGCCTCCCAAGGATATCCCGAAATCACAAGATCTAATGATTCAGTGGTATTTCTCGTTATGGCCAAATCTTCTGAGTTACATCCGACAAATTCAGCCAACGTTTCAGTTACTTTTTCTCGGTCGATATCGAGCTGATTTCTCATGTAGTAAGACCCTTCTCTATTCACCCGTTCTAGGTGTTCATTAACCTTTCTCAAGGTAGGAGTTGGAATGATATTATAGTAACCACTCTCTAGATTGATGTAGTCCTCTTTTAAGTAGTAATCTTGTCGAACCCTTTTCCAAAAATCCTCTCCATTTAAAGTTGAAAGAGGAGTGTCATACTCCTCTGGCTTTAGATCAAAGGAGCCTAGAAGCGGTGTGGCAAGAACGGCAGCCGATGATTTTAAAAAGTTTCTTTTATTCATAATCTGAACCAACTTTAGGGAATAACAAGATACAATTCATTCTTATTGAATAAATTACTGGTTTATTTTAAGACCTCATATGAGTTTAAAAGATTTATTAGAATACCGCCGTTCAGTAAGAGTTTATGATAGTGAAAAGCCCATTGACGCAGATAAAGTAAAAGATTGTTTGGAGCAGGCTACCCTTGCACCCAACAGTTCAAATCTGCAGTTATGGGAATTCATTCATATCACTGACCAGAATTATCGAGAGGCAATTACAAAAGCTTGCTTAGGGCAAACAGCGGCTTCAACTGCTGATCAGTGGGTAGTGTTTGTCACTCGTCAAGACTTGCATCGCATGCGCGCAAAATTCGTTCTCAATTTTGAGAAGGGAAATATTGACAGAAATAGCCCTGCTGCTCGAAAAGCGAAACGAATAGCGGTTCGAGAGACCTATTACGGTAAACTGATGCCTTTTCTTTATAGTCGTTGCTTTCGACTAATGGGTGCGTTCAGATGGTTGCTTGTGACTGTCATGGGATGGTTTAGACCCGTGGTTAGAGAGGTAACCGAAACGCATATGCGTGGGGTTGCTCATAAATCTTGTGCCCTCGCTGCTCAAACATTTATGCTGGCAATGGCTGAAAAGGGATATGATACGTGCCCCATGGAAGGCTTTGATAGTCGTAGGGTAAAGCGACTCCTAAATCTTCCTAGTTCGGTTAATATCAATATGATTATCTCGTGCGGAATAAGAAAAGGAAATGAAGGTATCTGGGGTGAGCGTTGTCGTGTTTCCTTTGACGAGGTTTATAAACGAATTTAGATGAGAATCAGTTTACTCATACTTCTTGTTTGCTTTTCTGTAAATGCGCAATATCAGACGTTGTTTCAGTCTGGAGACTTGGGATACGAATGCTTTCGGATTCCTGCAATTGTTGGTTCAGGTTCTAAGCTTTACGCATTTGCCGAAGGAAGAAAAGGAGGATGTGGAGATTTTGGAGATGTTGATGTTTTACTCCGAACGAGTAACGATGGAGGAGAAAACTGGACTGAGCCAAAAGTAGTAGTGGATAACGGAAATCTTCAGGCAGGAAATCCTACCCCGGTGATGGATATGCTAAATCCTGAGTATCCAGAAGGACGATTGATACTATTCTATAATACCGGCACTCAATCTGAATGGGAAACACGCTCAGGAAACGGAAGACGCAAAGCGTTTTATAAATTTTCTTCTGATTTTGGAATGTCTTGGTCTGAACCAATTGACATTTCAAATGAAGTACATTTCGATCAATACAGTAATGTTGATTTCATAGATGCACGCACATTTGCCCTGGGCCCTGGGCATGCGATTCAACTGTCTCTTGGTTCAAAAAAGGGTAGAATTTATTTACCAGCAAATCATTCTTTGGGTGAACCCCAAGAAAATTTTGCTGATTATAGGTCTTACGGAATCTACTCTGACGATTTTGGTATGTCCTGGGAGGTTACACAAGATTTGATGGCACCCTCTTCCAATGAAGCGATGGCGGTTGAGTTACCAGAGAATGAACTTTTGCTACTTGTTCGCATGCAGAATAATAGAGATCATTCGAAGATGATTGCTCGAAGCCTAGATAATGGTTCTAGTTGGAAGGAGTATCGTTTGGTTCCTGAGCTAACGAGCCCTGTTTGCCAATCATCGATCATCTACATTCCTGAATCAGATCACCTTTACCATCTAGGGCCAGCTTCAACTGAAAAACGAGAGGGACTAACTTTATGGAGGTCTAGTGATCGGGGTAGAAGCTGGAATACTTTAGAGCTTATCGAGTCTGGTTTTGCCGCTTATAGTGATTTAATTCAATTAAGTAATACTGAGTTAGGTGCCGTATTCGAGTCTGAAGATTATGGTAAAATTGTCTTTAAACGAATCGCAATTAAACCTACTGACTAATCTTCACTAAGAAAGATTGATTCGATCGGAAGTCCAAATAGCTTTGCCATTTTAAATGCCGTATTCAAACTCGGGTCGAACTTTTGTTTTTCAATCGCATTCACAGTTTGTCTTGAAACACCGATAACTTCCGCGAGATCCTCTTGGGTAAAGCCCTTTTCTTTTCTAAGTTCTTTTACTCGATTATTCATGAGTAACGCTTTGTATTAATTCCCATGGCAACTCCGTAGGTGATACCGATAACACCAACCAAAATTCCAATCTCCGCATCAGTCTCAATGATGTTTTTCTGATCTAAAAGGGAATAAGTTAAGCCAACGATAACTGCAACTCCAAGCGTTAGGGCCATTGCCTCCAGGTGAATTTTTCGCTCTAGTTCATCGTAGTGATTGTACAGATTTCGGTTCGCCCAAATCATTAAGGCCCCATTTAGAAAGTTCAGCACTATCGAAATGATAGTCAGAGGACTATCTTCTGCCCAAATGAATTCAGGACCAAAAGTGGCTAAGGCTAGAGTTGCAACCCAAGTCCAAGTCCATATCGCTAATTGGGTAATTCTTTTCTTACGTTCTTCTTTCATTTTGTAAAGTTTATTTGACAAAAGTAATAATCTTTCTACATATGTCAAGTTTTATTTACATTTTATTTTTGATGCTATTCGGCGTATTCAAGTTCTTTCATTGTAAATTCGCACTTAGAAAGGGTGTTTAGCTCAGTTGGTTTAGAGCGCTACCTTGACAGGGTAGAGGTCACAGGTTCGAATCCTGTAACACCCACAAAAGAATAGAATCCCCATTCATTACTGTGATTTTTCTATTTTTCCCAAATTGTATACCCTGGTTGTGATTTTATCGCTTTCCATCCGCTTGGTGCTGAATAGCTTCCGGGACCGATCTTAACGAGTAGTTTATTATCGATAGAGGCAACATAATAACCGCTTGAACCATTTACGGTAGTGATAACTTCGACGGTACTTTCAGCGGTAATCCCTGCTGCTTTTCGAATAGCGATGAGGTCATTAATTTCAGATTGAAGCCCTCCTGAAGTGTCGGTAAAAAAGTAGTGATACCCCCAAACCATTGGAATTCCTGGATGTGTGAGTAGGTACGCATATCCGTTTTTAATGTGATTCAAAGAACTGCTGTATAGATTGTCACAGTCTCCTCGATTGACACACCCCGTATCGTGGTTGTCGAGAAAGGTGATTGATTTAGATCCGTATCCGATAGAAGCTAAGGAATGACCCTCTTTTAAACGATCGAAATTTTGATCTATAAGTGCCTCTTTTAGTTTGTATTTAAGCGCGAAATCGAAGGCTTTAGAAGTATTTGTTGTCGCTGAGGTTGCTGTAGCTGAGGTTGCATCAATCCATTTTTTTATTTCTTGAAGATTACCATCCCAAAACTCTCCAATAGTAATGTAGTAGGAGGTAGAAGCGTTGTATTCACCTACATACTTAGCAGGGAATCCTTTCACAAAATCGTAACGCCATGAGTCGAACCCTAAACCTTTGAGGCGCTGTAGGTAGTCTTTTAGCCCGTTTTGAACTTCTTCGCTTTGATGGTTGAGGTCTCTTGCTCCTCCCCAACCTAGCCCTTCGTCTTCAGGGCCACATGGTTTGGTCCCAAAGGCATCAGGATTAGTAAATCCTTCATCATCTATAACAATAGATTCACATGACCATGACGGTTCGGTAAAGTCGGTCCAAGTCGAGGTACCGACTCTGTGATTGAAAACAAGATCGGCAATACCATGCATCTCCCTTGATTTCATGGTACTTAAAAGCGACTCTAATTGAGTTTTACTCCCATGAAGCGAATTAAAATCGAAAAGTCTTCGCGGATGATAGCCCATACCTTCACCTTCGCTCACGGGTGGCAACCAAATGCCATCAATATGGGCATTGGAGAGGTCGATTATCTTATCTTCTAGAAACTGATAGAACGATTGGGATCCGATTTTTGAATCGTTAAAACTATCCCACCAGAACCCTTGTAAAAGCACATCATTGAGAGGATTGTTGTCTGCGTAAGAACTGGTTCCCTGATCAATCGGAGTTTCGTTGCCCCCTCCATTGTTTGTATTTGGAGTTTCTGTAGAATCGCTGCTACAGGCGGTTAGAAAAAGACTAGCTAAGAAAATAGCGCTTATTCGTTTCATATATTATTGGTTGTAATAAGCTTCTAATTTAGGCTTATTTCTTTAGCAAATTCAGCGAAATGGTAACCTTCTTTCTCGAGTTTTAGCCTGGTGGGGTGATTTTTATCACGCATAGGATTTGTATGGTTGAAATGGGTAAACCAGACTTTATTTTTTTCTGTTTTTGGTAAAGATTCTAGAAGGGTTATTGTTTCACTGATAAACGGATGCGGAATTTCAGACATGGGTCGTTCTAACTCTCCTTCAGCTAAAAAGGTGCCGTCTATAATTGCATAATCAATGGATTGAATGATTTCGATAATCGATTGTTCCCATACGTTCCATTTGTCGATATCTGGTAAATAAAAGGCGGTTTTGTTCGCGCCTTTGATGAGGTATCCGACGGTTTCAGAATATTCATCTCGATGAGGCACCTGTATGGGGGTCACTGAAACAGTTTTGAAATTTTCAGGCCCGCTTAACCTCTTTATTTTAACATTGTGAAGTTCAACGAGTTGATCCCAAGGGCCGTTAGTTTCAAGAAAATCAGCCATTCGAGGCATGGCATAAACAGCTAGTGAACTTTCATTAGAAGCCTCTCTGCCTATATGCATTAAGCCCGTGTAATGCCCCATATGAGCATGTGTTAGAAATACTCCTGAGAGTTTAGTTTTAGATTGTTTCTGTAGAAAACTAGCTTGATGTGTAAAATCTGGAGTTGCATCAAAAAGAAAAGCTTCTTCTCCCCAATAAACCCCAATGCTTGCTACAAATTCATTAGGTCTTTCAACAAGACAACAAGTCTTATCACAGTTGAATTGTGGAGCACCTGCATCTTGAAGGTTACCGAGAAATACGATTTGTTGGGCGCCGAGGTATTGACAGCCAGCAATGATAAGAAGTAAGAGTTTATTTTTGAACATATACTTTCCCTTTTTTCATAACCAGATCAACGTCTTGAAGTAGAGAGATATAGCGCAAAACATCTCCTTTAACTGCAATAATATCTGCCTGTTTTCCATTAGAAATGGTCCCTACTTTATCATCAACTCCCATGAATACTGAAGGCCAATAAGTTGCTGATTTTATTGCCTCAAGCGGAGAGACTCCCATTACATTTACCCAAACATCTAATTCGTTCCAAGTACTTTGAGAATGAAATTTCATGGGTATTCCACTATCGGTGCCAATGAGCATTACCACTCCGGCCTGTTTCAACTGATGAAACTTGGTGGTAAGGGTAGGTTTACGAGATGGAGTAAGCTGAAAGTAGGGTAATTCTCCAGGAGCTTTGATAGATTCTTTGATGTCCTTCACAATCGAATCAGGAAGGCCTAAATGCCATGAATCATTATCTAATTTTTCTGGATTTTGAACCAGGTATTCATAATTGTATAATCCCTCAATAGTCGGTGTCCAGAACAAAGGACCTTTGTTCATTTGGGCGGTTCGTTCGACGATACCTGCGATGACATCATCTGGATATTTCGGAGCTGAAGATAGCCCTGTGTGTTCAAAATTATCAACTCCAGCTTTTAATCCTAATCGAATTTCTTCTGGGCGATGAGAGTGGGCAACCACTTTTAATCCATGCTTGTGTGCTTCGTCTACAATGGCCTCTAATTCTTCATAACTAAGTTGGTCTTGATCAATTAATTTGATGACATCAACACCTGCTTGAGCTAATCTTTGAATCTTTGAACGGGCATCTTTAACACCTTCAATTCCCCATCGAAAAGCTTCAGTCCCAGGATAAGGCTTCTTTTGAATAAAGGGGCCACTCATATACATTGTGGGACCTGGAATTTTTCCGTTATTAATAGCATCTCTGACATTTATACTTGCATCAAGTGGTGCACCTAAGTCTCTTGCGCTAGTAACTCCTGCCAGTAAAAGTTGATGGGCAGAGGCTGGCATGATTACTTCTTCAAAAAGAGGTAAATAGGTTTTATCCCAATAGGTGTAATTCGAGTGCCCAGTAATCATAAGATGCACGTGCATATCCCACAGTCCTGGCAATATGCTCATACCTTCGGTTGAAATCACCTCATACTCACTAGGCACCTCTATATTATCCGTAGTTCCTACTGCGACGATCTTCTCTCCTTCAATCAGAATTACGCTGTTGCGAATCGGTTGGTTTCCAAAACCGTCAATAAGGGTTCCTCCGACCAAAGCCTTTTTTTGCCCAAAACTTAGGAAGGAAATAGTGATAGCAATAAGAATAAGTAAACTTCTCATAGTGTTCGAATTAAGTGCTTTTAAGGTATGATAAATCCTAAGAATATTTCATTACATTGAAGCAAATTCACGTTTATGAACAACCTAACTCTTCGTTCGATTTTATTGGCTTGCGTTCTTTCTTTTCAGGGGATTCAAGTGATGGCTCAACAGAATGACTCTGAATATGAGCAACTAATCAAGCAGTACACTACTGACGATCGATTCTATCCCTCATCGGTGGCAAAAATCGTAGATCATGTTTCGATTTCATCCCCTTTGGATCATTTTGGTACGATTATCGGTGCGCCCATGGTTATGCACAATACCACAGAGATCTATGGGTATTATAAGTTACTAGCCGAGCAGTCAGATCGATTGATGGTAGAGCAGGTAGGGACTAGCGAAGAGGGTCGAGCGATTCATTTGATTGCTATCTCAGATGCTGAAAACTTGGTAAATGCTGAAGTCTATAAATCGATGTTGAGAGAATTAGCTGATCCAAGATCAACTAGTGAGCAGCGGGCTAAAGAAATAGCTGTTGAAGGAAAGAGTGTTTACTATTTAAACGGAGGAATGCACTCTACCGAGATGGGTTCTCCTGAAATGCTAATGGAACTCGCCTATCGACTTATCACTGATGAATCAGAGGAGATAAAACACATCCGTAAAAACGTAATTGTACTGATTAATCCTGTTTCAGAGCCTGACGGTAGAGATAAGCAAGTCGATTGGTATCACCGATATTCAAAACATCGTGAGCAGTGGGATGATGGATTTCCTCGATCTACGCCTTATTGGGGTAAATACGTATTTCATGACAATAACCGGGACGGGCTTCAGATTAGTCAGGAGATTACTAAGAATATTTTCAAGATTTTCTACGATTGGCATCCAAATGTGATGCTTGATTTACATGAGTCGGTGCCACTTCTATATATTTCTACGGGTACCGGCCCCTACAACGATAATGTTGACCCTATTACGGTCGGAGAATGGCAAACTATTGCGAATTATGAGATGACAAGTCTATCTGCTCAGGGTCTCCCCGGGGTGTTTCACTGGGCCTTTTATGACGGATGGTGGCCCGGATACGGAGTTTGGGTAGCCAACACGCATAACTCTATAGGTCGTTTTTATGAAACCTTCGGAAATGCAGGTGCTAATACCTACCTGAGGGATCTCACCAAGAGTAAATATGCAGGAGATCCGGTTACTTCAAAGGAGTGGTATCGTCCTGATCCTGCTTCGGGAATGGTCAATTGGTCGGCGCGTAACAATACTAATTACATGCAGGCGGGGGTACTTGCTTCACTTACTTATGCTGCTGATAATCGTTCAGGTCTTTTGAAGAACTTCTACAAGAAGGGACAGAACAATGTAGCTTTTGGATCGAAGAATAAGATCAAACAGTTTAGAGTACTGAAAAATCAAAAGGACCCTGTTAAAGCCACCTATCTAATTAATCAATTGATGGCTCAAGGGATTGAGGTACATAAGGTAATTGAAGGGGAAGATGAGGGAGATTACCTGATTCAGCTGAATCAGCCTTACAGTAAACTAGCGTATGATCTACTTACTGAGCAGAATTATCCGAAAGATGCTAAGTTTCCTCCTTACGACGCTATTGCATGGACACTCGATCTACTTTATGGTGTTGATGTTGAAAGAGAAGATCAGTGGCATGAGAACCCTTCGATGCTTCAACTTCTTACCGAAAACGTGGTGTATAGTGGGAAGGTTGAGGGAGCTTCTACTACCTATGCTATTAATTACCAGGCGCAATCTAATGTGGTGCCTGCATTATTTGACTTAAAAGGACCGGCTAAGGCCTATGTAGTGGATAGTTCTAAGCAGCTCGGAGCGTATACTTTAGCCCCAGGTTCGATTATTATTGAGAATCTTGGCGCTAAAAAAGCGAATGAGTTGGCTTCTAAATTCGGTCTTGATTTGATTGCGGTTAACGAAACCATTAGTGACAAACGCCTTGTAAACCTCCCTAAAATTGCTGTTTATCACAGTTGGACAGATACCCAAGCAGAGGGTTGGGTGCGCTATACTTTTGAACAGTTGGGAGTGCCTTTCACGAGCATCGACAAAGATGATTTAAAGGCGGGTCGATTGTCTAGAGACTTTGACGTGATTGTGATACCGCACTTTAGAAGGGGAATGACTCAGTTCGTACATGGAGTAGACGAGAAGTTTGGACCAATGCCTTTTACAAAGACCAAGGAGTATCCTTCGCATGGGTATCCCGATCAGACCGATGATATGACTGGCGGGCCAGGCTTTGATGGTTTGAATAAACTGAATGAATTCGTAAAAAATGGTGGCGTGTTAGTACCTCTAGATAATGCGGCAGCAATTATCGCAGACCTAGGTATTGGGGGTGTTTTAAGAAGTTACCGCTCATCACGCTTATTTCATCCCGGATCAATCGTAACAGCAAAGGCCAGAAATGCAGAAAGCCCTATTCTCTTTGGTTACCCAGAAGAGTTTCACTTATATAAGGGGAACACACCTATGTTGAGATCTGATCTCATTGACCGTAAGTATATGGTTGCCCAATTCGGTGATGAGCCACTATCTGATGAAAAGCCCTATACGGGAGAAATCATGGGATTATCGTCGACGACAGAAACTCCAGAAGAAGCCAAGGAATCTGGTAAACCAAGAAAATACGTGATGTCAGGAATGGTTCGAAACGAGAAAGATATCATTGGTACAGGAGCTATATACAATGTACCTCATGGTAAAGGACGTATTGTTTCGTTTGCTTTTAACCCACTAAACCGTTTCTTAAATCATCATGATAGTGGCCTTTTCTGGAACGTAATTATTCACTGGAATCACCTATAAGGTGTCGCTTCATAAAAGTATTGGCAAAGGACATTGAGGCTACTCTAGCCTCTTTGTTTCCACCAATCGAAACTCCTTTTTTAGCGCAAAAGGCGAAACCCAATTTTTGGAGAAAAGAGTTGCTCATCGCAATACCTAGCGTATTCATGAGTACATCCCCTTCGTCATTCAATTCGAATCGACAATCGGTGAAACTGTAGCCCTTTTCATTTTCTTGAACGGGAATTTCACTGTCATATCCGTGGTGCGCGTTTTCATAAACTGTGACCCCTATATCATTGGTGTTTTCTAATAATTTGACCAACTCTTCACAGGGGGCGGCGGGTGTCCAATTATCAGCTGCTCCGATCAGTATATGCATGGGAGCCTTGCTAAATGAAAGGTTGGTTGGTGTCACAAAACAGGGCGGATACAAAGCTAAATGAGCAACAAAAGAAAGTTCTTTATTAATTGCTTCTTTGAGAGGTAGCCATGCCGAAAATAATGTTACTCCACCCCCTAAACTCCATCCAGTGATAGCAATACGATTCGAATCTACTCTGGGATGCTTCGAAAGTGCCTCTAGGGCCCTGTAGGCATCGAGTACCATGGCCGCCATAGTGACTTCGCTTTGACTACCAACTGTTGAGGTTATCCCTCTGCTTTGAAAACTTTTTAACTCGAAGGTTGCCATACCTTGTTCCCGATATTGCTCAAGGTAGTCTAGGTGATGTTCTCTCCATCCGAGGCTTCCAGCCACGCCTAAAACCACAGGCAATTTCTCGTCACTAGCTACTTCTGGAAATCTCAAAACCCCAAACACTTCTTGAGCTTTTTGAGCTTCTAGATCGGTTATTACATCATTGAATGTGTAGGGGTTAGCACTTTCAAATCGGATGATTTCTTCTTGTGCTTTGGAGCTCAAACTGATTAAGCCGATTAGGGCTACCAGGTAGTATTTCATTCTTAAAGGTTTAAATATTTTGTCCAATATGGATAATATTTCCACTGTTATCTAGAATGGAAAACTGCTTCATTCCCCAAGGTTTGAGTTCTAATTTTCCGTTTTCATGAATGATGGATTCTTTGCTGTATTTAAGGTATAAATCCTCAATATTTCTTCCGTATCTGATGTAACAACCTGTGTTTTTCGGAAGATTTTCATCTTTACATTGCCAAAGATGAATTTCAATTTGATCTTTACGGGTAATAATGTATCCGTCCCAGTCATTACCTACCTCAAAACCCAAAACATTTCGATAAAAGTCAATGGTTTCATCTTTATTTATATAAAGTAGTTGTGGTATTGATTGTCGCATGCCTTTAAAGCCGAAATATCCTTGGCTGTAAAGAATAGATAATATCAGAATCGTTACTAGGGTAAACCAAATTGCGTAGATCATAATACTTAAGATTAGTATTTAAAGTTATGAATTAAACCACCGCTTTCGATGAGATAAGAACTTATCTTAGCAGGCTCATTAGGAGAGGTGTCTGAGTGGTTGAAAGAGCACGCCTGGAAAGTGTGTATACGGGAAACTGTATCGGGGGTTCGAATCCCCCTCTCTCCGCAAAACAAAAAAGCCCAACTAGCATAGAAACCAATGGTTACGAATCGAACGCCAAGCTTTGCTTGAGCGTTGATTCGTGGAGGGTGGTTTACGAGT
>Ga0181574_10004906_pt1 | contig 11582 bp, 10 predicted proteins | sample 101ome_24_FD_145600 | JGI IMG/M metagenome (GOLD analysis project Ga0181574, IMG submission 145600) | Coastal salt marsh microbial communities from the Groves Creek Marsh, Skidaway Island, Georgia - 101410AT metaG (spades assembly) | ecosystem: Environmental > Aquatic > Marine > Intertidal zone... | reverse complement strand
TTTGAGCTGGCCGTTTTCATGGACAAATTCCTTGGGGACATGGTTATTGATGATCGGAATATCTTCGGCAACGGCATCCTCAATTTCCCAGGGCGACGCTTTCATGCGCGCGAATTCCGATCGGACCACGACCCTCACATCTTCGCCACCCAGTCGCCGCGCGGTTCGGCAGCAATCCATGGCAGTATTGCCGCCACCCAAAACCAGCACACGCTTACCAATCTTCGATACATGATCGAAGGCCACTGACGCTAACCAATCGATTCCAACATGTATGGAGGTGGCGCACTCCTCGCGCCCGGGAATATCTAAGTTACTTCCCCTGGGTGCCCCTGTGCCGATAAAAATGGCGTGATAACCCTTATTAACGACACTCTTAAGGCTATCTACATAAGTCTCGAAGTGCTGGTGGATGCCCATATCGAGAATAAAATTAACCTCCTCGTTCAGCACCTCCGGGGGCAAACGGAAGGCTGGAATTTGGCTGCGCATAAAGCCGCCCGCAAGCGCTTGATCATCGTAAAGGTCAATTTGATATCCGAGTGGCGCAAGGTCCCGCGCCACAGTCAGAGAGGCTGGGCCACCACCAATCAGAGCGATGCGTTTGCCATTTTTCGCCTTGGGAGGTACCGGCAATAAACCACTGACGTCAGATTTATTATCCGCAGCGACCCGTTTCAGCCGGCAGATCGCAACTGGCTCCTCATCGACGCGTCCGCGGCGGCAGGCAGGCTCGCATGGGCGATCGCAGGTACGGCCGAGAATTCCCGGGAAAACATTAGACTCCCAGTTCACCATGTAGGCGTCGGTGTATTGCTCTGCCGCGATAAGGCGGATGTATTCTGGTACCGGCGTGTGGGCCGGGCAGGCGTACTGGCAGTCCACAACCTTGTGGAAATACTCAGGGTGCGACGTGTCGGTTGGTTTCACGATAGTTCTTCTTGTTGTTGTATCCCCCATGGATAAAACTACACCCCATTGCCAAGAAATAAAAGCGATTCCTTGTGTTCGTGCGGCTTTTTAGTGGTGGTTACTCAAGGTTTTTATTTTGATGCCTTGTTCGACAGGTCGTCGATACCAGCTGTATCAGGGCGTCAGATATTGATTACTGATCCAGAGAACCTGATATGGAGAAAGTGTCATCTCAGCAGAAGCATCTGAAAGGCGAGTCCCTGAGACAAGGTCATACCAATCGTCAGTGAGAATCAAATTCAGCTCCGCAAGCAGTAACTTTTGTGGCGCACTGGACACGTTGTAAACGCAAAAAATGCTCTGCCGGCGATCCTGACTCTGACGCCAGAACCCGAATAGTTCAAAAGCCAATCGCAGCGTGAACTGTGTGGCATTTGGGTGAAATGCCGGCTGGCGCTGCCGCAGGGCAATCAGAGATGATAATTTTTGCAATACCGTGGCCTGCTCGGAGTCTTTATCCTCGAGCACCTGCTCTAGCTTATCTAGCCCCCACTGATGCCGATTAATAGACCGATTCCTGCCGGTATGGTTGACGCGCTCATGGTCATTGCGCGTGCCGATGAGAGAATGAATGTAAAAAGCCGGTATTCCCTCAAGCCCCAACATAACCGCATGGGCACACATAAACCGCTGAATACCCAGATCATCAACGCCCTCGTAAGTTCCCGTCAGTGCATCTCGAAGTGCTATGTTAATTTCGTAGGGCTTTCTATCCCCGTCAGTTTCTCGATAGGAAACCAAGCCGCCAAACGAGATCATCGTGTCGATCAGGCGCCCAATTTCAGCCTCAGACAATAAGCCCTCTGCAGGGCGTAAACCAATACCATCATGCGACGCGATAAAGTTGAAATAAGTGGTGCCATCCTGAGCGGGTGGCATGCTCATCATCCACTGGCTCAAGTACCGACTATTGCCCGACAATAAGCAATCCAAAAGTAGCGGCGGCAGAGAGAAGTTGTAGACCGCGTGAGCTTGATTAGCGTTTCCAAAGTAGGACAGGTTTTCCCTGTTGGGAAGATTTGTCTCGGTGATCAATACTGCCTCAGGAGCGGCACACTCAATCATGGTTCGAAGCAATCGAACAATGGCATGAGTTTGAGGCTGGTTAACACAGGTTGTTCCTGAAGCTTTCCAAACAAAAGCCACCGCATCCAATCGAAAGACACGCACGCCTGCATCTAGCTGCTGGCGAATAATGCCCAGAAATTCGTTTAAAACTGCGGGGTTTCTAAAATCAAAATCGACCTGATCCGCGCTAAAGGTGCACCAGACCGGTCGCTCTCCACGACTGGTCTCGACGGGCACCAACAAAGGACTGGTACGCGGTCTTACCACCTTCGATGTATCGAAGTCCTGCTCGGGCACATAAAAATAATCGGCACCGGGGTGGAGCCCCTGGCGAAAATTTTCAAACCATGCGGATCGGCTTGAGCAGTGGTTGAGTACCACATCAGCCATCACCTTATAACTTTGGCTTAGAGACGTAATATCAGACCAATCTCCAAGGGCCTCATTGACGCTGGAATAATCCATCACCGCAAAACCGTCGTCGGAGGTCCATGGATGAAACGGGAGGATATGAACCCAGCTTATTACGCTCTTCAGATACCCCGACAAAAAACTCCCGAGAACACGAAGAGGCGCCTCGCCCTCAGACAGGATCGAATCGCCATAGGTGATTAAGGCGATATCCTCCTCGCTCCAGATATTTCGGTGCGCCTCAGGAGGCATATGGTCTTGAGATAAGCCCATGGTATACAAAAAACGCTGTAACCAGTTCTGCTGCTCTTCTTCCTCAATCACCCCGCCATATATCGTGCGTAGCTGTGCCTCAAGGCGATCAACCAGTGCCTCCACTAACATGCGCGTACTCGAGAGCCCCTCGCTGCAACACTAAACTCCAAGTAGTCCTCTTCTACTGCCTCGCGGAGGTCATCCAAAATCTCCGGAATCGCACTCACCACGCGATTCCAGGTAGGAATGAAAGGCGCGTCCATCGGACGCTCGAGGAATTGTTTACCTGCCTCCATGATATTTTCAGCGAATAGCTCAACCGCGACTTCCTCTTGGTGAATGTCGTAACCGAGCCCATTCATGATCGCGTTATCGCGATGCGCCTCGACAAGATCCAGCGCCATTCGATAGTAGGTCGCTTTTATGGTTCGGAAGGTTTCCTGATTAAACACCGTGCCCTGTATCGCGAGCTTTCGAAAAATCGACTTGGCGATATCCATGGACATACGAGAGAGGCCGAGGGTCGCGTCATCGAGCGACAGGTTCTGGTGCTTGTGATCGTAGTTACTCGCAATATCGACCTGACAAATTTGCCGGTTGTTGTTACTTCGATACACCTCGGATACCACACCAATCTCCAATCCCCAATCGGAGGGGATGCGCAGGTCGTTTAACAACTCCCGACGAAAAGCGAACTCACCTGCGAGTATGTAGCGATAGCTGTCCAGATAAGCCAGGTACTGAGAGTCACCGACAACGCGCTTCATGGCACGAATCATCGGTGTAACCAACAGTCGGCAAACCCGACCATTGATTTTGTTATCGGCGACTCGCGGGTAATAGCCTTTACAGAACTCATAATTAAACAGCGGGTTGGCGACCGGGTAGACCAGACGTGCGAGCAAACTTCGGTCGTAAGTCAATATGTCGCAATCATGCAACGCGATGGCATCTGCCTTCGCTGTCGCTAATGCGTAACCCATGCAGTACCAAACATTTCGCCCTTTGCCCAGCTCTCGGGGTGCAAGCCCTGCTTCTTGGAGTCGCTGATCAATGGCTTTGAGCCGGGGGCCGTCATTCCAAAGCACCCGATGATGTTGGGGCAGCTGCCCAAAAAAGTCGATCGCATGTTGATACTCGCTCTGATCTGCCCGGTCCAGACCTATCACTATCTGATTAAGGTAGGGCACCCGACTCAATTCCCTAACAATATTTGGTAAGGCCTCCGTACCAAGCTCCGAGTAAAGAGAGGGTAGGATGAGACCTATCGGTCTTTTTTTAGAGAAGTTGACCAGAGCCTCCTCATAACTTTCAGTCGATCGATCCCCCAGATCGTGCAGAGTCGTGATAGTTCCGTTCTGAAAGAAATCACTCACGCCAGTGCCTCCTTACCCAACAAAGTTGTCATGATTGTCTCCACGCCCTCGACCCAACCCTCAGGACCATACAGACGGCTGTGAAAGGTGTTGTCGGTTCGTTCAAGGACCGGAAAGGCATGAACCGGGGACCTTACGAGAAGCGCGATGTCTGTGGCTTCCAACAGGGAGCGATCATTGTCGGCATCGCCGATACCGATGCTGACCACCTCTCCCCCTAAATAGTGCCCAATGGCCAGCTGCAGCCACTCCATTGCCCGCGCCTTGTTATTTGGCCCCATGAGATGAACAAATCGGCCACCACGAACGCATTGCAATCCCCGATCAGTCATCAACGTCGAGAAAGCATCGAAGTCCGCTTCACTTCCATGCCACACCAAGGTTTCAGTAAAGTCCCTGCGCAAGGCTCGCGCCGCAGCGCGCGCGTCCAGCTGGGTCAGCGCCATCACATCATCGACCGAAAGATCCACCAAGGGCTGATACCGATCAGCCCAGGGCCTCGGTAGTGAATCCAGTACAGCCCGCAGCGCGGATCTGGGGTAGCCCATGCAATGAGACCAATAAGCGCCGTTTCGCCCACTATTTTTCGGTATCGGGATTGGCCAGCTCGTCGGCACGCAAATTAATGCCCCATTCTCTGCAATAAAAGGCCCTGAAAGACTGAGTGAACGACATAAAGGAATCACTTCCGCCACTGTCTTGCTGGTGCAGGGGATGACCGGCGTACCCAGTTGATCAAGTTGCCGAAGCAGAGGTTTGGCTGGCGTCGCCTCGTAGGTGTAGTGATCGAGTAGGGAACCGTCGAGGTCGGTGTAAATAACGGGACGTTTCACGACGCGCTCTCCAGCCGTCCGCTCACCGTGCGATCAGCGCTCAGCTGCCAAGCCAAATCAGCACGCTCGGGCAACACCTCAAACCCATGCAGCGTCAGCCGTTGAAAATATTGCACAAAGTCCTTTACCTGATGCTCATCCATGAGCGCCCTCCCTGTGGTTTCACCTCGTTTGGATTGTTGTCTTCCCAAATGCTGTTCCTGCTCGAATCGCCATTGAGCCACTGCCTCGAAATTGGGTGCCTGGAGCACCAGCAGTAGGTCAAGGCGGTCGAACAAGGGCTGATAGTCCGTCGCCAAAAACCGGTTCACATGGCCCCGCCACTCTCCCTCGGGATCCTGACTGCACTCGAGTTCATTGCAGGGCGACGCAAGATCAGGATCCGACTGGGCGGGAATGCCAACACACCAGCCTTCTAGGAGGACCACATCAACCGGTGCACCATAATGGTGCCAGCGCTCACTTCCAGTGCGATCGTCCTTCGACTTATCAAATACGGGGGTGACAACGGCGCCAGTGCCTGTCAGCAGATCGTTAATAGACCGGTTCATCCAAGCGGTATCGTGAGTTCCCGGCACCCCACGAGTGGCAAAAAGCCGGTGCAACTCCCGAGCCCGAACCGCCCTGTCCTCTCTTCCCAGGTAAAAATCATCAAGTGCAAGCAGGGCGACTTTACAGCCGGCCTGTTTCTCCAGCAGGACAGATAACAAATCGGCCAAGGTCGATTTACCAGACCCCTGACAACCCGAAATGCCCACCAAAATGGGCCGTCCGACCTCTCTGTGTCGCGCGGTAATCAGTGTCAGTGCTTCGAGATACCAGTCGTTAGCCGTCTGGACGAAGTCTCCGGAGACATCTCTCTCCCGGGCAAACTTCTCGATCAGTTCCCTGACTGCTTCCACCAAAACATTACTCTCTCGCCTGGGCGTGTAACTTTGCAGCTGTCGCAACAACCCGTATCCTTCAGCTCCTGACCCCACAGTGGGCCGATGTGCCGGAGCCCCCCGGTAAAGGTCAGCAATAATCGTGCCCATTAAGACACATCCACCTTATTTGAGCTCAACTTCCAATGCTTAAATCCCTTTTCGAGACGCTTTTCAGCGAAAAAATTGAGCAAAAACAGAGCAATACGCGGGAACTTGCTTCAGCGGCCCTGCTTATCGAGGTCGCCAGGGCGGACTTTGAGATCACCTCAGAGGAGTTAGCCCGTCTTATCGGCCTGCTCGCCACCACCTTTCATATGAGCCCGGAGGACGTGGAGCTGGTAACCCAACAAGCCAATGATCAGGTAGAAAATGCCGTCTCGCTGCATGACTTTACCCGCGTCATCAACGAGCACTGTTCGCCCGAGGAGAGAAACGAGCTCGTCGGACTCATGTGGGACGTTGCCGCAGCAGATGGGGATCTAAGTAAGTACGAAGATCATCTGATACGTCGGGTGGCAGATTTACTTTATGTTCCCCATCAGGAATTTATTCGACTCAAGCATCAAGCTCTCGCTGGGGATAAAGAGCGCTGAGCGACCATCACAACGGAAGTGACACAGGCTCCCAAAGTGGCGTAGTGTTCTACCCAACATCACAAAACTAGAGGTTAGTGTCGTGGGAAATCTGTACACAACATCGGGCAGGGGCAAACTTTATAATTCCGTGACGGAGACCGTGGGCGATACCCCTTGCGTTCGGCTGAATCACATTGCCCCTGATCACGTGAGCCTCTATGTCAAAGTCGAATCTTTCAATCCTCTGAGCTCGGTCAAAGATCGCCTCGCACTCAATATTATTGAGGCCGCGGAACGAGAGGGCCTTTTGTCACCGGGGCAGACCGTTGTGGAAGCAACATCTGGTAATACCGGCATTGGCCTGGCGATGGTCTGTGCTGCCAAGGGATACCCACTTGTCATCACCATGGCAGATAGCTTCTCCATTGAACGGCGACGCCTTATGCGATTTCTTGGGGCGAAAGTCGTGCTGACACCCCGCGCCGAAAAAGGCATTGGCATGTACCGTAAGGCGCAGGCACTTGCTGAAAAGAATGGCTGGTTTTTCGCGCGACAATTTGAATCATCGGCAAACGCAGACATTCATGAAAGCACAACCGGGCGGGAGATCGTTAACGACTTCAAGGATATCGGTCTCGACTATTGGGTAACTGGCTATGGCACGGGGGGTACCGTTTCCGGGGTGGCACGGGTGCTTCGCAAGGACTTACCCAATTGCAAGATCATTTTGTCTGAACCACACAATGCGAGACTCGTGGGTTCGGGAGAGCCTCAGCAACGCAACGCGGATGACTCGCCGGCGAGCAGTCACCCGGCCTGGGAACCCCATGTCATTCAGGGTTGGACGCCGGATTTTATTCCCAAGGTCCTGCAGGAAGGCATCGACAATAAGGGGTTCGATCAGGTACTACCGGTCGATGGCAATGTTGGCATGCAATGGGCGGCACGACTGGCTGCCGAAGAGGGAATTCTCACAGGCGTCTCAGGCGGATCTACCCTCGCCACCGCCATCGAAGTCGCTGAGCAAGCGCCCAAGGGGTCGGTCGTGCTGGTAATGCTCCCGGATACGGGTGAACGGTATCTATCGACGCCACTTTTCGAGACGATCCCCGCAGAAATGGACGAAGAAGAGCAGGCTTTAGCTGACAGCGTGTAGCAAGCCCTGACTCTGCTGTCAGTCTTGGGACGCGAGGGCTTGTAGCGCCTCCCCCGTCAGTCGGTAACCGACCCACTCTGATTGGGGTTTGGCGCCCATGGATTCATAGAAGTCGATAGCCGGCTGATTCCAGTCCAAAACACTCCACTCAAAGCGACCGCAGCCTTCTGCCACGGCAATGCCTGCCAGATGCTTCAGGAGAGCCTTGCCTGCTCCTTTTCCACGGTGCTCGGGAGTGACGTATAAATCCTCAAGGTAAAGGCCATGTCGGCCTAACCAGGTTGAAAAATTGTAGAAATACAGTGCAAAACCAATCGGTGTATCGCCGTCGCGACACATCACTGCAAAAGCTCGCGGGGATTCGCAGAATAGAACCCGATGAAAATCCTCCTTGGTAGCTATCACTGCGTCCGGCTCTCGCTCATAAATAGCGAGTTCAACAACGAACTGCCAGATTTGCGTGACGTCTTCCGGTGTCGCCGGAACGATGGAAATAGCCATGATCTACTCACCTTGTATAGGTTCATTAAAAATCGGCACAGCGCCCTGGAAGCTTTCCGCGTCCGCTCGTGCGCCAATTTCCGATGATTTTCCGCCAAGCCTAGAAGATTGCTTCGAATGTCTCAACGAGCGATTGGTCCTTGTGTTTTGATGATGACTGCCGGCTTTACGAGCCGATTTCATGGAACCATGATTTTTATCTCAACAATAAGGAACAATAAGATGGTCAAGCGCATCTCCTATCTGGCAAGTGTATTGCTCGGTATCACCGCATCATTCACCGCGGCCAACGACACGCCTGTTGTTACCGTCGTCAATGTACAGGCAGATAATCCGAGCGCCTATGTTGACGTCGTAAGCAAGAATCCGTCTGTCTTCTCCAGCCTCGGAGCTCAAGCTGGAGGCACCTGCGTCACCCTGAGTGGGCATCGTTATCCCGGTCAGGCCTTTGCATGGAGTATTTTTGAAAACGCCAGTGCAGCTTTCAAGGGCGCTCAGATGTTTTCAGAACGTCCTAGAAGCGGAGAGTTAAATGACATCAGTAGCGTTATTTCTACGGAGTTCTACGCCATTTTAAAACCCTTCACCCTGCCATCCGGCTTTGAACGGCGCTATCAGATCGTAGTCAATGACGTAGCCGGCTACATTGCTGCAGCAAGCGCCCTTGAGAAAGTCATGCAGGAAAACGGTCACAAGGTTGAGGTTGGTATCTTTCAGCCGATGGGCAACGGGCATCAGAAAGCCAACATGCTCGATGTGCGCATCTTCGCCGTCACCCCGGAGGTCGCTGGCATGATGGTGAACGACTTTCTCCAGCAAGCGCCATGGGCGATGGAGCCCTACGGCAAAATGCTTTCAACAATCGATTCCCTGGAATTGGATACCTTTGAAAGCTGTGTCCAGCATTACGCGGCAGAGTAAGCTCTAACCAGCTCACCACGCACCGCGGGGGCGCTCTAGCGCTAGCGCTATGGGCGGCTCCTCTTTTATATTGGAGGCCAATCGCCCCGCGGAGCATTCACCAATGTCCACTCTTACCCTGTCGGAACGCACTCCAGCGCGTCGCGCTTTTTACGCACTACCTCTTACGCTTTTACTGGCCACTGTATCGGTGGCCGCGTCCGAAGAACGGGCACGAGATCTCGGCATTCCCTTTTCAGGGTCGACAGGCTTCCACAATGCAATCACCGACGTCCCCGGCGTCGAGGTGGGACACACTACATTGATCTCTGGCGAGGGTGCACTTGAACGAGGTGAAGGACCAATTCGTACCGGTGTCACCGTAATTCACCCTCGCGGAAAAGATAGTACCCAGGGAGTTTTTAGCGGCTGGTTTACTTTAAATGCATCGGGAGAAATGACAGGCACAACATGGCTCACCGAACGCGGCCTGATTGATGGCCCAATTGCTATCACCAACACCCACAGTGTCGGCGTGGTCAGAGATAGCCTGGTGGCGTGGATGGTCGATCAAGGCTGGAGTGCCGACTGGCACGCCCCGGTAGTCGCGGAGACCTACGATGGCGCACTCAATGACATTAACGGCCAGCATGTAAAACCCGAGCACGTTCAGGAAGCACTGTTGAAAGCGGCGACTGGACCAGTGTTGGAAGGGGTTGTCGGAGGCGGTACCGGCATGGTGTGCAATGGATTCAAGGGCGGTATCGGCACTGCATCCAGAACGCTAAACGTCGAAAACCAGTCGTTTACCGTTGGTGTCTTGGTGCAGTGCAATTACAACTGGGATGGCACCGATCTTCGACTGGGGTCACGGGCAGTCGCAGATGAACTTCCAGTGGGTGAGCACTGCCATGTGGATACAACGATAGACCGAACATTACCGTGGTACCCCTACTGTGATCAAAAGAACGTATCGCTTAATGACAGAACCCGTGACGGCTCTATTATTGTCGTCATGGCCACCGACGCGCCCCTGCTGCCTCACCAATTGACGCGACTTGCCAAACGACCATCCCTCGCCCTCGGGCGACTAGGTGCTATCAGCACACCGGGCTCGGGAGATATTTTTGTGGCGTTCTCGACAGCCAACGCTGATGCCGTGGACGAAAACAACTTCGGGACCGCCAATGTATTTCCAAACTACGCCTTGGGGACTATTTTCAGGGCGGGCATCGATGCTACCGAGGAGGCTATCGTCAATGCCATGGTGGCCGCGGACACAACGATCGGCATTGACGGGCTTCGAGTTAAGGGGCTCCCCCATGCAGAGGTCCGGGCATTGTTTTCACCCGCGGGTAACGAGAGTCCATAGCGATAAGCTGCTCAGCACGATTACAACCGGTAGTGGTAAAGCGCCTCGTAATGCTCCTGCATAGCTTCTGCCAGTAACGCGGCCTGCTCGTCTCGAAGCACCTGATTGTCTTTGGGTGCGGCGAACCCCGTTGACGCCTCGACGGCCTGATACCAATGACTCGCCCACACGCCGTCACTAGCTCTGCGCCCTTTTGGCCACGCCGTCATCGAGGCAACATCCACGGGTACATCAAGCGCCTCACATAGTTTGTGCATCATGTTTTCTGGTTCATGGAGAACATCAGCGGCATCGACCACTAGCGGGCGCCTTCCTGTGATTGCCGTAATTTCCTCAAACAGAAACCGCTGCCTGGTAATTCCGATGTCCTCCTCGCTGACGCTATTCATTTTCTGAAGGTAAGAGGCAATGACAGCCGTAGGGGGTCGGATAAGAAAGGCGTTACGACACTGGCTCACCCAATCAAGATCACATCCCACCGGCATGTGATGGGTCATGTGTTTCTCGTATTGCAGCGGGCCTGACGCTGGCTTTTTAAGTTTCTCGATGACCTCCCCCCGCTGGTCGGATTGGCTCGCGAGCACAGCCTCACGACAGGGATGGTTGGCACCGCTCTCAGAGAGGTAACAGGCATAAAAGGGCTCATCGACGACCGAGCAATCGGGCCGGTTTTCCCAGGCACGCATCATCGCTGTAGATATATTGCGCGGCCCGGACCACATGGCGATTCGTATGGTCATCGGTGTTGGCTACTGACACTCGCTGTCAATTAAGCGTCCATAAAGCTCCTGTAGCCGATCGACCATAGCACCACGCTGTCCTGAGCCAATGACCCGTCCGTCGATGTCGACCACGGGGGTTAATCCCGCAAACGTGCCGGTCACAAAAGCTTCGTCAGCGCTGTAGGTTTGCATCACGGAAAAGTTTTTTTCAAAGACAGGTATGTCGTTGGCCTTACATAGATCGATTACGTTGCGTCTTGTGATGCCATCGAGACAATAGTCACCGCTCGATGTCCATACCTCCCCTTCCCGTACAATAAAAAAATGGGTGGAGTTACAGGTCGCCACATGGCCATGTGGGTCGAGCATCAGCGCCTCGTCATAGCCAGCTTTCGCCGCCTGAATACAGCCGAATATGCAGTTCAACTTTGAGTGACTGTTAATCCGGGGATCCTGAACATCCGCATAACCCCGTCGCACATACACGGTATACAAACGAACCCCTCGATCATTGA
>Ga0181574_10004902_pt1 | contig 11593 bp, 5 predicted proteins | sample 101ome_24_FD_145600 | JGI IMG/M metagenome (GOLD analysis project Ga0181574, IMG submission 145600) | Coastal salt marsh microbial communities from the Groves Creek Marsh, Skidaway Island, Georgia - 101410AT metaG (spades assembly) | ecosystem: Environmental > Aquatic > Marine > Intertidal zone... | reverse complement strand
GCGGGGCCCCGTGGGGGCGGATGGGGCCGTCGACCGGGGCCGGGGCGGCGGCGGCGGCGGCGCGGCCGTGACGAGGGCCGCGGCCGCAGCGGCGCAGGCGGTGCGGGAGGCGCTGCAGGGACAGGGCTCGGCGGCGGGGCCCGCTGGCGGGGGCGGGGAGCGAGCCGCGGCCGCTGCGGCCGCCGCCGTGAGGACGGCCCTCGGCGCCGCCCCCCGCCCCCAGCCCTCGTCCCGCTCCGCCCCCGCCGATCCGTTGAGCCCCCTCGGCTCCCGCCCCCCTCCCTCCACGGATCGCCTCAACCTCGCCCTCGGCCGGACGCACGTCCGCCTTGGTCGTCTTATGGCCTGCACGGCGCGCAGCAGCCGGCCCGAGCTGGACACCCCCTCGGGGGAGGTACCCGCCCCGGGCAGCCCTGCCGACCGCGACGACGCCTGTGAGACACCCGCGGCCCTCGTCCTCGGCGTCATCGACGTACTCCAGCCGTGGAGGCCCGCCAAGCGACTCGAGTCCGCCGTTAAGCGACTGGTGCTCACGGGGGGCAGGGACAACGCGAGCGTCATCCCGCCCGACCGGTACGCCGCGCGCTTTGAGGAGTTTCTGCGCGGGGTGTTCGTTGCCTAGAGCGAAAGAGGCGCCGAGAGAGAGAGAGAGAGAGAGAGAGAGAGAGAGAGAGAGAGAGAGTGTGTGTGTGTGTGTGTGTGTGTTCTCGAATGGAGACCGAGAAGGAGGGGAGGAGAGGGGGGAGCCGGGCGACGCGGTCACCCTTGTCCGTCGCTCACGTTTCGCCTGCTCGCCATGCCTCCCCTCACGCCCACTGCCGACCTGTCTTCGGCCGACCGCGGTAGCCGCGCACGGGAGACGGGTTGACCTCGGGGAGGAATCCGTCGTCGGCGTCCGGGTCGCCAACGGCCGCAGCCGCAGCCGCCGAGACGTCAGCACCCATCGCGTCCGCTCCGCCCGTCACCGCCGCACCCTCGCCCCCGCCCGACGTCGACGCTCCCCCCTCCCCGCCCCTCCCCGTCGCGCCCGCCACGAAGGCCCGAGCCAGCGGCCATCTGTCCGGCCCCGCGGCCCAGCCGCCGTGCCGTGGCGCCCCCAGGTTGCCGTCGGTCCCAAACACCACCGAGTCGGCCATGCTGGCCCGCGCCGTCGCCGCCGCCGCCTCGGCCTCACCGCCCGGCACCGCGTCGGGCCTCACCCCTCGCGGCACCCTGCCCTGGCTCGCGGCCGCCGCGCCGCCGAGCTGCCAGTAGCGCTGGATGGCGGCGTTGGCGACATGGTACTGCGTGTTGACCCGCGGGCGCTCCCGCAGGGCGCTGCCCCGGAAGGGCGCGGCGCGGTGCGCGTCATCGCTGCAGCCCGCCAGGAGGTCACGGCCAGCCTTGGCGGGGCGCCACGCGGGGCCCACAATACGGAGACGCTCCCGCATCTCGTTCTGCAGGGGGAATTTGGAGTGGAATGGGGTGGGTATCGCGCGGGCGAGGCGGCGCAGGGTCGCACCGTCGCGGCCTCGTCGCATGGGCTCGGGCGTTCTCTTTCACGCGCTCGATTGAGCCCGTTGTGCCGGAGCCAGCGGGACCGACGGTAGCTGTGAACCCCATTTAGCAAAGGCAAAACCACCGCGCGGGTCGAGACGGGGCGAGCCAGCCCGACTGTAAACATGGCTAGCCTCCGGCTCTGCGCGCTCCCGGGGACGGCACGCGGTGGCTCACTCTTCAGCTCAAGAGATCGCTATCTTTACCCGTCGCCACTCGCATCGCTCAACATGGCGTCTCTCTATCTCTCTTGGCTTCAGCGACGCCGACGCTCGAACGGCTCCGGTTTCGCGGGCGACCGATCCGCTTCAACGAATACGTCGAGCCTCTTTCGGGATTGTGAGGGCGAAGTGACGGTAGAGGGAGTGAATGGACGGGGTGTGGCGTGAAGTCGGCCACAGGAAAGGGGAGAATAGGCTGGCGAGATGGAGGGTAAAGTGGTCGCGCGAGTAGTCTCTCCTTCCTCGCTCTACGTCGCCGCGCTGACTAGCCGCGGGGTGAGCGATTTGGCCACGATGCAGGCTACCGCGAGTGGACGTTTCGCGCCCCTCGGCGCCCTCGGCGCGGGCTCTCCTCGGTGGGTGACTGAGGGGCAGCACGCCCTCTTCTCGATTGAAAGGCCGCCTCCGTTGTGATTTCGCGTTATATTTTGCTGTTACAGGTTCTTTTTCGTCCTTAGGATGGATTCTTCGCCCCATCGGATGAGCCGACACTCCGAGAGGCCAATGGCTGCCGCCTCGTGGCGTCGTCCCCTCTCTTCCCCTCTCCCTCGGCCTCCACGCGGCGGCACGGCGCGGCGCCGCGGAGTAGAGCTCTCTGAAAACCGGAAAGATTTGGTCTCGGCACCTGGCCTCAGCGCGCAGCTCGGTTTCGGCCTTGGTCCAGCCTCCCAACGTCGCGACGATGCCTCCCTCCGCGACATGCCTCCCTGTCCCCCCTCCTCATCCCAGGCACATTCTACCTCCCGCCCAGTCGTACGCCGGCCGGGGCGCTTCTACGGGTGGTCGCGGCGGATACAGTCCAGCCGGGGGCCGTGGCGGCTACTCGGGAGGCCGCAGCGCGCCTGGCGGCCGCGGCACGGGCCCGCCCGGCGGCCGCGGTGGCTACGCCGGCCGCGGAGGTGGCCGCGGTGACGGCGCCGCCTCGCCCAGCCCCGGCGGTTACGCCGGTGGTGGAGGCGGACGGGGTGGCGGCGCCCCCACGTTCGGAGGCGGCCGCGGCGGTGGCCGCTTCGGCTCGGCTCCCGGCGCCGGCCGCGGCGCCCCCCCCTTTGGCGGCCGCGGCGGCGGCAGGGGCGGCGGCGGCGGCAGGGGCGGCATCCGCGGCCGCCCCAACCCCCGCACCGGCTCCCCCTACACCATGAACGACGATGTCCGCCCCGGTGCGGACGGAACCGTCCGCGTCGTCTCGGACACGAAGGAGCCCCTCGGCGTCATGACCCTCGACGAGGCCCTGGACCGGGCCGAGGAGCTTGGCGTCGACCTCGTCTCCATCAACCCCCAGGCCGACCCCCCGCTCTGCCGCCTCATCGAGTGGTCCAAGCTCAAGTTCGAGAAGGAGAAGGCGGAGAAGGCCGCCAGCGTCGCCCGCCGCGAGGCCAAGCAGGACCTGAAGGAGCTCAAGCTGCGCCCCTCGACCGACGTGCACGACTACGCCGTGGTCGTCCGGAAGGCGACCAAGTTCCTCGAGGGGAACGACCGGGTGAAGCTGGTCGTGCAGATGCGGGGCCGGGAGCAGCAATTCAAGGAGGCGGCGGGGGAGCTCGTGGCGCGGTTCGCCCAGGACGTGGCGTCGGCCGGTGACCCCGAGGGGACCCCGCGCCTGGTGGGGAACCGGTGGGAGCTCCACGTGGCCCCGCTCAAGGGGGCGGCGCGGAGGAGCAAGGGGGAGAAGACGGGGAGGGAGCTGAGGAGGGAGCGAAAGGAGGCCAAGGCGGCGCTGCTCGCCGCGGGGGCGGGGACGGGGGCCGGGGAGGAGCTGGACGGGGAGGGGGCGGACGACTCGACGTTGGAGGACTACGACGTCATTGAGGAGGGGGAGGGGGCCGTCGAGGCCTGACCACGAAGATGATCCGCGACGTCTCCTCGCTCCGCCCCGGGTCCCGGCCCGCCGTATCCCGCTCCTCACCCCCCGCCCCGCCGGCTTCTCTTGCGGCAGCGGACCCTCGGCGAGGACCCTCGTCAGCGGCCTCAGCGCAGAGACGGTCTCCATGGCGCAGCTCTCCGCCTCGATGGCGCTCTACCTGCTCACACATCCATCTGCTACCGCGCCTCTCGCCACGCTTTTATCCGTTACATTGGGTTCCTTCGGCGAGTCGTGACGGCTCGTTTCGGGGGCGTCAGTTCAACCCTGCGGCGCGAGGCCGGCCGACCAGTTCCGACCCCTCCGCGTTCGCCTCGCCCCCCACCACGATATTTCCTGACAGTCCCCGTGTACCGCGCGTTCAGCTCGATCGCCGACGACCTGGACGACGAGGACGATGACGCAGAGGGAGGAGCCTCGACCTCCGGCGTCGACGACATCGGTCACCGCGAGCCCCTCCGCGCCGCCGCCGAGACCCTCGCCGCCCTGTCCCTCCTGGTGGTCGCCGAGCGCGCCCTCGCCGCCGCGTCGCCACCTCTTCGCCGATCGGCCGCGTGGCCGCACCTCCGGCTTGCGGCGGCGGCAGCCCTCGTGCTGGCGCCACCACCGCGGGGCTGGGGCGGGGGGGGAGGGACCGAGGGAGGAGGGGGCGGACTGGGGCGGCGCCGGCGCCCCCGTCGTGCCCCTGCGCCGGACCTGGCGGGCGCCTTGTGGCGCCGGTGGGCGGCGCCGGTCTTGTCCAAGTGGAGGCCTTGGGTTGACGCGGCCACGGAAAGCGCCCGGACCGAGGCGGCGCGACTGACAGAGCGCCACGCGGCCGAGCTGTCTTGGGCGCGCGAGCGGCTGGGGGGGTGGGCGGAGGCCGTGCGGGTCCGGGCCGAGGAAACGGCCGCGGACGCACGGCAGCGAGAGCGCGAGCGCGACGAGCGCGATCGGGGGGGGTAGAGGAGGCTGGTGTGAAAGGACATTGGCGTGCCAGATGGCGTCTCTGGGAGGGGTCACCCGAGATGCGCTTTCGCTGTCTCCCCTCATTCATGGGCCTCATCGACACTCATCCGCCAGCCTCGAGCGACGCTCCGCAGAGTCGAGGGGCGAACGGGGTGGAGGCGAGTCCCGGTGGCGCCGGAATGGGCGACGGCGACCACACGAGCGCGCGTCGTTCACTCCCGCCACGCGCAGAGGGTCTAGACCACCTTCATCTCGATCTCCACGTTACACGCAGGCACTATGGCGGCTCCGCGCTCAGCCATTTATGGCATCTTCGACCACCGACCGACCCCCACTGTGAAGAGTCCTCCAGCCGAGCCGAGCGACGCCGACAGGCTCCCACCCGCGCGCGGAGCGTCTCGTCGGGGCCAGGTAGCCGAGGCGAGCGGGGAAGGAGAAGAATACCCTGTTGACTCAGAAATGAACGCCGAGACTGGCGAAACTCTCGCGGAGCCCCACCTCTCCGCACCGCCGACACCCAAGCCCGCCCTACCGCCCAACCATTCCACGCAGGACTTTTTACCTCCCGCGAGCCCCGGCGCCATGGGGATCCGAGACTCGCGCTTCGTGCGCGCGCCGCTGTCCCCCAGCGGCCGCGGAGGCGACGCCGAGCTCGACGCCGCGCTGCGGGGTTTGGACGACTGGGCGCGGAGAGACCTCGGCACCCCCCCCGGCCCCGGCGGCCGGGGCGAGCCCGCCGACGACGCCGCCGACCTGGCATTGCTGGAGGGCGGTGAGCGGCGGAATCCCTCGGCCGTCGGGGACCCCGGGAGGGCGCAGCGGGCGGCCCTCTCCGACGCGGCCGTGCGCGTTCTCGTCTCTCGCCTCGTCGACACGGAGGATCGGGTCAGGGCGCTTGAAGAAGCGGCCGAGGCCCATCGCGCCTCGGCTCCGCGGCTGGGCGCGCTCGAGCGCCGCTCCGTTGCTCTGCGCGGGGCCGTGCAGGGGAGTGACCAGGCGCTGGAGGCCGTGGCGCGGCGCATCGATCAGGAGGCGGCGGCCACGGCGGCCGAGGTCGCGCGAGCCCACCGGCGGGCCGACGCCGAGCGTGCCCGCGCCGACGCGATGGCGAGGGAGCTCGGAGAGATGCGCGGCATGATTCTGGCCCTTCGGGACGATCAGAGCCGTGTCGCTGGCGAGGCGCTCGATCAGGCGCGTGGAACGCGGGAGACGGCCGCCGAGCGCGCCGCGCGGCTGGAGGAGGCACAGCGGAGGCAGCGGGCCGAGACCCTGGCGCTGGCGAGTCGGCTCGACGCCGCCCGCGCCGAGGTCAAGGGAGACGTCGCGCGCGTCGGAGGCGAAGCCCGCACCGCCGCCCTCACCATCGCCGAGCTCCGGAGAGAGGAGGAAGCCGCGCGGCTGGCCGAGGAAGAGCGGCTCGTGCGGCTGAGGGGCGAACTCGCACGGGTCGAGGGCCAGGCCGAAACCACGCGCCGCGCCACGGACGAGAAGTTCGATCTCGTGCTGACGGAGCTGGCTCGGCTCGGCGGAAGAGTCGACCGCGGAGAGGCTGAGGCCGCCGCCGCCTTGAGAGAGGCCGTGGGGATGCTGAAGGCGCACTCGGACGAGTGGGGGGCCAAGGGAGAGCGGCGCGGGGCGGAGCTGGCGAGCGAGCTCGTCCGGTCCCGGGCCGACCTCTCGGCCGACATCAGTCGCCGCACCGAGAGCCTGGCCCGCGCCGCCGCCGCCGACGCTCGCGATGCCGCCGAGGCCCGGCGCGGCCTGGACGCCAAGATCGTCGAGGCGGTCAATCTCGTCCACCGGGTCGAGGACGACGGGCTAAAGCGGGCCGAGCAGGCCGCGGCCGACCACCTCCGGGCGGTGTCCGCGCTCCGCACCCTGGTCGAGAGCGCCGACCACAAACAGACGCGGCGCCTGGCGGCCGCCGTCGACGCCGGCAGAGCCTTGACGCGGGACCTGGAGGAGGAGACGGAGCGGCGGAGGAGGGCGCTCGAGGACGTCGTGCGCCTCGAGATCCAGGCGCGGACGCGGGCCGACGGGCAGCTCAGGGGCGCCGTCGCGCTGGGGCTGCGCGAGCTGCGGCGGGCCACCGAGGCCGCGGCCGCCGCCGACCGCAAGGAGAGGGAGAGGGCGGACGAGGGGCTGGGAGAGCGTCTCGCCCAGGCCTCGGCCAAGGCCCGGGCGGACGACGAGGCGCTCCGGAGAGACATCGAGAAGAGGATCGCCGCCACCGACGCGGCCATCGAGGCCAACGCCGCCCGGGCCCGCGCGGACGACGATGGCTTGCGGAGAGAGCTCGGACAGCGGATCGTCGAGACGAACGATCGGTTGGACCAGCAGGCTGCCGACCACGTCCTGGAAGAGTCCCTTACGCGCGCCGACGCAATGGAGGAGGTGAGGGCGGCGGAGGCGAGGCTCGACGAGGCCCTGGCCCGGCGGGTGCGGGCGGCTCGGGTCGAGGTCGAGGGCGCCCTCGGCCCCCGGCTGGCAGGGGTGGCCGAAGCCGGCGAGCGCCTCGCGGGGCGGACGGACGCTCTGTCGGACGACGTGCGGGCGGCGCGGGCCGAGGCGACGAGCGCCGTCGACGCGCTCGAACGCGAGAGCGTGCGGCGCAACGACGTGCTCGACGAGCGGATAGCGGCCGAGACAAAGCGGGCCCGCGAAGAGCTCCGCGCCGCGGTCGAGACGCAGCACGCGGCGACGCACGAGCTCCGGATGGACCTGGTCCGGGGCAGCGCGGAGGCTGCGGCGCGCGCCGACCAGGGCGCCGCGGACGCCCGCGCCGCCGCCGAGCGGTCCGGCCGCGCTGCCGCTGAGGCCTTCCGCCTCATGGCCCGCGAGCAGGCCGACGCCGTTGGTCGCGCCGCGGGGGCCCTCGAGGCGGCCCATCGCAGCCTCGCCCACGAGGTCACCATGACCCAGGCCGACGTCGCGAGGTGCCGCGGCGAGCTGGAGGCGGTGGCGGGCGACGTCGTGCGGACGCGCACGGCTCTGGTGGAGGCGGTGGAGGAGGCCGTGGGCCGCCGGGCCAAGGAATTGGACCGCGACCACGATGGCACGCCGACGGGGGACGCGGTGGCGGGTGTTCTGCGGCTGGGGGCCGAAGTGCGCGGACTCGTCGACGCGTCCGAGCGACACACGGAGCGGCGCGTGGCGGGGGTGGAGGAGCGGCTGGCGCAGATGGAGCGGCGGGCGCGCGAGTGGGACAACCCGCAAGCGCCGACAGGGCGGGCGGGGGCGGCGGGCGAGGCCCTGCGGGCGGGGGCGAGGATGGACGCTCTCGACGCCGAGGGCCACGAACGCGACGCGGCGGCCGCGGGCGCCGCCCCTGCCCCCGGCGACCGGCCGGGCACCGTCGCCGGCGGCCCCCGCCCCGGCGCCCGGGCCCGCGGGCCCGCCCCGGGCTCCCTCCCTGCCGTCGGCGAGAGTGGTCTCGACGCCGCGGGAGGGGACGAGCTCAGCGAGGCCCTCCGCGATATCGCGGAGGGAGCGGATCGGGCGGATCGGGCCCTGCTGGAGGCGGGAGACCGCGCTGCGGCTGCGCCCGGAGGCGGGGACGTGGGCGACGGCGATCGGGCGGGGCCGGGGGCGAGCCCCGGGGCGTCTTCGCCCCGGGACTCGCCGAGGGGCGGCAAAGCCCAGGCCGAGCCGGACGAGTTCGCCGGCGGGGCCCCCGACGACGACGACGACGTCTCGGACGACCCGGCGGCGGGCGGCGCCCCCAGCTCCTCCGGTGGGGGCGCCGGTCGGGAGGTGGACGGGGCGATCGACGGCCTCATGGACGACGCCGGGGCCACGCCCCTGGGCGGCGCCACGCCCCTCGGGGGCGCCTCGCAGCGGAGCGGCCTCGGCGGCGAGGGCTCGGGGGGGGGACCGGCTCCCGTCTCGGAGGGCGTCGAGACGCCCCTCCCGGCCGCGTCGCCCGCCCGGTCCGAGCTCGCCGCCGTCCGCGACGTGAGCGACGACTTCGAGGGCGCGAGGACCCCGACGCGGCGGTCGGCCGACCCCGCGACCTTCGCGGCGGGGCGCGACGGCGGAACCCCGACCCCCTCGGGACTGAGCGCCGTCGACGACGCCGTCGACGATCTCCTCGGGGGGGCCGAGGCAGCGACGCCTTCGGGGGGCGGCAGCGTTCGCTCGGGGCTGTGAGGGGGATCGAGCGTCGTCTGCGAGAGGGAGGGCTGGGCGAGCGAGGGCCGGGACGCGACCAAGACGGGGGGGGTTCCAAGGTCCCGCCCTCCGCCGCGCGCAGCAAATCGCCGGGCGTCCTCCCCCTCCGGTCCCGCGCGGCGAGGGCGGCGGCCCGCTCTCCACCCCCCTCGGGCAGGGCCGCCGTCAGCGACGCGAGGAGTCGCGCGTGTCCCCCCGCGGCCGCCTTGTGCAGGGGACTCTGCCCGTCCCGGTCCGGCGCCGCGACGTCGGCCCCCGCCTCCACCAACATCGCCGCCTGAGCCCCGTGCCCCCCCCTCGCCGCCCGGTGCAGCGGCGTCGCCCGCCCCGCCGTCGTCGCGGCTCCTGGGCAAGCCCCGCGGTCCAACAGCGCGCGGAGGCAGGCCGGCGCCCCGGGGGCCCCGCTGGCGGCGGCGTAGTGGAGCGGGGTGTAGCCGGAGGCGTTGTCCGCCGTGCCGTCCGACGCTAGGGCGCGGCGGCCGTCGCGGTCGAGCGCGCGCGTCATCGCGTCGACGTCGCCGTTCATCGCGTGGTGGCACGCGCTCCGCTGGACGAGGGAGATGGGGTAGGAGGGATCGGCCGGCGCGGGGGCCGGGGGAGACAGGGCTCGCCGTCGCCCGCCCCCCTCGCTCTCGCTCACCGCAAAGTCCACGTCGTCCAGCTTCCACGGCTCCGCGACCGTGGAAATGTGACACCCACATCCGGTGCCGTGCTCGCGCGGCGACATCGGGCGCACACCGACGCCGACGCCGGCGCCGACGCCCTGCGGCCCTGCGCCTCGGCCTCGGCGCGCCGCGGCGTCGCGAGACGGCCGACGGGGCGACGAACACTGACGAGGAGAGGCGCTTGTTGCGGGAAACTCGACTGATTCGAGACGCTACGTCCGCAACGGCTCCGCGAAAACCTGGTCCGGCGCCCAGAGTGAGCGCGTGGGGCCAAAGCCATGCTTGCGCCGACGAGGCCCCTCCCTCTGCTCGGTTGGAGAGCGCTGGAGTTCTCCCGCTGGCGCCCTGGACCCTTCTTCCCCACCCTGCGCGCCAGGCAAACTGCGCGCCGCCTCCCACTGCGGGGGAGAGAGAGAGAGAGAGAGCCGCGGAGGGAGGAACAGCGGCGGGAGGCGAACCGCGCGCCGACACCAGCCGCTCTCGCCGAGTGAGCTTGCGCGACGGAGGGCGAAGCGAGAACGATGACGTCCACGGCGAGTTGCTGAGAGTCGCCGATCTGCGCGGCTGCCAGCGTCGTGCTCGTTCGCTCCCGTCCGAGCCTGTCGCGGCCGACTTCGTTTGGCGTCGCGCGCCCTCGTCTTCCCGCGTCTTCCCGGAGCTCCTCGCGTCTCCTCCGACCCATCCCGCCGCATTTCCTCCATCGTAGTTCCGTCGCCCCCCCCCCGACCACAACGTGAGAACGCTGGTGGCGACGGAGGACCGGCTGGCCTCGGCCCGCGCCGACGTCGAGCGGACCGGCCGGCTCGACCACCAGGCCAGGTGGTCGGTCCGCGACCGCAGCCGCGTCGCCAACGCCACCGCAGCCCAGCGCGCCGAGGAGCTCCGCTGGGAGGCCGACGACGCCCTCGAGCGCCGCCGCGCCGCCCTGCGCGACCTCCTCGCCCGCGAGGACGCTGCCCTCCGCGCCGAGGCCGGCGCTCTCCTGAACCGCCCCGCCGCCGAGCGTCGCGCCGAGCTCGCCCAGCGCGCTCGCGCGATGCACGAGGCCCGCGAGGAGCGCCGGAAGGCGGAGGCCGACCGGTTGCTCCTGCGCGCCTTCCGGGAAAACTACGACCCCATCCGGGCCGAAGACTCGAGGGCCCTCGCCGTGGCCGCGGCCCGCGCCCGGGACGACCAGGTCGTCCGGAACCGGGAGGCGCGCGCCCGGGAGGCCGAGGAGAAGGCCGCCCTGGACGCCAACTGGGCCGCCCAGAAGGACGCGATGGACGCGCGCCACGCGGCGGACAAGCGCCGCGAGGCGGACCTGGCGCGGGCGACGGCGGCGGCGCGGGACGAGCAGGTGGAGCGGCTGGCCGCCCGCCGGGCGCGCGAGGCCGAGGAGAAGCGCGAGACGGACGCGCGTCTGGCGGCCGGATGGAAGCGGGAGGAGGCCGACGCCGTCGCGGCCGAGGCCGCCCGACGCGAGGCCGAGGCGCGGCGCCTGGAGGAGGTGGAGCGGTTCAACGCGGTCACCCTCGCCCTGCGCGAGGACGCCGCGCGCCGGGAGCGGGAGACGGACGACCGCCTGCTGAAGGAGGCCCTGGACCGCGAGGCGGCCGAGGACGAGCGCGACCGCCGGCAGAGGGCCGCCCGAGAGGCCCACGCCCGCGAGTACCGGGCCCAGCTGGCCGCCCTGATGTCGCGCGAGGCGGAGGACACGGCCGCCCGCGACGCCGCGGTCGAGGCGGAGAACCGCCGCATCCAGGCGGCCTACGACGCGCGCAAGCAGGCCGAGCAGGACGCCCGAGACGCGCTGAACCGGGAGGTGGCCGCCACGCGCGCCGCCCAGCTGCGCTGGAGGCACGAGGAGGAGCTGGCGGCCCTCGACCTCGAGCGGGCCCGCGCGGACGCCGAGGCGCGGGAGCGCGCCCGCCTCCAGCGGATGGAGGAGGACCTGCGGCGGAGGAAGGCCGACGAGGCCTCGGCCCTGGTGGAGTCGCTCCACCTGCAGTCGAGGCAGAAGCAGGAGCGGCTCGAGGCGGAGGCGCGGGAGGCCGCCCGCGTGCACGAGATGGTCAACCGGGGCGACGCGGCGCACGCGGCCATGGTGGCGCGGGTGAGGGAGGAGCAGGCCAGGGCGCCGCCCCGGGCCGACCACCGGAGGAAGAAGGTCGACTGGTACTCGTGAGGGGGGCGGCCCCCGCGGGGGAGCG
>Ga0181574_10004899_pt1 | contig 11594 bp, 14 predicted proteins | sample 101ome_24_FD_145600 | JGI IMG/M metagenome (GOLD analysis project Ga0181574, IMG submission 145600) | Coastal salt marsh microbial communities from the Groves Creek Marsh, Skidaway Island, Georgia - 101410AT metaG (spades assembly) | ecosystem: Environmental > Aquatic > Marine > Intertidal zone... | reverse complement strand
AGTATTAGTAAGAATTTTGATTTCATAGTAAGGGTATCAGATGGGACAAGTTTCGTAGAACAGAACAATTCAATATTTGTCTACTCAGCGGACTTCTGGAGAGTTTCGAACACCGCAATAACAATTGATGCCACCGAGATAGATTCATCACCCCTAACAATGGACCTAAGTGCTAACAGGAGACCAGTCTTCAGGACAGGTTCCGACCTTGGAACGTTCAGACATGACAACGCTTTTGTTGTCAAGATAGATGTTGAAGACTTTGATCCACTGCAAGGAGACCTAGAATACTCAATACAGTCTGGTTCATTGCCCACAGGCGTGGCCATAGATGTGAATTCAGGCGAACTCTACGGAACACTTGCAAGACAGGCCGCTGTTGAAACAACATACAACTTTACTGTGAGAGCAAACAGAGTGGTATCCACTGGAGTTAATGTGTTCACCGACCAGGCTTTCACTATGAAGGTCATCGGTGATATAGATATCGGAATAGTATTCACCACTCCAACTGTAATCGGCACCTTGAAAGCGGACGTGCCAAGCCTACTATCCATCGAAGCGGTAGCAGAAGAAACCAATCGTGTTTTGAGTTATTCGGTGACATCTGGATCATTGCCAACAGGAATAACTTTGTCTGAGCAGGGAAATCTGCTGGGCACTATAGATCCCAGTGACTTCGCTGATTCCACAAGGTCTTACACTTTCACTGTGACAGTCAGTGATCAATACCAGTCCGCGGCGAGTTCAAAAGAATTCACATTGAATATTGACATACCTTTCACAACAGTGGAGTATGGAAGCATGGACGGACACGCGACTTCGTTCATAGACCAGAACATATTCTACGACATAGCACAGGATCCAAACATCAACTCCGTTGACAACATCTTCAGGCCAGAAGACAACAATTTTGGAATGAAGTTGAAACCTACTATGCTCATGGTCTCTGGACTTGAAGCACAAACCCTCACAGTTTTACAACAACAGATGGAACAGAACCACTCACCAAAAACATTATACTTTGGAGATGTAAAGACCGCTGTTGCTAAAGAAGGTTCAACAGTGAAGTACGAGGTCGTTTACCTAGAAGTCAAAGACAACCTCGAAAACAGTGCCGGTCAGGCAGTATCACGGACTATCAACATCAGGGACGGCGTCAGCAAACCTGTCTTGGGACCTAGAGCGTCAAGTGTTGACGCCACGGCGGACTACGTTGATTATGAAATTACCACAGACGGCGGATTATCATTCAGCATCTCTGGGTCTAAGGTTAGATACGCAAATCAACTGAGTGCCGATCTCGGATTCATCGAAACTCTTTATCCTAACGCGGTCGCAAACATGCGTTCTCGAATGAAAAGTTTGGGCCACAAGGAATGGGACTTCCTGCCATTATGGATGAAGACCACGCAGTCGGGTGATCTTGCTCCTCTGGGCTACGTTAAAGCAGTTCCAATATGTTACTGTAAACCAGGCACTTCTGCTTTGATCAAGAAAAGGATAGATGATAAAAATCTTAAGTTTAAAGACATAAAATTCATAATAGATCGGTACACCGTGAGCAAAAGCAAAGTGGCCACAGAAACTTTCACAGCAGACGGATCCACTACAACGTTTACTGTGGACGAGTTGGTACACGAGCAAGACATACTAGTCAAAGAAGGCACCGCTACAGTGCTTCCGGGAGAAGGATGGACAGCGTCTGGGTTTGCTGGATACCTAAACCCAACGGCAGATACGGAATTACGATCAGCGGATCATGAGTATGGTATCAGTCTATCCTATAATACCACAACAAATAAAACTACAATAACATTTACCAAAGAAGTGCCCGCAGAAGGCACTATTATAAAGGTGGAGAGAAGCAACGATAAATACCTTAAATTTAGAGACAAAGGAATTTAATAGATGGCAAGTAATATAGTACCAGCAAACATTGACGCAACCTTCCCTAAGGCCGGAGAGGATAACAGTTCACAAGGTTTCAGGGACAATTTCAATGAAATAAAAACCAATTTCGCAACAGCAGAATCAGAAATTTCAAATCTGCAGAGCAACAAAGCCAGTTTAAACGGAACAAGTGATTTCGCAAACAACGAAGTGAGGAGGGCGAAATTCAAAAACACTTCAGAGACCGTGTACACTCACGGCACCACAGGAGGCGCTGTAGAACTCAATCATAGTAATGGTCACTATCAGACATTGACCACAAATGCCAGTGTCACTCTGTCTTTCACCAACATGCCTGCAACAAACTCCGTAGGAAGAATAATACTTGATATCAATGTTGTGAGTACGGCACACACCATAACAATCCCGAGTGCGGTGTTAGTCGCTGGAAATGTATCAGGCGGAGACGGTTCATCCGATACAATAACTTTGCCAACCTCTGGTAGATATCTATATGAATTCCTAACACCAGACAACGGAACAACGATATTGATGCACCAGTTAGGAAACAACTACATCTAATAAGGAGTAGTGATGTATTTTCATCCATTACAAGAAGAAATAGGAAACATGTCCGAGGAGGACATTTCGAAACGTATCAAAGAACTCAACAGGAAGGTTGCCATCGCTAGGCGGGGACGCAATCCTGACTTGTTGGCGAATCTTCAACTGGCATTGAACACATACCGCGATGCCATCAGACAAAGACGTGTCGAGGAGTGGCACAAGAACAACAAGAAGTTAAGGAACGAACCAGACCTAGGTGACCTGGTCAACATCGACTAGTAAATAGTTTTGATGTCAAACACATTCTCTTGGAAGACAAAATTCAAAAGTATAATAATAGTCGACGGCGAACTGTTCGCCAATGAATACAAACTGAACGTATCACTCACACCTCATACCGCTAACCTCAAGGAACAGACGGAATATTTTGAAAGACTAAAAAATCTTTTTGAACAGGTGTTCGCGAACACGATTACCACCTGGAGGGATGAACCACTCTACACAATACTGAAGAAAAGCACAACGAATAGGTTCATTGAATTACCAAAACCGCCCTATGACCAGATCATGGCCGCGGTGTGTTTCTGTAAGGCCAACAGCATACTGGACAGCAAGATCGTGATCAATCACATCGAACTTTCATCATGGCAGGGTGATGGTATTACCTACACGGTTGACAAAGACAGCAAAGAGCTTATACTGTTAGATAGACCCGATTGGTTCTCGGCTAAATTCAGCAAATTTGATCCATGGTGGTTAAGGGCAGACACGGCAACATATGATCAGGAACTTGACAAGGGCATCTACACAGGACACTTCAGTTGGAACAACAGCAAGATTCCGGTTGACCCCAAGCATGAGTACCATGCTAAAATATTTGAGTTCCAACCAAAGGTACTAGATGGCGGAAAAAACAAAGATAAATGACCACGGTGATGTGATATTCTCGGAAGAGGATGTGATCGATCTGATTTACACAGATCCCAATTTTGATATTTCTAAACTTTATTTCAACGACATAGAACAGTATTCCAAGAGCCTCAATGAGTCGGGCATAGATCTACCCGTGATCAACACCGCACCAAAGAGGGAGAAGCCTGCAGACTTCGATAAAAGCAACTGTGAACAATGGCACATGCCTGAAAAATATTATCAAACAAACGTGCTTGAATGGTTGCTTGATAGATGCCAGAACGATGAAGAGAAACTGAGGGTGCAGATGGAGTATGATCTGTTCGAGAAGAAGAATTTCATACGTGTGCTACAGTTCCTAATATACTTCGTGGACACCCTTCGTGCCAACAACATTGTATGGGGTGTGGGCAGGGGATCAAGTGTGGCCAGTTTCTGTCTATTCCTGATAGGAGTACACAAAATAAATCCCATGCTGTACAATTTGGACATCACCGAATTTCTAAGATAAAAATGATTGATAATGTTTTACCCGACAATAGTTTTTTTACAAAACTTTCACATTTTGAAAATTTATATAACAGAAGATACCTTGATCGTCAACCTATCGAACTATTTTTTTTAAAAAATCTTTTTGCAAAGACAAACACTTCTCTGGTACAGGTCATAGGTGGACATACTTGTTTTGATTTATTTTCAACTTTGGATTCGCAAAGCGAAATCATTAATTACGATCCTTTTGAAGGCTATTTTGAAAAATCACAACACCAGATTGATAAGGAAAAATACCTTTTTAAAAAGTATTGGCAATTCAAAGGAAAGTATACCCATAAAAGAAAACACATTAAAAAATTAGAGGATATAAAAAATTGTAATAATAGTGTTTTGATGATATCTAACGATACTTTTTTTCCTACATTTAGAACAAATAAAAAACCATCTCTGTTGATATACAGTCATTACAGAGATTTAACAGTTATCGATCCTTTAATAACAAAATACATACCAAAAATACATCCACTTCTTCCTTTACGTGCTGTATCATTTTCCATGATGTATTTTAGCGAAAATACGGTATCTGATTGTTTACCAGACTCAATAAAAACCTATGTCACTGATGGAAGTTTTGGCGGCTGTGAGGATGTCAAATTTATTAATGATGTAAAACCTGAAAAATATCAAAACTTTTCTAACTTTCTGCATCAAAAAAATACAGGCAAAATCTAGATGATAAGTAATTGTTATAATAGGAGCATATAATGGTAGCAAGAGCACCGAGAAAAAGAATGTACAGAACCATGCAAGGACGTATGGTCGACATAGAAAAACTTAGGGCGGCCAACGAGTCAGTCCAGGCGGTTGGCAACATGAATGTCAACGCAAGAGGTGATGTTATAGGTCCAGGCGGAGCAATCGTCACGCCAAAGGAAACTGTGATAAAGAAATACTACGAACAGCCAAAGGGCATGGTGAGTGATACCCCAAGGAGCAGGCCAATGCCAGCACCCAAAGTAGAACCGGTGAAGACTGTTCAAAAAATGACGCCAATTGCGGCCAAACCTGCACCGAAGAAACCTGTAAAGGCACAACCAAAGCAAGAGGAAGCCAAACCTGAACCAAAGGTTGTATCAAAACCAGCAGTTAGCAAAGACAAAAAAGGCATAGACGCGGCACTTGACGGCTTAGAATAAATCACGTATAATAATCCTACATGGGACAGATAGAAGACTTACAAGCAAAAGGTTTTGGATCACACGGCGGTAAGCAATACACCGTAGAAAATGATATCACTCCATTGAAGAAAAGAGTGTTGGTATCTGACATGCAATTTGGGGCAACCAAATCCAAAGGTGGTATAATAATACTAGACGACGATGGCACAGAAGCAGGCATCCACCCGAGATGGGCGAAAGTATATGCCATAGGAGATCAGCAGGAAGATGTCAAAGTCGGCCAATGGGTTCTGGTCGCACACGGCAGATGGTCGAGAGCACTCAAAGTTAAGAAAAATGACCTAGAATTAGAAGTTCGGATGATAGATGAGAATGATATCTTACTTGTATCAGATGAGGAACCAGATTTCAACAACAGACAGGCAGGCTACATAAACACCGGCGGCATGCCGCAGATGACATCACTGCCTGGCAATGACTAGACTTCACACCTGTTATGTTTGCAACAAGCAGTTTTTCAATGCGATCTATTGGTATGATAGCCTACATGACACCAAGTATGACAAGAGAATTATTAGACCGTTCTGTGGACCACCATGTGCGAACAAGTACAGGGAGATATCGGACGTAAACGAGTACCCTCAAAGGAAACCTTTGCCACACGGACATGAATGGCGGATCATTCAAGATATAGACAACATAGACTATGCAACAGATTGACACAAACAGTTTTCATAACATTTTACTCGACAACCTAGAACATATTATTTTTGAGATGCCACCCCCGGATATCTTCACAAAAAAACCTTACACTCCTACAGTAAATCACTTGAAAGAACTTTTGACTTACAATTTCAAAAAAGAATATAATCTGATATACCAAAACGACGACTTCGGCCACGGATGCGATTTTAAGGATACCAAAAAATACAATACCGATATTATATCACAGGTCCTAACTAAAAATCATGATAAAACATTTATGATAATCAATTATGGTAGATTCGACACATTCGCTCTCAGGCAACACAAAAACTGTCAGGTATGGGATCGCAAATATTTTGCACCTATGTCGGAATGGACGCACAACGGATCTAGAGACGAGTCCGCGATTGAAAAAAACAGAAACCATTGGTTTGTATCTGTGCTAGGTAGAGTTGATCATAATAGGTCACAAGTGTTCAATTGGATAATCAGCAATGGACTCGAAAAGCAAAACAAAGTCAGTTACCTGTGTTATGGTGCTTACAGTAGAAATATTAAGGAGAGCGATTCTCAAAAATACAATTACATTCACAATGGCGGAAAACAAGAATATCAGGATTTGATACCGTTCAATAACTTTGAAGGAACCGATATCCCTGACGATAATATTGGTAGAATAAACAAATCAATGCCTTTGTACGATTGTCTTTTTAACATAGTAGTGGAGACCTATGCTACAAACAACAGTGCATTTCATACCGAAAAATCTTTGAACACAATACTGTACGGTCACGTTCCGGTAGTAATAGGCGGTGAAGGATCTATGAAAAAACTTCAGGACATGGGAATGATAATACCTGACTACATTCAATGGTCCATTTGGGACGACATCCCAATCAATGAATTGAATTATGATAAGACACAAATCATGCAACGTCAGATGACTGCACTTTTTTCTAAACATAAAATAAAAGATATAGCAGAAGATTGGTATCCGTATGCCTTAAGGAATTTCGAAAATTTCAAAAATATCAAAACAACGTGCTTAGAAGAAGAGAAGGAAATTTGTAGATGGATACTAACAACAACACAAAATTTATCAAATCGGGAATACCAAAAATTATATCAATAAGATGAGTAAAATAGTAATCAAAAAAGTAAAAGTTGAAATAAGGAAACTGGTCACAATGGCCGAGATGGGACTAGGCGTGGAACGTCCACTCAACAAAGAAAAACGTGGTTGGATAGCCAAACTTAAGAAGGAAGGTGCTTGGGATCCAATCCTTGTGACACCAATAAAAGATTCTGGATATTACCTACTCACAGACGGATGGCACCGGGTGCAGGCCGCCAAAGGCTTGAAAAGGAAAACCATCAACGCACTACAATTACCTGCCAACGCAGGATTAAGCATGGCAAAAGCCAACAAGATACTACGTGACATAGACAGGGAATACGGTTTCAAACTGCATTGTAGTGACATCATTGGACACTGGGCCATGATGGAAACACTGTTAGACTAGACATTTTTCAAATACCTGTTATAATATACACATGGTACAACGATTTGGTTTCTGTTGCAAATGGCTCAACAATGAGTCCGAGTTTGGAGGCATGAAAGTAAATGCCAAGGACAGAGATCTCAATGGCAGATCAACCACAATGCGTTGGCTCAGAGAACATCCAGAAGATGCTGTGCAGAGACAGTGGGACATCATGAACCACAACGCCACTGCGGCACGTAAACTGGTGCAACGTGTTGGATCACTACCACCAGAACGTAGGATGGTGCGTCTCGGAAGCGAGATGTTGCAAGGCTACACAGAGAAGGACTGGAAGTCATGGTGGCAACAACCACACATACAAGATCACTGTGAAAGATTGTTCGCCCCAGTGGGCGAGATGGCACGAAGACTAGATGTCAAAGTAAGTTTCCACCCGGGTCAGTTCTGTGTGTTGTCTAGTGCAACGCCAGACATAGTAGAACGTAGCATAGAAGAATTTGAATACCATGCGGACATGGCACGTTGGATGGGTTTCGGCAAAACATTCCAGGATGGTTGCAAGATAAACGTACACATCTCGGGCAAACAAGGACCAGATGGCATTAGAAAAGCACTGCCAAGGTTATCACAAGAGGCACGTAACCTCATCACCATCGAGAATGACGAGATGGGTTGGGGACTGGACGCCAGCCTCGAACTGGAAAAGGATCTTGCACTTGTGATGGACATACATCACCATTGGATCAGAGACGAGGAATACATTGATGCGAATGATGACAGGGTCAAAAGAGTAATTGACAGTTGGCGTGGGCAGAGACCGAGTATGCACTACTCATATTCACGAGACGAACATCTCGCAGTCGCGAACTTGGGAGACAAAACGCACACGGAGATGCACAACATCAAGGATCTGCTTGAACGTGGTTGCAAGAAACAGAAACTTAGAGCACACTCGGACCTGTTACCAAACAGGAAAGTCAATGATTGGGCACTATCGTTCTCAGAGAACTTTGACATACAGGTAGAGGCCAAAGGTAAAAACATGGCCACCGAACAATTATATAGACAAGCGAAGGAAACTGCTGTAATATAACACATATGAAAGATTTATGGGTAGAAAAATATAGACCTAAGACTTTGAAGGAGTACGTGGTCAGAGATGAAGCACAACGTCAGCAGATACAGTCTTGGATAGACGACAAAGCGATTCCGCACTTGTTGTTGAGTGGCGCTCCAGGAGTGGGTAAGACGACACTTGCAAAAGTTTTATTTGGGGAACTTGATGTCAGCAGTTATGACATACTAGAAATAAATGCTTCTAGGGAGAACAGCGTAGACACTGTCAGAGAGAAGATCAACTCATTCGTACAGATCATGCCTTTCGGTGCATACAAATATGTGTTGCTTGACGAGGCTGATTACATGAGTCCAAATGGACAGGCGGCGTTGCGTGGTGTGATGGAGATGTATCACACGTCAGCGAGATTCATTTTGACTTGCAACTATCCCAACAGGGTCATACCAGCACTGCATTCAAGATGTCAAGGTTTCCACATGGAAACAATCGACAAGACAGAATTCACAGCAAGGGCATGTGAGATATTGATACAGGAAGGCATTACTCCTGATATCGAGATACTGGACACTTATGTAAAGGCCAGTTATCCTGACATGAGGAAATGCATCAACATGTTGCAACAGAATTGCCGGGACGGAAAACTGATGCCACCGGCAAGCGGTGATTCAGGACAACAGGACTACAGACTGCAGATGGTAGACTTGTTCAAGCAGGGCAAGATACAAGAAGCGAGGAAACTTGTTTGTGCCCAGGCGAGACCAGAAGAGTGCGAAGAGATATACAGATGGTTGTATGACAACTTGGAGATCATATCCAAAGATGAAGACGCACAAGATAAAGCGGTGCTAATTATCAAGCAAGGACTAGTTGATCACAGTTTCGTTGCAGATCCTGAAATCAATCTAGCAAGTGTGATGATCAAATTAGCAAGACTATCAAATGCAACCTAAGACAATAAAAGTTAGACTGGACGAGAAAAGGATCTTTAAATTGATATCCTTGATGCAACCGATAGTGAAGAACATAAGAAAACCAAAATGGTGGAGCGACGGAAGGTCCACGGAAGAGAAGGAAATAGCAAAGAAATACTCGGGCAAAGATATCTTCTATGAGTGGAACAGCAACAAACTGCGAGAACTGGTATCGTTGGTGCCAGATAAGATCTACAAACACTTCAACATAGACAAGGACAGTGCTTTCGTGTGTGTCAACAAATTGCCGCCTGCGATGTTCTCATCGCCGCACGTGGACAGGTATAACAACTTCAAGAACAACATGGGTGTGAAAAAGAAAGTAAAGAGAGTTTGGATATCCTTGTCGGCTCCTGCCCTGGGACACGCCTTCTTCCTGGACAAAAAAACCGTGTTGTACAACATACCCAAAGGCACTGCGTTCTTATGGAATGGCAAAGATCTGCACTCAGGAGTGAACGCGGGTGTTGTCGATAGGTATTATATAACAGTGGATGGAGTAAAAAATGGGTAGCAAACACAACAAAAAAAGATTTTTCTGCGTGAAATACATCATCAAGGCAGACAAGAAGTTTGACGAGTTCGTTGAACTGTCAAAGAAGAAGATAGGTCCAGGCAAGATGCAGGAATACACAGTGGTGCTTGACCTGATCAATAAGGAGGTCCTGAAGAATGAACTACCTGGAATCCCACTTGCACAGAGGGATCAAGTTCCTTACGAACGGATCGAACAGCACTACCGACAGTGGTACGCTGAAGCGATGGATCAGTTCATCAAATAACGTTCGCGTATCTCCTACGTAAGAAAGCCAACTGTTTCGCTTTCCATAATTTCAGCAAAACACGTCGTCTCCTCCTGTCCTTCTGCTTTCGTATCTTCAGCCACCCTTCGTTCAGCATGTATAGTTTGACTCGTTTGTCGTACACTCGTTTTTTCCTCATTTGTTTCCATAGTTTGCGTTGAAATAAAGGCCGCAGTTGTAGGCTTCGTAAAAGCATAAGGTTCCTCGTGGTTGATTGTTGATTGTGATTTGATGTGTCTTTGATGTAGACTCATGTACTAGTACTTACTTGCAAATTTCCAAAATAACTATGCATATTTTACAACACAGATCTACAAGGTAAATAAGCACTATGCATGACGTTTTAGACATAATCAAGAATGTACAATCGCTATACGCCGTAGGACCCACTTTGGGCATACTAAAGGACTTCGAGAGAGTGATAGATGAACTAGACGTGTACGTGTTCCAGAATTGGGAGGATGGTGAACTGCTTTCAGGACCCACAGATTCCAGACACTTCGTGACTTGTTCATTCATGTGGCCAGCGGACAAGATGCCTGACCCTGCAGGTGGCAAGAGATTGTTGGACAGGGGTTGCAAGGTCACCTACAAGAAAGACGAATTATTGAAACCAAGGGAAATCAAGAGTCCAGAGGATTACAGACCCGGCACAACAAAAGGCAAGATCGATGCCCACGACATTTGGGTGGTGGAAATTAAGATGCCAAAAGAACTTATTGGTAATTTCAAACACGGCAAGGACGAGATCGAGAGCCAAGATGCAACGGATCAAGCGTCTGGAGATTTAAGTAGTCTAGATGATGTTAGTTAATGAAGGATTGAAGGCCGGAGACCTAGAGGGAGTGGTATCCAAGAGGTTCTCAGTTGACCAGTTCAAGTCCAAGATGGGCGAGGACAGGAACATCATGGTGCTGGCTTTTTCAGTGGACGGACAGGCACCTGCCAAAGACCTTGAACGTTTCGCAGAGACAGGATACAAGGAAGTTTTAGACGCAGACGCCACACCCGGTTCTCTGGAAGATGGCAAACACAGAGTGTTCATTGAGTTCGCCAGGGTTGAACAGGTAGACCAGCACATCCGGAAATTCCTAGATGATCTATCAAAACTTACTAACATTGAAACTTTCGAATTCACATACCACAAGAGAACGGTTCCTTTCGAGGCTTCCGCAAAAAATCTCGCTGACATCCTACCTAGGACTCCAGAAGCATACTCGCAAAAAATCAATTCCTTAAAATTGGGAGAGGTCCAGACTTTCTTTGATAGATTCCAAATGATGGAATTCAAACTAGACAACAACATTGTCACAATCAAGAAACAGAACGCTGACAAGTTGAAATTTGAATTACACGCATTTGGATCAACCAACATGATCATGAACGAAATTAAGGCATTCAAACTTGATGAATCTGCAATGAGTGAATGCATGTTCTTGACCAAATACTTTGGTCCATACCAGATCACCAAAACCACAGAAGATAGA
>Ga0181574_10004896_pt1 | contig 11597 bp, 3 predicted proteins | sample 101ome_24_FD_145600 | JGI IMG/M metagenome (GOLD analysis project Ga0181574, IMG submission 145600) | Coastal salt marsh microbial communities from the Groves Creek Marsh, Skidaway Island, Georgia - 101410AT metaG (spades assembly) | ecosystem: Environmental > Aquatic > Marine > Intertidal zone... | reverse complement strand
CCCCGGTTCGCCCCCCCCCCCCGCCCCTGTCCTCCCCTGCCCCCCTTGCCCCCGTCTCCTTCTCTCGCTGCGACCCGGACCCCCCTCCGGGCTCTCCCAACCCGCCCCCCGGAGCCCCTCTCTCCCAGCCAAAGACTCCCTTGCCCCGCCCCACGTTCGGGGGGCCCGACAAGAGACAGAGGAGCCGGGCCCCGGCGAAGGCGGCGGCGGCGGCGGCGCCTCCGCTGCCTGTGCCGCTCTCAGTGTCCGACGACAACGACGACGAATCCTCCGCCTTCGAGGAAGTGTCAGCCGCGTCGTCCGACTCGGACGCGTCCGACCCCACGGCTTTGCCATCGGCGCCCCCGCCCATGCCCGCCGGCCGCTCCGCCCGCGCAGCGCGCGCCGCGCGCGCCTCCTCCCGCGCTGCACGTTGCCGCTGCGCCACCGCGGCGTCGGCCCGCCGCGCCTGAGAGAGGGCGGCGGCTGTGGGCCCCACCCCGTCGGCGAGGAGCCTTAGGACGGCCTGCACGGCGGCGCCCAGGGGCCGCGGACCCTCTCCCGCAGCGGCGAGGTCACTGCGGCCGGCGTCCTCAGCGGCGCCGAGGGCGGCGTCCTGTCCGGGCGGGAAGAGAGATAGTGTGAGAGCGGGGCGTGGGACGAGAAACTGAGGACGGAATAGGTTAGGCGATGACGACGACGGCGACGAAGTCGAGGGCAACGACGGCGGAGGTGGGGGCGCGCGACGAGCGCTCCCACGCCGCTTGCCCCCCGTTCTTTCTCCCTGCCACTCGCCGCAGCTGCTCGACAGGCCGCGGACCCCGCTGGGGTGAGGAGCGCCTCCAGAGAATAGGCGTGGGAGAGGGGCACCTCGGCCGGCGGTGCCGTCGGGTCGTCGTCGAGGGAGAGGCGGACGTAGCGCGACGCCGCCCCTGGGGCGTCGGCGGGGCGAGGCCGGTCGGTCGCGAGGGCAGAGAGGATCCCACCCCCCCCCACTCCGCCCCAGCCCGGGGCGTGGAGTCCCGCGGCGCGTCCAAAGGTGACGACGGCGGCGAGTGTCCCCGGCGGCGCCGACGTCAGCGCCCGGCGCACGGCCCGGCGCACCACCCGTAGCCAGGTTGGGCCGCCCGACACATCGACGAGGAGGAGGAGCGTCGGCTGGCTCACCGCTGCGCGCGCCCCCCCGTCGGGCCCACGTCGCCCGCACCAGACGTCGGCGACGCCGGGTCGGAGCTCGGGGCGGCGGCGGCGGGCGGCGGAGGCGCCATAGCGGCGGCGGCGGGCGTCGTCCACGCCCCAGTCGCATCGGCCACCGCAGAGGCCGCACGTCCATCCGTCGGGGTCGAAGCCGCAGCCCCGGTGGATCCAGCCGAGGCAGTGGTCGCAGCGAGCCACCAGGCGTTCGGGGACGGGGCGACGCGCCGAGGGAGGGCGGGCGACGCCGAGGCGGCCGTTGTCGTCGCCCCCCTCAGAGCCACTTGACGACGCGTCGGCCTCGGCGAGGGGGCGGAGCGTGACGCCCCACGGCAGGGCGACGCGGTCCTTCGCCACGGCGTCGAGCGGCCAGCGGACGAGCGTCGCGTCGCACAAGGAGGCCATCCTGGCTCAGAGTCGGGCGCCGGGGAAGCGGGGAACACGCGCAGCCGGGGCACAGCCGCGTCCAGGCAGCGGGCCGCTGCGCGCTGCGAGGCGGCCGGCGAGGGTAGGCAAAGACCGAGGGGTTTGGCCCCCAATAAGGCCCCCCTCTCACGCCAGTGTTGTAACCAGGGGCGTTCCGACGAGCGCGCGCATAAGGATCAACAACGCCCGCCGCCTCCCGCGCCCGCCTGAAGACCGTGGCCGGGGGACTTCTTGTTTTTCGTATCCCGACGCCGTCCTCCCGACGTCAGAAGGCCCCGACTCCTCGTGGGTGTGTCCTCGACACGCACTCGCCACTGTCGCTGGCGTCCAGGTCGGCGTCGTCCGCGGCCGGACGTCATCCTCCACGAGGCCGGCCTCTCTCGTCCAGCTGCCGAGGGCCGCCGCCGCTGTTGGGCGTCGCCGCGCGATGTGCGACCACCACGATCACGACCACGAGCCGATGGACCTTACCCGCAGCGCGTGCTGTGCTAGGGAGGAGCGGGATCAGCGAAAAGCCGAGGAACTCAGGCGAGGGACCGGACCTCGCACGCGGCGCGAGCAAGGTCCATGGCGCCTGCGCCAAGCCCCGACCGCCACCCCCCGACCTGTCCCTATCCGTCCGCAGGGAGCGCCTCCGTGCGGTCGACCCGTCGACCGAGCAGCAGCGGCGCCGCGCTGCCGCGCTCGCGCAGTCGGCGCCCCCACAGCCTCAGCGCCGCCGCCGCCAGACGCCCCCGCCGCCGGACGCCGCCGTCGCCCCTGCCGCCGCCGCAACATCCCGGACCGGGTCGGGGTCGTTTTCGGGGTCATCCCTCCCCGGCACCGACGACGAGGACGACGACGACAGGGAAGCACTTGCACGCCTCCGCGCATCGCGGTTGAGGGACCTCCGCCTCGCGGCGGCCCGCCAGGACGTCGAGCGTCACAGAGGCGGGGCTGATGGGCAGGGAGGGGGCGCTGTCGCTGCCGCCGCCGACGAACACGCTTGGGCACCTCGGGACGTCACCGAGTCGGCCCTGCTGGACGCGCTTGCCCGGCGCCCTCCCGGCACGACGGTTGCCCTTGTGCTGCCCGGGGCTGGGTGGGCCGGCCGTGGATCGGGCGCCGTGGGGTCGCGGGGGGAGGACGTTGGTGAGGCGGAGGCAGGGGGCTCTGGCGGGGGCCGTCGCCACGCCTGCGACGCGGCTTGTGCTGCTGCCTGTGGGGCACTCAGGGCCATGGCGCAGTCGCACGGCGACGACGGGGGCGTCGTCGCACTCCGCGTTCACCTGCCTGCCGGGTCGTCTGCCGGCGCCCGGCTCAATCTGCCCGGTTGGGCCGAGGCCGAGGCCGCCCAGGGGCTTCCTCCGCCCGTCCTCCTAGTCGGCGATGGGGGGGGGGGGGGGGGGGCGCCGGGGCGGGGGGGGGGGGGGGGGGGGGGGGGGGGCGCGCCGCGGCGTCGGGCGGCCGAGCTGGGTTCCGTGTCGACGGCCACGCGGTGGATGGCGGCCGAGTCTGCTCGACTTCGCAAGTCTAGTGGGGTCGCGGGGGGAGGCTCGGGCTCGTCGTCCCGTGCGGGGCACCCCTTCGACGGTGCGGCCAACTCGGACGACGACGACGACGGCCACGGCGGTGTGGGCCGGTGCCCTTGCGGCCGCGCTGGTCCCCACGTCCACGTCGGCACACGGGGCGAGGGGCTGGCGGGGATGGCGGCGGCGCTCAATATTTGAATAGCTGCACGGGGTGCTCAAAACAGGGGAAATGGTAAGGATCAAGTCGACGCTAACGCTCCCGTCCGCCAGTACGCGAGTGACTCAGACACACGGACGTGCGACGCAAACCTACCGCAACATTCCCAAAGTCGCCCTCCCTCGAGTTATCAAGAATCGTCGCCGGCCCCACGGCCGTTCAGCGCGGCCGCCACCCTCCGGTGATAGGACTCGACCCCCCAGTAGTTAAGCAGGGCAAGGTGTCGCCTACCGGAGCGCGTGCGCTGCCGCAAGTCGACCATGACGGATGAGACGCTTGCCTGATTCGATGACGCCGCTGAACGCAGGCCACCCAGGCCGTGGACCGCCGACTTCCGTCCCCAGGTCGATGGCTGTCCTTCCTTCTCGGAGGGGGAAATCCCCCCCAGCACAGCCGAGGAGAGCAGGGCGGTCGTCGTGGAGTCGAGGAGGGCGTGGCCGGGCAGCGCCTTGGATTCAAGCTCCTCGGCGCGGATGATAGGGGCCCCGGAGTAGGTCAGCGTCGGGAACTGGGTGCCCAGCACTGCAGCGTGGACGTCGCCCGTGGCAAGACCGACGCGGATGACGAGGCCGCCGAGGCCGAGGTGGGAGAGGTCTCCGGTGGACTGCCTTTTGGCGTCCATGGAAAAGCGCCTCCTGCTATCGTCCTTTCCACGACCATTGCCAAAGGCGGCTTCTGATTGCCAAGACTCATGACTGGCCGCGCCAGACAGGGCAACCGACTGCTTGCTACCGGTGCAAACATTCCCGCTGTCGCTCACGTTCGGCCGAGATGTCCTGGATGTTGGGCGGAGGGGGATGGGAAGATGCGTGCTGCCACCCTCCTGATCGTCTTGCTCCAAACCGCGCTTCTGAGGTGTCCGATTGCTGCTCCCCATCTTTTTAGCCCCAAGTGATCCAAGCGAGCTGCTCGAGTCGGATACGCGTGGGGCAGTCCCGGCCGAGACTGAATCGCTCGACGTCACGGCGGGATTTTGGGGTGCAAACCGCCGAGGCTTGCTCGGGGATGGTGCCTCGGGAGGCACCAACGCGACAGAACCTCTACCGGCCGAGTTCTTGTTGGGTATCTCCACGACGCCTGAGGATGGCAAAATCTCGTCACTGCTCTCGATGAACGACGGGGTCTCGTCCCCGAGAACGCGCGGCCTCGCCGACGGCCGGAAGGTCAGCATCCGGCTCATCCCTCGGTCCCGCGCCGGCTCCGTCGATTCCAGGGCCCGAGGTTTGTCTGCCAACCCATCGGTCATCGACGTCCGGCTCGCCGCCGCCTTTGCCCGAGCCCGTCCCAGCGCCTCTGGTAGGTGCATCAGATTCGCGACCTCGACAAACGCAGCCGCCGCGCGGAGGGCGACATCGGCGCTTCGCTCGACGTAGTCGCCGTCCCAGTTGGCGACAGTGACGTAGGCGTCGCCGACCGTGTGGGCCTTTCGCACGCCCAGGTGGGGCAGGAGGGCGTCGAGGCGGCTGAAGTAGGCGTCGAGAACAAGAAGGATGGGAAGATGGTCCTCTCCAGGGGCGACAAGGCTCGTGAAGCCAACGATGTCAGTCGAGATGACGGTGACGCGGCGGCGGGTGATGACGTCGGCGGGTAGTGGGCGGGGGACGGTGATAAGGGCGGCCACGATGGCAGAAAGAGACTGGGACATGGGGCGTCGGGCGCGCTCTCCGGAAGGCTGGGTGGAATCCGGAGCCTTGCCCGAGCCAGTGAAGCGGCGGCTGCCCGCCGTGCCGAACACACTGCGACGGTCGGCGGCGTGAGGGTCGGTGTACCCCTCAACGTGGCCCGAGGTGGCACGTTTCCGCGACAAGGACTCCCCTCCCGAGGCCGCGGCCGTGACCATAGCGCCACCGTCTTCGGGAAACTCGGAAAGGTTCCTGTCTTGCCCCCGCATGCCCGTCGACGTCAACCTCGCGAACAAGACGGACAGCGTCATCGATGGCCGCGAGGCCGCAGACGCCGCAACATCCGAGCCGGCTGAGTGGTGGCGCTGGCGCGGCTTCCAGAGCGTTGCCGCGTCTGACAAGATGCGCCAGAGAGCCGCCATCAATGCCTTTGCCCCGGCTAAGCCCTGCGCCCGGGCGATTTCGCGACCTTGGATGAATTGGATGAGGCCCTCCATGGTGATGCTCTCGACGAGGGCGAGGGATGTAAGGCGCCACCGGGCCACGGACGAGGCGCGTACTAAGACCAACGACCAGACGAGCAACAGGAGGCAGGCAGAGGCCAGGGCGCGGGGCGCATCGTCGCGCCCATCGGGCCAATTGCCCGGGGCGTCAGCGATGGCCGTGAGCGCCGCCAGGGCCACCACGAGGCACCAGACCATCAGCGAGGAGACCACGGCTGCACCCCGCAGACCGATGGGGCGGAGAAGGGGGGGCAGGACGCTGCCCGGCTGGCCCGAGTGGAGTGCGTCCGAGCCCCGCGCGATGTCGGTGAGGTCGAGCGCGAGGCCGACCTGGACGGGCCGCACCAACGCCGTGCCTGTCACCAGACCAAGGATGCTGCCAAGGAGAGACAAGACAGCCTGACAACACTGTTTGTCGTCGCCGGCAACCGCGGGCGGCGCCAGGGTGGCAAGCCATGCGCATAGGACCACGAGCGCCACGACGCGCAGCGGACCCCGGTGCTGCGAAAAGGGCCGGCGAGGTGATACAAAGAGGACGAGCGATACGAAGCCGCATACCAAGACGGCTTGCGTCAGGGCGCGCTCCAGGACGGTCCACGCGTCGGCACCAGGCAAAAAGATGGGAAAGAGGTGCAAGAAGAGTCCGCTCCGAGTTGGAGTCAGGCCGTCGGGCAGTGGGTCGAGATAGAGCGCGGCCGACGATACGATGAGCAGGAGCATAGGGGCAGCAACGGCAAGGTAGCCGTGGCGCTCCATCAGCGTCAGCTGCTGAGACATGCCGCCGCGCCACTGAAACTTCTGGAGTAGGATGAGGCGGCCGATGGACACCGTCGAGACCACTAGGCCCACGAGCAAGACAAGGGGGTTCAATCCCTGGAGGACGCACAGCGACCTTGACCAAAGCTGTGGCGGCGCGCAGACCCCGTATTCGTCGCGGAAAAGCTGTGGCCACGGGCCACAGAGATAAGTGACGAGAGTGGCGGCGACGACAATCCATACGAAAGCCGTGCCTGCACCGGGGTAGATAGAGCTTGTCATTAGAGCGTTCCATTGGTCGTCGATGGGGCGAGTGTGGCCGAAGACAAGGCGAACCCAGAGTGAACGCCATACACCTGGGTCGGGCGGTCGCTTCATGGTGGGGCCGGTGTCGCTCTTGTCCTCCACGACAATTGAGACGGCCGAGACAGGGAGAGGCACGTCTTTGTCACCAGTGCAATCCCCGTTCTGTTCTTCGATGGGAACCATGTCCGGCGCCGAAATGGCCATGCATGCGTTGGGGGTTGGCAACGGGCGGAGGACGATGCTGGGCCTAGCATCACTGCCAAACGTCACCAAATCTGCGTCCGTTGGAACGACGTCGGTCGAATTTGGCGTGGAGATGTCGGGCTCGGATACGAAGCGACCCCGCGACTTATGGACAGTTGACTCTGATGCGGAGGAGGAAAGGAGGGTCCGAGAGCCAGCGGCGGAGAACCGCGAGGTCTGTTGACGCCGTGTGATGTCTCCGCCGGGCCGATTTGACGCGGGGACCAGCGACGGCACCATCAGAAGGGCAGTGATGGCGCCTGAAGTCCCTGGGGTGCCGCCCTCGCCGTCCTTGCTGCCCATCAGCAGCGAGTTAGCATCCAGCGTTGACGCGAGCTCCCCGACGGACGAGGCGGGGCCACGGATTCTGTAGTCGGTCAGACAGCACTCCATAGGTTCAAGGGTCCCCCAGCCCTTGACGTGCGTCGGCCCGCACGGCGTGAGGGCGGCGCGTAGGGTGGCGGGTAGGCTGTCCAGCGTGGTGGGCGCCAGGCGGCAGTGGTTTATCCGTGCAGCGGCGTGCATCCTTGCGGCCAAATTGATGGGCTCGCCGATGTGCGAGAGGGCCCCGCGGCTCGTGCCCAGCACCGTCGAGTAGAGTTGGCCCGTAGCGAGGCCGATGCGCAAGTCGACCCCGACGGTCGCCGGGACATCGTCGGCGCAGGGGACGGGCACCGTGGCGGCCACCGAGGAGGCGATCAGGGCGGCCCGCAGCGCCCGGACTGCGTGCCCCCCCACCATGGGCGCGGCCTTGCCCCAGCCCGGGGCCTCCGCGCCCGCGTCAACATCGGCCGCCGTTGCAATGTACGTGCCTCCCACTGTCTGGTACTTGACCAGTCCCACGTGGGGCATCAAGTCATCCAGCAATGAAAAGAGCTTGTGCGCTACGGCGAGCGCTGCGGTGGCCTCGTTACCGTCTGCCCCGCAGCCCCGCTTCCAGTCGGCCAGGCCAAGGAAAAGCACCGTCACGACTGGAGTGACGTTGAACGAGGGCCCGCGGGCGGCAGAGAGGTTCTGTTCCGCCGACTCCGCTGACTTCCTCGCGGGGTGTATGGCCGGCGATTCGGAGACGGAGGCGGACATGCCCGGGGGGCGGAAGGCAAGAGAGCCAGAGGTGGTGACGGAGCGGGAGCGGGGGGCGGTTGCCTGCTTGGAGTCGTTGTAGGCGGTCAGTCGTGGGGACATGATGGATCCGGCTCGCTTGACAGCGCCCACGGCTTCATCGTCGTCGTCAGGCCTGCTGCTGTCGACGGCGCGGCGGGCCGGTCGCACCGTCTTGCAGATTTGTGCAACGACGTCGTGGAGGAGAGGCGGCGCCCCAGCGTCAATGCGCCTCCGCGACCCGCACGACGTCGCCCTCTCCAGGAGCCAAGGCCCGAAGGCAGCGCCCGTCTCAGCCACGGTCAAGCGGCGGAGGGCGTGCCCCTGCTCGATCCGGCACAGCACTGCCCGGAGCCCACCGTAACTCAGACAATTGAGCAAAAGCGACTCGGTGAGCCCTGCATATGCCAGCAGGACGGAACGGAGCACAGCGATCCAGGCGCAGGCCGTGACGGCGCCCGTGAGGGCCAGCCACGGCCTGCTCGGGTTCAACGTCGCCCGGGAGAGGAGAGCGAAGGAGGCGAGAAAGAGGGAAGTGGCTAGGTAGCGCGACCCCTCAAAGCCGAGGGCTGACAGGACTGGGGGCAGGAGGAAACGAGCGCCCTGGGCCTCGCGCGCAGCGGCCGAGAGTCTCTGCACGCGGTCGGGTGACCGGGCCACGCCCCGGGGTCGGACGGCAGCCCAGCCGAGGCCGACGCCCGCGAGGCACGCCACCGTCGTCAAGAAAAAGCGCAAGGCCGCCTCTGGGGCATCAATGCCAAGATTGAGGACGCCGCCCAGCGCCGACGCGAGGACTGCGATCGCCGCGGCGGGGATCCAGCCCCAGCGGAGCCGCCCCGCCCACCCCCCGGGCCTGTCGGATGACGTGAGGGCAAAGGCGGCCATCGACCACGGGACGAGGGCAATTCCTGCCGCGACGGCCTGCGACCCAGCCCCCACGCACGCCGTCAGGAAGGGGCCGCCCCGCCACGCGTCGACCACGTCGCGAAGCGCAAAGGCGTTCCCTATGACAACGGCCGCCACAAGGATGGCGAGCGTTACCGCGATAGACGGGGCCGCCCGGTCGAGGGCCGCCGCAGCCCGCGTGGCCACGGCCCGCGCCTGGCTCGGTCCTCGAGGAGCGCCGACGAGGCGGATGAGGGCGGCCGCGCAGGCGAGGGCGACGACGCCAGCGGCGACGGCGACGACGGCGGCCAAGACGGACAGGGCGCCGACGCTCGTGGGGACGGCATCGGCGTCGTGCTGAACGAGCGCGTCGAGCACGAGGGGCGCCCCCGCAGGGCCCACGACGGCGGATCCGCCATCTCCCTCTCTTTCGGCAGCAGCGTCCTGGTCGGCGACGCTCCGCCACGCAGCGCACGCGGTGTCGTCGACGGGCGCTAGGAGGACGGGCCGGGGGCCCACCAATCCTCGGAAGTCGCTCTCGGCGCCCTGCCCCCACCATCCGACGCCCACCTCCGACGCCGCCCGGTCGACGACAAGCGCGCACCAAGCGGCGAGTGCCAGCGTGGCCGCGCCGGGCCTCCCCGTCAGCGCCTCAGGGAAGACGAGGACGGGGTCGAGGAGGCCCAGGTCGGCCGTGAGCTCACCCGAGGCGACGCCTGCGCGCGCCTCGCGGATGGACGCCCGATTGGCTCGGGGCGTCGTCCGTCTCGATGAGCCGGGACCGTTCGGCGCCTGGTTGGCGCCACTCGCCGCACGACGAGGGATATTCCGCGAGGGATACAGATCGGGCGCAGACGTCTGTCTCACCCCCTCATCGTCCAACGGATGCCGCCTCCGAGAGAGTCCACCTCGCCCCGGGGACGTGACTGGTGCGGAGAGGGGGGGCTGCGGGGGGTGTAGGCAGGAGGTTGTCGGTAAGGATTCTCGGAGATGCGCGGTATATTGCGAGGCCGCGCCGGATCGCGCCGCGAACGAGGAGCGTGGGACGCGCGGGGGGCGGCACGGTTTGCCATTCCCGCCGCGCGCTATTACCCTTTTTTACCGGTAACCGCGGAATCAGCCCACTTCGCCCATTCCGCGGAGCCAGCTACTCTAACGCGCTGCACCGGCGCGATCTAATCTCGGCTCGCCCCGGAATAGGAAGACGGGCTATCGTGCAGCTCCGGCGCGGCTGGGGCCACCGTCCTCGGCTCATCCTTCGCTCTCGCTCCGGAGACGTCCTCGGCCATCCCGGGAATAATAAGGCTTACGCGCTTTCGAAGAAGGGCGTGCACAACAGCCGCCCTCGGCCCTCGGCCCTCAACTACCTCGACGTCCACTCCGCCCGGCGCCGCCCCCACAGTCGCACCGATTACGCACCCCCTTTTGACTAGCTGTACCTCAACCGCCCTTGACTCATGGACTAGCTGTACCTCATCCTCAACCGCCCTCAGTCAGCCTCGGCCGCCTCGGCCGCCCGCCGCGCCAGCAGCCGGGCTAGCTCGACCGCCTCGGGCCGGGCGTCGGCCCGCCTTCGCGCCGCCGCCGCCTGCCCCCGCTGGTGCACCGAGTAGAGGCCGTCGAGCGACACCGCCGCCGCCCAAGACGCCCCCACGTCTCCCCCGCTCCCCGCCCACGCCGCTCCCAGCGCCGCCGCCGTGAGGACGTGGCGCCCGCCCTCGATCCGCCCCCGCCACCGCTGGGCCGCGGCCGCGCGCCCGACGACGAGGGCTTCGACGGCCCGGGCGACGCGGGCCGCGCCGTCGGGATCCACGGCGGGACCCCCCCCGTACAGGCCCTGGTCGCCACGCACGACGCCGACGCGCCTCCGCGTGGGGACGTCGCCGCCCGCGGCCCCGCCGGCGCCTTCGCCGTCGCCGTCGACCTCCCCCGCCGCCCCCTGGCCCCCCGCGACCGCCGCTAGGTCCGGCAAAAATCGCGCCGCCGCCGCCAGCGTCGTCGCCGCCGCCGCCGCCGCCCACCGCGCCGCGTCGGCCACCGACGCCGCGGGCTCGCCCCCGTCCCACACCAGCGGGGTCACCCCCAGCGAGGGGAGGAGGAGCGACGCCGGGTCCTCGGAGTTCACCAGCAGGGCCTCGGCCGCCCGGTCCCCCATCCACGCCGCGAGGAAGGCGAGGCCGGCGCCGCGGTGGAGGAGCTCATCTGCCAGGTGCCCCACGAGGAGGGTTACCGTCTCCCCCGCCCACCCCAGGGCGGGCCCGGGGTTGTCCGACACGGCGGCGCGCTGCAGGAGGTAGAGACCGCGGACGACGTCGCTCGGGTGCTGGACGGCGCCCCCCGTGAGCTCGACCGTCTGCCGTCCCGCGGCGGGGTCAACCGCGACGGTGCGGAGGACGACGCCGCCGGGGACGCCGAGGACGACCGCCGAGGACCCGACGCCGCGGTCCTCGTCGGCGGCGGCGGCGCGGGCGGAGGCGAGGGCGGCGCGGGCGTCTGCGGCGCGGGCGCGGGCGGACAAGAGGGCGCGGGCGGCGCCCTCGCCGACTGAGGCCGCGGCCCCGGACTCGCTCGCCGCCGCCTCGGCGTCCCGCAGCGCCCCCTCGGCCTCGGCCGCAGTGACCTCGGCCGCCAGGACGGCCCGCCCCGCGGCCGTCGCGGCCGTTGCCGCCCCGCCGTCGGCCGCGCCCCCCATGCCCTGCAGTCGCCGCCGCGCCCGCTCCGTCTCCCGCGGCAGGCGCGCCTCGCCCCGCCACGGAGGACAGTCCCGCCCGCTCCAGTCTGGCCAGAGCAGCGCCGCGTCGAGCGCCATTACAGGAACGACGCAGGCCAGCGCGGGAAGCACGCGCCCGGGGTC
>Ga0181574_10004891_pt1 | contig 11600 bp, 8 predicted proteins | sample 101ome_24_FD_145600 | JGI IMG/M metagenome (GOLD analysis project Ga0181574, IMG submission 145600) | Coastal salt marsh microbial communities from the Groves Creek Marsh, Skidaway Island, Georgia - 101410AT metaG (spades assembly) | ecosystem: Environmental > Aquatic > Marine > Intertidal zone... | reverse complement strand
GCGAGATGTTGAACATCGCGCCTTTTTCGGGGTGTAGCGCAGTCTGGTAGCGCGCCTGCTTTGGGAGCAGGATGTCGGGGGTTCGAATCCCTCCTCCCCGACCACTTTTTCGGCCATATCGCCACGGCCGAAGGTCTTGGGTAATCACCCAGTCAGTGGTGGCTGTAGCTCACCAGGTAGAGCACCGGATTGTGGCTCCGGAGGTAGTGGGTTCGAGACCCATCAGCCACCCCATCTTTCGTCGGTACTGATTACGCTGCTACAGTTGAAACAGAATCGTTTTTCGGCACGCTGATCAACTTTTCTGCGCGCTCCTGTGCGACTTTCTCAGGAGAGATACCTCGCGAGTCTGCCTCCGTTAAAACAGACTTAAGCCGGGCGGCGATGGCTGCTACCCCGGCGTCGATATCTACTTGCGTACCGCCGTGTATCCGTTGATAGACGTCTACAACTCCACCGGCGTTAATCAAGTAATCGGGGCAATATAGAATTCCTGCATCGGCCAGTCGCCTGTCATCCTCTTGGGTCAACAGCTGGTTGTTAGCTGCACCTGCGATGACAGTCGTTTTAAGGGTTGGGATAGACCACTCATTCAGTACTCCGCCAAGTGCACATGGGGTAAAGACGTCGCAGTGGCCAGTGAGCAACTCGTCATTGCTCACAATGCCAATGGAAAGCTCATCGCTGGCACGACGACAATTATTCTCGTTGATATCGCTGGCAACAACGATGGCGCCGCTATCGACGAGTAATTTTGCGAGTCCGAAGCCCACTTTGCCCAAACCCTGAATATGAACGCGAAGGCCGACCAGATCGGAGCGACAGAACCGGTAGCTAACGGCCTCGCAAATGCTTAAGAACACACCAAGGGCCGTGCTGGGTGAGGGGTCACCGCTGTTAGCTTCACTTTCAAGGCCGGCAACATGAGATGTGCTCTCGGCCATAATCGCCATATCGGCCGGTGAGGTACCGGAATCCTCTGCCACAATGTAACGCCCCCCGAGAGACTCAATAGCTGATCCCATTGCTTTGAAAAGCGTCGGCGATTTGTCGGTTTGTGGGTCACCGATAATGACAGATTTGCCTCCGCCGCTATTGATGCCAGCGAGGGCATTTTTATAGGTCATACCCCGTGACAGGCGCAGAACGTCAGTAAGGGCGGCGTCTGCACTTTCGTATGGCCACATTCGACAACCCCCAATGGCAGGCCCTTGCTGTGTGTTGTGCACGGCGATGATGGCCTGGAGTCCTGCTGCTTTGTCATTTACGAAGACCACACGTTCGTGATCGGCAAATTCGGGGTGGGTAAAGCTATTGTTCATTGAGTCCTCTGTGATTTACATCTGTTACGTTAAGGGGCTGTATTAATTGAAGCTCTGCTCGGTACTGATTTCGTTCCTCGAGCCACGTTCTGCGAGTACGGGTTCTTACATGCCCGTAACCTTTAAGCTTTGATGGGGCATTGGCGAGTTGTTTCGCCGAGTCAATCGATTCGTTGGTGGCCATTTCAGTGATCAGGTCGATGTCAGCAAGGTAGTCCGCAAGGTCGGCCCGTTCAGCCCGTCTTTCATCTGTGTAGCCGAACACATCCATGGCTGTGCCTCTGACAAACTTCAGTCCGGCGAGTACTTTCAAAGGAAATCTGGCCCAGGCACCCATCCGAACTTTTTTCGGTCGACCCTGACGTGACAACCATTGCGACAACACAGTTGGCGCGAAATAGAAATTAACGCCAGCCCCCTTGAGCTTCGGTATGCCGTCGGATTCATCATCAGTGGTCAGAATTCGAGCGACTTCGTACTCATCTTTGAGCGCCATAAGGCGGTATAGCTGCCTTGCGATATCAGAGAGAAGCGCCTCTGCACCCGGTAAATGGCTAAGTCGATTTTCCGCAACCTTGATTCGTGTTACATAGAGGGCCGCGTAGCCTTCAGATTGATAGCGAACCAACCGAGCCTTCCGATCGGCAACAATGTCATCGAATGAGGTCAGCTGGCTGCTCTTCGTCTTCGGTAATAGGGCGAGAATCTTGTCTGGTTGCTCGACGAACCGTCGACCCCAGGTGAATGCAGACTTGTTAAGTTCCACTGCCACACCGTTGACCTCAATGGCTCGCTCGATTGCCTTGGGTGATATGGGTAACAATCCTCGTTGGCTCGCGAGACCAACTAAGAACAAGTTGGCAGCGATGGCGTCTCCTGTGAGGGCGATTGCGAGCGCGGACGCGTCTATGGCATCTAACCGTTGGTCACCGACAACTTGGCGAATCAGTTGCGTGCTTTCCCCGTTAGAATCCATTGCCTCAGCGGTGTAGAGGAAATCGCGAGTTTCCGTGATCTGGGTATTCACTACCGCATGGCACGATGGGCCCGCCTTCCGCAGTGTGTCGGGATTGGATGCCACCAGGACATCGCAGCCCAGTAGTAGGTTTGCCTGGGTGTCCTTGACTCTAACGGCGTGGATGTCGCTCTGATCTCGCCCGATCTTGATGTGGCTTACCACTGCGCCATATTTTTGAGCCAGTCCGGTTTGATTCATCGTGGCAAAGCCCTTGCCCTCGATGTGTGCCGCCATGGCTAAGAGCGAGTTGACGGTGAGGACCCCGGTTCCCCCAATGCCTGCTACTAATCCACACCAGGGCTTATCGAGTGCGACAACCGAAGGGTCGGGTAGGGGATCAAAGATAGGGATATGGATCTCAGATGAGTCATCGCTAGCATCGAGCGCTGTCGCCGGCAGCGTAATAAAGCTCGGGCAGAAGCCTTCGATGCAGCTCAGATCGGTATTACAACTGTGCTGATCAATGACACGTTTGGTCCCTAATTCGGTCTGCAACGGTTGAATGGAGAGACAGTTTGACTGCTGCCCACAGTCGCCGCAGCCCTCGCAGAGCTCAGGATGAATAAAGACTTTGGTTTTGGCCGCCGTTATCAGTTGTCGCTTTTGCCGACGTCGCTTTTCAGTCGCGCAGAGCTGTTGATAGACGATAACCGAGGTGCCCTCTATTTGGGCGTAGCGGTGCTGTAACTCGTCGTAGTCGGCTCGCTGCCATACCTCAACGAAGAGAGGCAGATCGCGAGGTGCCGCATCCTCGGAAACGACGGCGATGTGCTGTACACCCTCAGCACGAATCTGATGTAACAAATCATTGAGTGACAGACTGCCATCGATGGCTTGTCCGCCCGTCATTGCTACTGCTTCGTTGAAAAGAATTTTATAGGTGATGTTAACTTTGCTCGCGACTGCGGCGCGGATCGCAAGGCTGCCGGAGTGAAAGTAAGTACCATCCCCAAGGTTTTGGAAGACATGCTGCCTCGAGCTGAATGCTGCCTGTCCTATCCACGCTGCGCCTTCACCACCCATCTGAGTGAAGGTTCGGGTGTCTCTATCTGGCATCCAGGTCGCCATGTAGTGACAGCCGATACCCCCCATAGCGACGCTGCCCTCGGGCACCTTAGTCGACGTGTTGTGGGGGCAGCCGGAGCAGAAATGCGGTGTTCTAGTTGGCATATCAATGCAGAGACTTTGCTTGGTTGCCTTAAAGCTTGCCGCGCCACGCAGAGCGACCCCCAAGTTCTCGAGGCGAGTGACAATCGCGTGGGCCACCAGGTCTGGATCGAGTTCGCCTGTATTGGGTAGTAGCGATTCACCTCTGTGGTCAAATTCGCCGTATATCTTGGGTCGAGATTCTCCGCCAAGGTTGTATAGCTGTGATGTCAGTTGGTCTTCTATAACCGATCGCTTTTCTTCAACCACTAGGATTTCGCTCAAGCCACGCGAAAAGACCTGAATAATCTCGGGGTCGAGCGGCCAGGGCATACCTATCTTGAGCACCCTTATACCGAGGTCGTTTGCGGTTTGGTCATCGATCCCTAGCGAGCCTAACGCCTCCATGACGTCGAGGTAGGCCTTACCCGATGTGATAATGCCAATTGCGGGTTTTACCGAGTCCATCACAATGCGATTGAGCCCGTTAATGCTCGCAAACAGTCTTGCGGCATAAATTTTGTACAGATTCAGGCGTTTTTCTTGATCGAGGGGCGGGTCGGGCCAGCGTGCATGCATGCCGTCAGGTGAGATCGCTTCCTTGGGCGGTAGGACGATCGAGTATCGCGCAGCGTCTATTTCGACACCCATGGCTGCATCCATATTGTCAGTGATCGCCTTCAGTGCGACCCAGCAGCCCGAAAAGCGCGACATAGCCCAACCATAGATCCCGAAATCAAGGACTTCTTGAACGTTAGAGGGAGCAAGCACGGGTACCGAGGCGCCCATAAACATGTGTTCTGATTGGTGAGGTAGGGTTGACGACTTACAGGCATGGTCATCGCCCGCCACTGCAAGCACGCCGCCGTGAGGTGAGGTTCCAAACGCATTCGCGTGCTTAATGACGTCCATGCTTCGATCAACACCGGGCCCCTTGCCATACCACATGCCAAAGACTCCGTCGTAGTCGGAGTTTGAGACGATGCCGAGTTGTTGTGAGCCCCACACTGAGGTAGCAGCGAGCTCTTCATTAATGCCCGGGTTGAACTTGATGTCGTGGGTGTCTAAGTGTGCTTTTGCAGCCCATAGCGACTGATCTAAGCCTCCCAATGGGCTTCCACGGTATCCCGAAATAAAGCCACCTGTTTTCAAGCCGGCAGCAGTATCAATCTCGTGTTGCAATAAAGGGAGTCGAACCAGCGCGTCAATTCCCGTCAAGTAAACCCGAGTAGGGCCGGGAGCAAATTTATCGTCTAACTGAACATTCCGGAGGAGGTCGGGTGTTGCATGCGTCATGCTCATTTCCTCGGCAGGTTATTTTGTTTGCTTGAAAGCTGATTTTTTCGTTATTCCTTGGATAATTTTGTGCCTAATAGGGTGAAATATTTGTTCTTTTTTGCTCTCATAGCCTCATTTAAGGAATTATAATTTCTAAATTTGGATTTAAAGGGATTAAATATGTCTTCTGAATGGAGCAGACAGGATATCGCTATCATGTCTTCGCTACAGCAGGATTCGACGGTATCGACAGCCGCGTTGGCTGATCGCTTGAACAGCTCTCAATCACCTGTATGGCGACGTATTAATCGCCTTGAGGAGAAGGGGGTCGTTCAGCGACGGGTAGCGCTACTTGATAGGAATGCGCTGGGCATGGAGATCGTCGTTTTTGCGACTGTGAACCTGACTCAAACGGGCAGGCAGAACCTGCTTGCTTTCGAACGTGAAGTGGAGACGCACCCCGAAGTGGTTGAGTGCTACACCATGGCCGGGATCTGGGATTACGTACTAAAGATCATTTGCAAAGACGTGCGGCACTACGAGGATTTCGTTAGAAATACGTTGCTCAGCGGCGACCTAGTGCGTGAAATGCACTCTCACATCGCTGTGACAGAAATTAAAAACACCACTGAGCTACCTATCGCAACACAGCTTTAGTAGCGCCAGCATCACCTTAGCCTGGTACCGCTACCTGTGTTGGGCGCTTGGCTCCTTTGCCATACAAATTGACCTTAAGGCTCGAGATGGCGTGGACTAGGATAATAGGCTCGATTTTCTGTTTTCCTGTCCAATGGATATTCGGAAAACGCTCAAGAATGCGCTCGTAGGCCATTTTCAGCTGCATTTGCGCGATACGGTTGCCCAAGCACCGATGCACACCATGACCAAACGCCACGTGCTTCTCCACATTATCGCGCGTTAAGTCGAAGACATCGGGGTCTGGGAAGACCGAAGGGTCTCGATTCGCGGCGCCGTACCACATGATGACTTTTTCATTTTCTGCAATACGTTGCCCTGCGATTTCTGTGTCCTCAGTCGCCGTCCGGCGCATGTGCATGACGGGAGACGTCATGCGCAGCGCCTCGTGTGACATCCGGTCAATCAAAGACGGGTCATCAATCACCATTTGCCGCTGCTGCTGGAATTCGGTCATCAGCCGGATGGTGCCTGAAAGGGAATTACGCGTGGTGTCGTTTCCTGCAAAAATGATCAGCAACCAAGAGCCATCCAGGTAGTTTTGCGACAGAGGTTTGTCATCAAGCGTCGCGTTCGCAATGACTGTCAGAAGATCCTGCCGCGGATTCTTGATTCTGTCCGCCATGACACGTTCGCCGTAGTTGAACATATCCTCCAGCATCTGATTGAACCTAAATAGGAACATGGGCTCAGCCATAAACATTCGGAACGGGTGAGTCAGGAACTGGGGAGCGAGCTCGAGGTAGTGCATCCACTTGATGATATCGGGCCGATCTTCCTCGTCGACACCCAGCATTTCACACAGCGTGAACATTGGCAGCTCGGTCGAAAACATCTTGGCGAAGTCGACCTCAGGGCCTTGCCGCTCCATATTGTCTAGTAGGTCATCAATTTTCTTACCAACACGTTCTTTGAGAGTCTCCACGTATTTGGGAAAGAAGAATTCGGACTGCTGTAAACGGAGATCTCGATGCACATCCGCGTCGAGGTTAATGAGCGAATTGTGCGCGGCATACATCAACCGATCCGCTTTACCACTGGCAGGTAATACAGCCATGTGCATACTGCCGCGTTGAGAGGAGAAAACCTTTGGGTTCAGCTCGACGTGCTTAACGTCATCATAGCGAGAGACTGACCAAAAGCCGGACGTCGGCTTTCGTCCTTCAGTCCACATAACAGGAGACTCTTCACGCATTCGGCGGTAATAGTCGAACGGCTGCCCGCGGGTCCACGCATTGGTTGATCCCAGATTAAAGCCCTTTAACCGCTGATAGATCTCAGGGTAAACAGGGTCGGTAGCACCGGTATCGACAAAAATATCATCGCTGACGGATGCATAATGGTCGATGTTTTGAGGCTGATTCATAGCTGGCCTTGGCAGGTTTGTTGAGCCGATGGCGAGTAGATTAACCAAAAATGATCGCCCTGGACTAGATCCGTCCAGCTTTTCTCCACTTGTTTCAAGGTGAGTCACTGATAAGTCCCGTGTACCCGACTCCTCCCTATTGCGGAGCATTGTTTGGACTACAGTGTCTGGGCCGGTTACTGTGTATCCAATGCGGTCTCGCTGGGGGCAATCATGTTCAAAAATGAAACAGAACGTGCTTTCGTGTTAGTTCTGCTTGTGTGCGGGTTCGCGCTGCTTTGGATGACGGTGAAAGACGCCGCGTTCGCGGGCTAACGACGCATCCAGTAGGTGGTGAGGTGTTGGGTAGCGCCAGCATCCGCAAAGAAATAATAAGAAAAACGGGTTACAACAATGGGTGAACAAGCCGACATACACGTCAAAATCCTTACTGCAGCGTCTACCGATGAGCTAATGGAGGTTTACGACGGTTGGGCAGATCGATACGACCGTGAACTATTGGAAGACTGGGGCTATACCAGTCCTCAGAAAGCGGTGCAGCTACTTCTCGACGCAATGGGCTCCCCTGAGCTAACGGTATTGGATGCCGGTTGCGGTACTGGGTTGGTGGGTGTCCTTCTAAAAGAAGCGGGAATGTCATCTCTGACGGGCATTGACTACTCACCTGGGATGCTCGCTGAGGCGGAGAAGAAAGGGGTGTATGACGCGCTCCATACGATGGATATGAATCTTCCTCTGACGTTGCCATCGGATAGCTTTGATGCGGTGACCTGCATCGGCACATTCACGTCGACCCATGTAAAACCTGAGGCGGTTAAAGAGCTTGCGCGGGTTACACGCTCTGGTGGTGTATTGGTGTTCACGGTGAGAGACGATTACTGGCAGTCGACGAACTTCATTGATTTGGTGACCGAATTACATGTCTCAGGCGTCGCGCGAATCGAGCAAATAAGACTTGAGCCATATATTCATTCCGAAGGCTCTGAGTGCCGTTTTGTTGTCTTGCGAGTATGTTGAGGCTTAGTTAGTAACGAAAAAAATTAATAAACATAAAAAGAGGTTACCCATGATCGACTTTGAAATACCTGAGGAAACCAAGTTAGTCCGAAGCATTGTGCGAGAGTTTGTGCATGACGTCTGTATTCCGGCCGAAAAGGGCCTCACAGTGGATACCTATGACGAAATTCTTGCAGAGCTGCGTCAAAAAGCGCGAGCCAAAGGACTTTGGTGTCCTTTTTTTCCAGTCGAATGGGGTGGTATGGGCCTCAAGCCATTAGCAAATGCACTAGTGCAGATGGAACTAGGTGAGTCGATTCTGGGAGCCCTCGCGCTGAACACCCAAGGCCCTGATGACGCGACAATGATGACGTTGCTGCACCACGGCACCGAGTATCAGCACGAAGCCTTCCTCAAGCCTCTCGTGGCTGGTGAGAAACGAGTGTGCTACGCCATGACCGAGAAAGGAGGCGGCGCAGATGCAACGGGGATGAAAACGAGGGCGGTGGAAGACGGCGATAATTACGTACTGAACGGCGATAAATGGTACATCTCGTCGGCAAACGTGGCCGATATCGCCGTAGTTATGGCAAAGACTGACCCCGACGCACCGCGACATCAGCAGTTTTCTACGTTCATCGTCGAGTTGCCCAATCCCGGTTTCAAAATTCTCCGGAATATCGACACCATGCATCGTCACACACCGCTAGGTGAACGATTAGGTGCTGCCCACTGCGAGATCGAAATAAAAAATCTGATTGTGCCAAAGGCGAATTTGCTGGGGGGACGGGGTCAAGGGTTCAACATGGGCCAACATCGCCTTGGCTACGGTCGTTTGCGGCATGGCATGCACAACGTTGCTAAAGCGCAGCGAGCGCTCGACATGGCGGCCAAACATGTACTGGAGCGAGAGACTTTTGGGAAAAAGCTCTCTGATCGTCAAAGTGTGCAGTTCATGCTAGCGGACTGTGCGGCCGAGATTTATAAAGCGCGCCTCATGTTGATGCATATTGCCTACAAGGCAGAGAACGGGCTCGATATGACTCAGGAAAACTCGATTGCCAAAATATTTCTAGCCAATATGGTTCATCAGGTCGTGGATACCGCGCTTCAGCTTCATGGTTCGCTAGGATACTCGCGGGATACGCCATTGGCGGATTGGTACACGTCGATTCGAAGTCAGCGTTTGGTTGATGGACCGGATGAAGTTCACCGCTGGAAAGTGGGGAAGAATGTACTGCGGGCCTACGAACGAGATGGCACAACCGCTATGGCTGCGGGTGGTGACTTACTTTAATGTCCCGGTCCGCCTGTTGCATACGGTTTCGGCGCATAGAGCGTAAGATCTTCAAATCGGACGAATGTTGTAAAAAATAAAAGCGAGGTGTGTTGTGTCAAATACGTTCCACTTAGCGGTACCTGCAGGCGACTTAGCGTCTACGATTCCTTTTTACACTGAGGTTCTTGGCTGTGCCACGGGCAATAGCGAAGAGGGGAAATGGATTGACGTCAATTTCTGGGGTAACGAGCTAACCTTGCATCAGAGTGAGGAACGGTTGCCCGGTGTTCGCCACGATGTCGACATGGGTAATGTTAGTGTGCCGCACTTTGGTGCGCATATGCCTGAGGCCGAATTTCAGGCGCTGAAGCAACGAATTGAATCCAGCCAGTTTGACTATCTTGACCAGCCCTATCGCCGATTTAAAGGCACTGAATTTGAACAAGAGACGTTCTTCATCTCGGACCCTAACGGTAACGTACTGGAGATGAAAACCATGGTAAATCCAAGCGTTTTATTTGACTAAGCCCGATTTACCGAAAGTAGTTCGCTCGCATGAGCAGCAAAACCACTTCCGGCCTCGCCATACAGATTAAACGGTGATATCCCTGCTTCGTTCATTTCGGTGGCATGGTCTTCATGCCGGACCACGGCAGCTAATTCACCACGGTAGCCCATACTCCGCAACAGCTCGGCGACGAGCATATTCTCTCGATGGTTGGTCAGTGCCAGCATGATTAGTTCTAGCTCGTTAAGGTTTAGACGGAACCAGAAATCCGGATCGGACGCATCGGCGGTCACAACTCGACGCTGCTCAGAGATATGATGCGCTACTCGAGATTCCAACTCCTCAACACCGAGAACCTCATGGCCCCATTGGGGGACCAGCGAATCATAGGCACCTGTGCCTACCCGACCCATCCCTAAAATGACAATACGGGCTCCATCGGTGGGTTCGAAACTGCTTACTAATTTTGAGGATTGGAAAGTGAGCAGTCGATCTCGGTGCTTGCGATAAAACTCATGAGTTGCTGATGAGAGTGGCGCGGCGGCGACAAAACTGACGGCGACTGCAATGGACATGGCAGCGCTCCATTCTGGGTCAAGTAAATTCGTTGCGGCCGCCACAGACACTACGATAAGCCCAAATTCACTGTGGTTTGCAAGCACGCCTGAGGACAATACCGCCGTTCGCGGACTGGTATGGAAGCGTGTCATAAGCGGAAAGTACAGCAATGGCTTCAGGCCCGCGAGCAGACCGAGGAGAATCGAGACGATGATCAAAGTCGGTGTCGGCCAGCCGCCGAGACCAATGGACAAGAAGAAGCCGACCAAGAACAAATCTTTCAGCTGCATCAGGTTGTTCGCCATCGCCTTTGACTTGTGATGACCGGCCAGCACCGCGCCAATAAATAAAGCGCCCAGATCGCCTTTGATGCCAACAAACTCGGAAATTTGTGCTGAACCAATTGCCAGCGCCAGTCCCAGTAGTGTCAGCAACTCACCGTAGCCAGCAACGGCCAGTAAACGCAGAATCAGAGGCCGTATCGGAATAATGGTCAGCATCCCGATGGCGTAAACTGTGGGTACCTTACCTGCGGAGACCGCAAGAAACAGAACCGCCACTAGGTCTTGCACGATCAATATGCCAATAGCAAGCGCCGAGTGGCTGGAGTCTACCTCGCCGCGCTCCTGCATTGTTTGGATTACGAATACGGTGCTGGAGAAAGTTAAAGCGAGAGCGATAATACCCGCTCCTGCGTAGTCAAGGTCTAATTCGGGCAGGGTGTAGCTTAAGGATATAAGCAAGAAAAATACGACGACCTGTGTGACCGCCATTTGAATCAGTGTAGTGCCCCAAACCTTAGTCTCGAGCAGTTTGGTCGGCTCCAACTTCAGACCAATGGTGAAGAGTAGTAGGGTGATTCCGAGGTCAGCCAGTACTCCGAGCAAAGGACCACTGCTCATATCGAACTCGTAGAGAACAAAACCCGCAGCTAGATAGCCAATCAGTGCAGGGAAGCCAACCGCCCGGCTTGCCATACCGCACAGCAGTGCCGTTAAGATGATGAAGGGTTCGATCAAAGCCATTTCCTTCCGAAACTGTTTTCAGAATTTACAGCCAGAGTTTGTTGGTAACCCGGTGCGTTACGCCTTTCTTCGATTTACTGAACTGCTGCCTAGCCGTTATAGACGATACGGCATCGTAGTCACGGTGGTTTATATCAGGCATACCAACCACGGCTAGAGCATCAAATTTGCTAACGTGGTAGTCAGCCTGAGATCGCGGCAGGAAGATGGCGCGCCCACCAGGACTCGAACCTGGAACCTCATGCTTAGAAGGCACGTGCACTATCCAGTTGTGCTATGGGCGCGGGGCGCGCAAGTATCGCACAATCAAACGCGGTTATTCCACGATATCGCGACCTTGACAGTCCTTTCCCGGTATCGGTTTTTCAGTCCAGATTTGCAGTAACTGCATTAGGGCCGTGACGGCAG
>Ga0181574_10004887_pt1 | contig 11604 bp, 10 predicted proteins | sample 101ome_24_FD_145600 | JGI IMG/M metagenome (GOLD analysis project Ga0181574, IMG submission 145600) | Coastal salt marsh microbial communities from the Groves Creek Marsh, Skidaway Island, Georgia - 101410AT metaG (spades assembly) | ecosystem: Environmental > Aquatic > Marine > Intertidal zone... | reverse complement strand
AGACGAAGCATCCGATGAAGAAGTGGAAGAAGACTTCGATCTAGGTGAATTTGAAGTTGAAGCCGATGATGAACCAGAAATGGACATGGACATGGGTGACGACGAAGGTGAAGAAGGCGACGAAGGTGAAGAAGGTGACATGGAGGACCGTGTTGAAGACCTAGAAGATGCGCTAGAAGACCTAAAAGCAGAATTTGAAAAAATGATGGCAGGCGACGAAGGCGACGAAGGCGATGATGACATGGGCGGCGATGCTGCTGATGACATGATGGGCGACGTTGAGCCAGAAGAAGCATATGCATTTGAGTCAGACGAAGAAGTCGAAGAAGCATCAGACGAAGAAGTCGAAGAAGCATCAGACGAAGAAGTCGAAGAAGCATCAGACGAAGAAGTCGAAGAGTCAAAGCAGCCAATGAGCGCAGGCGAACAAATGCGTGAATATGTAGAAAAAGTATCAGCAACAATGGGCGACAACGGCGCAAACGCTAAATCACCAGTTGCAGGTGCTAACAATATGGGCGGAACCGCAGCAAATATTGCAAAAGGTGGTGAAGCCGATACAGGCGGAACAGGTGCTGGTTCAGCAAAAGAAGACAGCGCAGGTAACGTCAACGTACCAGGCGGCAAAGCAGCCAAAAGCCTAAAAGGTCAACCAGGCCACGGCGCAGAGAAAAAAGGCAAGCCTGAGACTGCTGATAACAAGAAGTCTACAGTAGGCTCTTAAGCAGTATAATATAAGGAAGTTTGAATGAGAAACTTACGAGAGCATTTGACATTTGACCAAGCCAGAATGGTAGTCGAAAACGCTAATGAAGGCAAAGACCTTTACATGAAAGGTATTTGCATACAAGGCGGTGTTCGCAACGCTAACCAGCGAGTGTATCCTGTAAATGAAATTGGCAGGGCTGTCAAAACTCTCAATGATCAAGTAAGCGGAGGTTATAGTGTTCTCGGCGAAGTAGATCATCCAGAAGGCCTTAACATTAACCTAGACCGTGTATCACACATGATTACAGAAATGTGGATGGATGATGCAAATGGTTATGGAAAACTTAAAATTTTACCAACCCCTATGGGACAACTAGTTAAAACAATGCTCGAAAGCGGAGTTAAACTAGGTGTTTCATCTAGGGGCTCTGGTAATGTATCAGAAGACGGCAGTAATACCGTATCAGATTTTGAAATAATCACCGTGGACGTTGTGGCACAGCCAAGCGCCCCTGGTGCATATCCAACACCAATCTATGAGCATCTAATGAACGCTCGCGGAGGATATAAGGCTTACGAACTAGCTCAGGCAACAAAAGAAGACGCAAAGGCACAAAAGTATCTAAAAGAGTCGTTGATTAATATAATCAACAAACTCCAGTAAACTAGGAGAAAGTAATGATAGATGCACTGAAAACACTCTTTGAAAATGATGTAGTTTCCGAAGAAATCAGGGCACAAATTGAAGAGGCTTGGGAAGCAAAAGTTCGTGAGAATAAGCAATCTGTAACAGCAGAACTCCGCGAAGAATTTGCAGCAAAGTACGAGCATGACAAAGAAACAATGGTAGAAGCCATTGATTCTATGCTATCTGAGCGTCTAGAAGCAGAGATTAATGAATTTGCAGAAGACCGTGCGCAATTAGCAGAGGCGAAAGCCAAATATGCTATTGCAATGCGTGAAAATTCAACTCTACTAAAAGGTTTCGTTGTAGAACAACTACAAAAAGAAATCAAAGAACTACATGCAGATAAGCAAGCAATGGCTGAAAACTATGCCAAACTTGAAGAATTTGTAGTAGATGCCCTATCAAATGAAATTGCTGAATTCTACGAAGACAAAAAAGACTTAGCCGAAACAAAAGTACGTCTAGTACGTGAGGCAAAAAGTCACTTCGAAAAAGTTAAGAAAAACTTTATCGAAAGAAGTGCAACAGCAGTATCTGAAATGGTTGGTAAACAACTTAAGAGTGAAATTTCATCACTCAAAGAAGATATTGACTCAGCACGTAGAAACGACTTTGGTCGTAAGATCTTCGAAGCATTTGCAGCAGAATATGGTACTTCATATCTAAATGAAAAATCAGAAACTGCTAAACTAATGAAAGTACTTGATGCAAAAGACAAGCAACTTTCAGAAGCAAAAGCATTTGCAGCGAAAGCAAAGCAAATTGCAGAATCAGTTAACGTTGAAAAGCAACGTTTGATTGAATCAGCAGAGCGCACAAAAATTATGAACGAGTTGGTTTCGCCACTAAGCAAAGATCAACGCGAGATTATGACAGACTTACTGGAATCAGTCCAAACTGCACGTTTACGTGCATCTTTTGACAAGTACCTACCGGCAGTTATCGACGGTAATACTCCAGCGAAGAAGAAGGCGGTCCTATCAGAGGCAAAAGAAGTAACAGGCAACAGAGAACAAACTAACGTTAGTAGTAAGGCTGACGATGGTGTCGTAGTAGACATTCGTCGATTAGCTGGATTAAATTAAGGAGATTATAATGTCAGAACTACTAGAAAGTCGCTGGCAGGATACAAAAAGCGCACTACTTGAAGGCCTTGGAGGCAACAAGAAGTCAGTGATGGCTGCTACTCTAGAAAATACACGCAAGTATTTGTCTGAGACTGCCGCTGCTGGAGCAACATCCGCCGGTAACATTGCAACCCTAAATCGTGTGATCCTTCCAGTGATCAGACGTGTCATGCCAACAGTCATTGCAAATGAACTTGTTGGTGTTCAGCCTATGACTGGTCCAGTTGGTCAGATCCATACACTAAGAGTACGTTACTCTGATACTGTTGGTTCTGGTGCATCTGGTGCGTCAGCAGGCGAAGAGGCACTAAGCCCATTCAAAATTGCTGAAGCATATTCAGGTAATGCCACAAGTGGCAAAGCCGATGCAACAGCAGCACTAGAAGGTGCAGCTGGTAACCAACTAAGCATCCAGATCCTCAAGCAAACTGTTGAAGCAAAGTCAAGAAAGCTCTCAGCAAAATGGACATTTGAGGCAGCTCAGGACGCTCAGTCACAGCATGGCATCGACGTTGAAGCAGAAATTATGGCAGCACTTGCTCAAGAAATTACTGCTGAAATCGACCAAGAGATCCTAGCATCTCTAGCAACACTTGCAGGCACTGGTACAGATACATTTGACCAGGCAGCAGTTAGCGGTACAGCAACATTCGTTGGCGACGAGCATGCAGCACTTGCAGTTCTAGTTAACCGTGCAGCAAACCGTATTGCACAGCGCACACGTCGCGGTGCAGGTAACTGGGCAGTTGTTTCCCCAGCAATCCTAACTGTTCTACAGTCTGCAACAACTTCAGCATTTGCACGTACAACTGAAGGCACATTTGAAGCACCAACAAACACAAAAATGGTTGGTACTTTGAACAATGCTATGAAAGTATATGTTAACACATATGCAGCAGACGACGATGTACTTGTTGGTTACAAAGGTTCTAGCGAATCAGACGCAGCAGCGTTCTACTGCCCATACATTCCATTGATGAGCAGCGGCGTTGTTCTAGATCCAACAACATTCGAACCAACCGTTTCATTCATGACACGTTATGGTTATGTTGAGCTATCTAACACTGCTTCATCGCTAGGTAACGCAGCAGACTACCTAGAAAAGGTAGAAGTTACTTCTGCAAACCTATCATTTGCATAAGTTTAAACTTATCAAAACAGAAAAAGGGCACTTCGGTGCCCTTTTTTATTGACAGAGGTTGACAAACGAAACTCTATGAAGTATAATAATACTTTATGAAAGTAAAAATCTTAATTTTAACAACAATTTTCTTTATTAATGGTTGTAGCGGATCTGATTCATCTACAGGAGTTATTACTACCGGATTAGAATCACGTTATAAACTAGTTTACATGTTTAACGCAAATAGATACGAAGGACATGTTATGCGTTGGCCATCAACAACTATTAAACTGCATGATTTTCCAGATATAAAATATACCAGCGATGCTATCGATGCTTGGAGTTTTAATTTTCAGTTTGAAAAAGGATCTGGAGATATAGAATGGGGAGGCTGGGCAACTGATATGCCAAATTATTGTGGGAAAGCACAATGGCGAATCTCAAAAGACAGCGAAGGATACTTAATTAAAAGTTGTTTAATCCGATTAAATGGTGCATGCCGCACATTAAGCAACACAATGATACACGAGTTCGGTCATTGTCTTGGAGTTTTTAATCACACTGCTAATGGCTCAGTAATGGATCCTGTGTCAGCATACTCTCCAGTAATTTCTAGTGATATAAAAACTATGATTAAAACTTTATATGAACTGCCTAGGGATATGCAACTTACAGAATCAGGCGAAGCCGCTTTTAAAAAAGATATTTTTATTCCTGAAAAAGATGAAATTTTTTAAAATAAATGGTTGACATTTGTTTTGTTTGTGTTATATTAATAATATAACAAGACGTTGTTATATGGGTTGGCGCTAATAATTTCCACTCTAGAGGAGATAAGCGCACTTGGTTAGGGGTAGTGCCCGGCATGTACTTTGGAGACAAAGAGTATGCTAACTGCGATACTAAGCAGAACTGAGGTTCTAGTCGATATTGTCAGAAAGGTATCTGGACGGCTAGTTGGAGGTAAACCCAAGTCCTTCACCCACCCTTAATTTAAAAGCTCGCCATTGTGCGAGCTTTTTCTTTTTCTGATAAATACTTGTGTCGGATAGTGTGCCGCAAGGCGGACTTATGCTGTCCCAACAGCGTAGCGGCTAGAACCCGCATCGGACTTCTAATAAGGAGAAAACAAATGGGAAGACCAATAAGCGAAGACAAAATTGGATACGGCGAAGGACGTATCGCAGTAACACGCCACTTTTTCACAGGCGCTTCAGAAGCAACAACAGCAGCACACATTGTAAGACAAGCAGGTAACGGCAAGTACGTTGTCCGCTTAGATTCAAATGCTGGCGATCCAAGTGCAGACGAAGTACTAACACTTGCTAACAAAGTTGGCACAGGTGGTGGTGAAGCACTAGTAGCAGGAGAATTTACAATTGATGCTATCGGTAGTGACTCAACAACATATCAAGTTACAAAACTACGTAACAGAACTGTGCAAGTTGAAGGCGGTGGAACTGAAAAGAACTGCATTTACAACATTGGTTATGATGCAAGTGCTAGAGAAAATTCTGGTATGCCAAACACAACATTAAGTGTTGCATTACCACGTCAATCATAATAAGGTATACGTATGTCAAAGTATCTTAGAGTAGATGGTGGAGATTATAAGATTACCGTTCAAAACGGTGGTACAATTACTCTTGACACCGGCTTCGATGAAGGTACTGTTGTTATTACCGGAGATTTAACTGTACAAGGTGAAACCACTACAGTTAATACTACTAACATGACTGTTGAGGATAATATTATTGTTCTCAACCAAGGCGAAGCAGGGGCTGGGATTACTGATCCCAGTTCCTCGTCCGGTATACAAATTGATAGAGGTAGTTTACTTGATGCATTTTTTGTATATGATGATAGTTTAACTGATTCTATTAACGGCAACGGACTTTTTGCATTTCGTTTGTCAGGTGGATCAGTTAGCGGTATAAGAACTAACCATATTAGCACAGCAGGCAGCGATTTACATTTAATAAACGCAGGCTCTGGTGTTATTACAGTCAGCGGAACTGTTGATTATGAAAATCAAGTTACAGACGACGACGATATTACTAATAAAAAATATGTAGACGATGCTATTAGTACAGCGTTTGCTACAGTTTTCTTAAAACAGATCGGTGATGGTGTTATATCACCATCGAGTATTGTTGTTGCAGATAGCGAACCATCGCCAGATGGTAGTGGTGCTGCTCATAGTAATATAACATTTACAATAGATGGAAATGTAATTTCTCAAGTTTATCGAGATCGTTGGGAATTTGAAGAACTAAGAATCGAAGGTACTAAGATAGAAACTATTTCTAGTAACGAAGATTTAATTTTAAGTGCGCCTGGAACAGGATCTGTTAGAATAAACGACATGGTACATATTAATAGTGTACCAACATTAGATGATCCTTCTACAGAAGCAACTACTCCACTAAATGGAGTAAAACTTTATGTTTCAAATCAAGATGCAGGCAAAACAGGAATTTATTTCGTAAACGCTGAAGAAACAAGAGATGAATTAGTAAGTAAAAACAGAGCACTCCTATTTGGAATGCTATTTTAAGGAATAAAAATGTCAATAGTAAACGCACAATTAACAAGCACACAATTGGATGTATTAACTGTTCCTGCTGGTAAAACTTATGCTATTACAAATATACTTGTTTGCAACCAAGACGGGACAGACGATGCAAGTTTTGACTTGCATTTTATTCCGAGTGGTGATCCGTTAAACAACGCAATAACAAGAGTTGTAAATAATTTAACATTACCTGCAGGCGAAACATTTACATTTGATAGTGAAAGAATAGTTTTAGATGAAGGTGATACAGTAAGTTTTGTTGCTGAGCCAAACATAGGCGCAGGTTTAACAGATCTATCAGCAACAATTAGTTATTTGGAAGTATAATGAGATTACTGAAAGCGCAAAATACTAATTTACGCAACATTTATGGAAAAGGCGTAAAATATGATACAGAAGATTTAGTTACTGTAGATAGTACGAACAGTATGATAGTACCAAAAGGTGCTGATGCTGATCAGCCTGCTACTCCTATAAACGGTATGTTGCGCTATAACACCACAGATGATCAATTTGAAGCATATCAAAATGGTGCTTGGAGAGAGATACGCTTCAAAGAACCAAACCAAGATCCGGGAATTGTATGGCAAAACCTCGGAGTAGGTGATGCAACCGAAACAGTGTTTGGAGAACTAAACAGTGGTGACACAGATTTTCCAGTACCTGATGCTGCTGAAAACATTATAGTTCTTATTGAGAACGTTGTACAAATACCTACAACAAACTACGAAATACGTCAAACAGCAGCAGTTGACATTACAGGTCCTAATACACCGTACACAGAAGTTGACACAGGCTGGTGGATTGAATTTACTAGTGCTGTTCCGTTAGGCAAACCTGTAACCGTAATTCACAATCTAGACAAATAAATACAGTATCGGGAGATACTGAATGCCAGAAGTACAAAACGGCCGTATAGGCGGCGGCGTCTTAAAAGATAATCTTGAACTGTACCAAGGAGGACTTGGGAAAGATTACCTTAATTTTAAAAATACATCAACAGATACTGCACTATTGCATCTTGATGCTGTTAATAGTCGTATTGGTATCAATAACGAATCTCCTACAGATGTTTTATACATACCAAATGAATTTGGTTCAGTTGGTTTTGAAACCAACTATGCAAACATAGATGACATTACAATTCAAAATAGTGAAATAAACAGCAATGCTGGAGACTTACGTATATGGGCGCAGTCTTCAAAGATTGTGGCTACGGCTATTGCAACTGATGATATTAAAATTGACTACAATACTATCAGTACTACAACACTAAACACTAACTTAGAAATTAGACCAGACGGTACCGGTGAAGTAAACATTTATAATGCGATGAACGTTACCGGATCATTACATGCAACAGGCGACTTAACCATTGGAGGAAACATTATACTTGGTGATAGTCCTACAGATTCTATTACTTTCGATTCGGAACTAGCAAGTGATATTATTCCAAGTACAAACACTACACACGATATAGGAAACGTTACAAAACGCTGGTTAGGACTTTATACAAATTTAGTAAACGGAAAAATTGTTGATGTTGGATCTGTTACATTAAGTGATACAAGTTTAGCATTAAGGCAAGGAAATATATTTTATGTTAGTGTTGAAGGCGATGATACAAATGTTGGTGACCACCAACACGGCGCATTTGCAACAGTAGAAAGAGCTCTTGCAGCAGCAGATAGTTCTAGTTCTGGACCAGTTACAATACATATATTTCCTGGGACATATGAAGAAGCATGTCCATTAGTTGTTCCACCGCATGTTTCGATCCGCGGAGAAGATTTAAGAAACACTATTATTAAGCCAGATACTTCAAGCCAAAGCGAAGATATTTTTCATTTACAAGAAGATACAACAATTGAAGATATTACTATAAAAGATTTTTACTACGACAATTTAAACAACACAGGATATGCTTTTCGTTTTACACCAGGCGGAACTGTAAATACACGTTCTCCTTATGTTAGAAACGTAACTGTAATAACAAAAGGTTCAACAGCAGGAACTAACCCTGATGATCCTAGAGGTTTTGCAGACGGTGATGCAGGAAAAGGTGCTTGGATTGACGGTAGCGAATTAGATCCACAAGCAAGTAACGAAGCAAGTATGCTTTTTCATAGTTGCACATTTATAACCCCAGGCGTTGATTGTATTACAATGACAAATGGTGTAAGAGTTGAATGGCTTAACTGTTTTACATATTATGCTAATAGAAGTTTATATGCTACACAAGGTTTAACAGGATTTGAGCTTCCAGATAGTACTTTAAGATACGGTGCAGAAATACGTGCAATCGGCTCAGCAAGTATATATGGTAATTATGGTGCAGTAGCCGATGGCGCAAATACTTTAATGTATTTAATTAACCATAACATGGCATATATAGGAACAGCCCAGAATTCTGAAAATGATCCAACTCTTGTTATACAAGAAAATGAAGCAATAGAAATAAACAGTGGAAAAATTTATTATGCTACAACTGATCATAGAGGAAATTTTAGAGTTGGAGATTCTTTTTGGGTAGACTTTGAAACTGGGCAAACAAGTTTTGATGCAGGAGATGTAACCTTTGCTGGGCTAAGTTCTATTACTACAGGCGACGAAATTAATTTTACATATATTGACGGTGAAAGAATTGATACTGGAAATATTAGAATTAGCGGAAATACTATAACAACTATTGATGGAGAATTAGTTTTATCCCCTGCAACAGGAGTATTAAACCTAGACACTAATCCTTCATTAATACTACCTAACGGTGATGATTTACATAGAACTGAACAAACGGCTGATATAAGATATAATACTGACAGTAATTTATTTGAAGGTTACGGTAATGGTGGAAATGTACATTTTGGCGGCGTTTACTCCGACGACAGACAAACATACATGAAAGCAAACTATACTACCGGAGCAATTACATTTGCTGTTGCCGGATCGTATGTTGGACAGGTAAATGATTACGGTATTGAAATACACGGATTAAGTGACGGCGATATTCTTGTAGATAATAATTTAATTACTACTACGTTATCAAATTCAGATTTAGAATTAAGACGTGACGGCACTGGCCTTTTAATTGTTGATGATTTACATTTTGAAGATGCTAACATACTAAGCAGTCAAACTGACGCTGTTTTGTCAGTTTCAGGAACAGCAACAGGCTACATCAAATTTGATTACACATCTGGATTAGTAATACCATATGGAACAGACGCCCAAAAACCAATTTCTCCAGAAATAGGAACAACACGTTGGAATACAACCGATGAAGTGCTTGAAATTTGGGACGGAACTTCGTTTGTATCAGCAGCAGGTTCTGGAGCCTCTGTTGACGAATCAGTGATTAACGAATTACTCGATCTTTACACCCTTGTTCTGGGTTAATCTTAAAAAACGATAAATAATATTAATGCAAGAGCGACCAACTATCTTGCAGGTCCAAACTGTGGTTAACCAGCAAAGAGCCGAAAGGCTGAGAATTTGGCTAGAGGGACAGGATCCCCGTATTGAGGAGAAGAGATGGCTATTGGTCGTATATCCGGTCCGCTCTTAAAACAGAACCTCCTACGTGAGGGGGTAAATCTGGCTTTTGAGACTGACCTTCTATATTTGGATGTTATAAACAGTCGTATCGGTATTAAAACGGGTACACCTCAATACGATTTAGACGTTAACGGAACACTCAGAGCACCTGGCGCAGAAATTTCTAATTATGCACAAATTGGTGACATTAGAATAACAAGTAACCTTATTACTTCACTGTCTAGTCCTATCAACTTAGGTACAGCAGACACAGTCGTCTATCAAAGTGCATTAGAAGTTGACTCTTTGAGATTTACAAGTAATGTAATATCTTCAACAGTATCAAACGAAAATATAGAATTAAGCCCAAATGGCACAGGATCTGTTGAAATATTTGCAGATACAAATGTCTATGGTAATATTGTAGCAACAGGAAGTGTTACAGCAGAAGGCGATATTATTATCGGTGATGCTGACACAGATGATGTTGTTTTTAATGCAGAAGTTGCTTCTGATATTATACCAGATATAGATTCAACATACAGTTTAGGTAGCGATCCAGGAACAGGCGGCAAACAATGGGCAGATGTTTGGGTTGACAGTTTATATGCAGGAACAGTTACTACATCAAGTTTAACTGTTGCAGGAGTTGATTTAGCATTACGCCAAGGGAACATTTATTATGTTGCTGAAAACGGCGACGATACATACTCGGGCGATCACCCTAACGATCCATTTGCTACTGTTGAACAAGCATTGAGCTCAGCAGTAAATGGAGATACTGTACACATTTATCCTGGAGTTTACACAGAAAACTTTCCACTAACTGTCCCGGCAGGTGTTACAGTCAAAGGACACAGTTTACGAGGAGTAAAAATTGTACCTAGCGGCGGCACAAATACAAACACAGCATTTTTATTAAACGGACAATGTACAGTAGAAGATTTAACTATTGCAGATTTTTATGCTCCAGGATATGCATTTGAATTAGCAAATAATTTTACAGTTTCATCTCGATCTCCTTATATTAGAAACGTATCTGTTATTACTTCAGGTAGCGTAACAAGTGCAAGCGATCCAAGAGGTTTTGCCGCAGGAGATGCTGGCGGCGGCGCATATATTGATGGTGAGCAAGCAGATCCAGCCAGCATAGAAGCAGGGTGTTTATTTCATTCAGTAACATTTATTACTCCTGGTGTAGATGCATTAACTGTAACTAATGGTGCTAGAATTGAATGGTTAAACTCTTTTACATATTATGCTAACAAAGGCTTATACGCAGTTGATGGAGTTAATGGATTAAAAGGAACTGGGCAAACTGCTATTAGAGTTGACGGTCTATCAGGAGTTTTTAGTGCAGGTCAAACATTTACGTATTATGATACAGATGGTGTAACTGTACTTGCAACTGGTACGATTGATAGCAAAGACAGTGACGGAAAATTTTATATCACCGGCAATTTAACAGGGCTTGAAGAAGCCGCAGATCGTTCCGGAAAAGAAGTAACAAGATATCAAAACCCTGTAACAGATACAGGCATTAAAAAATACGGAACAAGTAGTTTACAATTGGACGGTGTTGAAGATTATTTAGGAATATCTTCAAATGACGATTTTGGGTTTGGAACAGGTGATTTTACTATCGAAGGATGGTTTTATTTTGATAGTGTTGCCGGAACACAAGGTTTATTAGATTTTAGAGCTGGTGCCGATGTTGATGTTGGATTATATTTAAATTTAAATGCAGGAAATCCAGAAGTTTACATAGACGGCACAACAGTTCTTGCAAGTCCTACAACTCTTAGCACAGGTACTTGGTATCATATTGCTGTATCACGAAGTGGAACAG
>Ga0181574_10004877_pt1 | contig 11612 bp, 9 predicted proteins | sample 101ome_24_FD_145600 | JGI IMG/M metagenome (GOLD analysis project Ga0181574, IMG submission 145600) | Coastal salt marsh microbial communities from the Groves Creek Marsh, Skidaway Island, Georgia - 101410AT metaG (spades assembly) | ecosystem: Environmental > Aquatic > Marine > Intertidal zone... | reverse complement strand
ATGGAGCTACCTTCCCGCTCCAGTTCCACGCGGAACAGGCCGTCGTTCCAACCGCCCAAGGAGCGGCCTACAGGCAGGTCGGCACCATTTTCGTAATAAGGGAAGGCGTTTCCGCCCACCTGCACACCGCTGCCGTCCACGAGCTCGATCTCACTGAAATGCGCAAACGTATTCGCCCGGACCATGACGCTGTCGGTGGCTCGGACCTGCAAGGGCTTGTCCACACCCTTGAATGTGTTGCCCAGGATGCGATAGTCCTGGCTGCGTACGTCCCGGTTTTCCGAGTAGCCCCAGTCGGCAGGCTGGTCCGCCCGTTCCCAGGCGTAGATCCCCAGGTTTCCGCCAGAGAATTGGTTTCCGTCAATGGCAATATCCTGGCCGTGCTCGATGGCAATGTGTTCGTCGTTGTCCTCGAATACGTTGTCCAGGATGACCGTGTCGTAGGAATACCCGCCCCAGATACCGTGCCAGCACCCGCGAATAACGTTCTTCTCGATATGGTTGCGGCTGAACGTGACTTCGATGCCGTTGGTAGGGGCATAGGAAAAATCATTCGCGTAGATCAGGTTGTCGTTGCAGCCCCCTTCGCCTGTATCCATGGTCGTCTGCCCGGCCCACAGAAACAGCCCATCCCCCGAGTGCGAGGCTGAGTTGTATGCGAACACGTTGTTCGAGGACTGCTCGTAAAGCAGGATAGCCGCTGAGTCCTGTCCCCGATTGTACACGCCGTGGGAATAGCCGCGGACATTGAAATCCAGCTTGTTGTGCATGACCGTGTTGCGGCTTGAGCGATACATGCCGATGCCGAGCGAAGAGTTGAACGAGATGTCGTTGTTGTAGAACAGCCCGTCGTTGACCTCGGTCATCATGATGCCGTTCTGCCCACCTGTCACTAGGACATGGTCTACTTGCGCACCGTCAGCGCGTCGCAGGTAGATGGCAGCTCCGTAGCGCATCCACTCGTCATGTTCATTCTGGTGATAGGACATCCAGTCGTCCAGGTGCTCCCGCTCGATGATGGATTTGAGCCGCTGTCGCCAATTGTAGGAGAAGTCCGAGGCCGTGATGCGGATACCCGGCGTGTCCGTTGCCCAGAGGCCCAGTTTGTAGCCCTTGACGACGGCGTTTCGGATCATGATGCCGCTGCCTTTCTCCACCCGGATGCCCGTGCCCGCAAAGGTATCCGGTGCTCGTCCGGGCTGCCCTCCGTCCAGGATCGCGCCGTTGAAGTCGATTTCGATATCGTCTCCCCGGATGATGATGGCGCCCGTGGAGTCGGCCGGGATGCGGTAGTGTCCGGGCGTGATGGTGACCGATTCCGTTATGACCATGCCCGGTTCAAGGGCGATGGTGCTCTGGGCGTTTGCGGATGCGGCCACGAGTAGGGCCAGAATGAAGGGCGCGCAGCGGGACATGTATGACCGTGGTCGTGATGGGAAACGTTACATCAGGTTCGACGATCAGGTGGACCATCGCCCCTTTTCTCTTGGTTGGAGCAGTCGGTCCTGCTCAGTAAGCGCCTATTCCTTGCTCCAGTCCGGATTGGGTTGGGGCATGTTGGCCTCGACATCCAATCGCCAGGCATCCAGCAAGGTGCGGAGCTCCGTGGTCACATCCGGTCGCTCGGATGAAAGATCGTTTCGTTCGCCGGGATCGTTCTCCAGGTCGTAGAGCTCGACATCGCCCGTTTCAAACCATTCAACCAACTTGTACTGCCCGTCGATGACAGCGCCGCCCGGGCGGTTGCCCGATCCGTGGTAGTGCGGGAAATGGAAGAAGAGGGGGCGATCGGCCTGTCCGGGGCGAGCCAGGCTGCGGCCATCCACATCCGGTACATCCAATCCCGCCAGGTCAAGTAGCGTTGGCGTAACGTCGATCGTAGAGGCCGCATCGGTTCGCAAGCCAGCGGCAGGTGATCGGGGATCATGAACGATGAAGGGAATCCGGATGCCACCTTCGTACAGATATCCCTTACCGGCTCGAAGCGGACGGTTGGAGGTGGGTCCACTCGTACGTCCCTGCATGAGCGTTGACAGTCCCCCGTTGTCGGATACGAAGGCCACGATGGTCCGCTGGTCCACACCGTTTTCGACGAGGGACTGCATCAGACGTTGGATACTTTGATCGGTACTGGTCATCATGGCCGCGTAATCGGCACGGTCCTGGCATGTCCGGGTCGTGGACCACACGGGGTCATCCTCGAACGGCGCCTCCGGACAGGGCGGGTCGGCGTCGAGGCGGGCCTGCTCCGCCGCCACCATGTCCTCCGGCGCTTGGATGGGGGTGTGCACGGCATAGTGGGACAGCACGAGGAAGAAAGGTTCTTCGGCGTGCTCATCGATGAAGCCGATGGCCTCATCTGTCAACCGGTCTGTCAGGTATTCGCCCTGTGCTCCTTCCTCAAGATCCGGAACGTCCCACGGGGAGCCACCCTCCCGCTCGTAAGGCCAGAAAAAGGATGCCGGATGACCGGCTGCATGACCTCCCACGTTGACATCGAAACCCTGATCCTGGGGAAAGAACCCCTCGTCTCCGAGGTGCCATTTTCCGACAAAGCCGGTTGCATAGCCTGCCGCCTTGAAGTGCTCGGCAACCGTAGTCTCCTCCAGAGGCAACTGCCATTCGTAGTCAGCCTGCAGCAGCTGACCTTTCTGCTGACCCCCGATCCAGTTCGTGATGTCGAGGCGCGCCGGGTGTTTTCCTGTCATCAGGGCAGCCCGCGTCGGTGAGCACACGGGGCTGTCCGCGTAGAAGCGGGTGAAGCGGATTCCGGTTTCTGCCAGGCGATCGATGGCGGGTGTCTGGTAGGCCTCGCTGCCGGCGATACTGAGATCTTTCCAGCCCAAGTCGTCGATGATGACAAGGACCACATTGGGTTTCGGCGCAGGCGAGCAGGAGGGGAGGGCAAGAAGCAGGAGAAGCGGAATCAGGCGGTGCATGGTGGGAAGGGGAAAGCGTTTCGACTGGGGGGCCAGGGTAGGGGTCATGATGGCAAAGGTACCAGTCTGCCACGTTCAATGCGGTATCCCGATCGGATCTCCTCCTCACTTCGACCTTGTGCCATCAAGCGAGCCAGGTCTGCTCGCAGGGTGGCAGCGTGCATGACATCCTGCAGTGTGACACGGTCCATCTCGGTAATCAGCGCGTTGTGAAGCTCTCGGCGTTGGGCCTTGATGGCCGCAAGTGCGGCTTCCGCCATGACGTCTGGCTCCGGCCACTCCGGCAGGGAATGCGTATCGAAGGTCATATCGGCCTCGGCGAGATCAATCACCTGTCCAAGCGTGATCTCATCCGGATCAGTGGCCAGGGACACCCCGCCCCCAGCACCTCGGCGGGTGTGTACGAGTCCGGCCTGCGCAAGATGGGAAATGATGCGTCGCAGCACGACCGGATTGGTCCCCAACCGGGTGGCCAATGATCGGGAGGTGTGCTCCTGTTGCGTTTCGGCTGCAAGCAGGATCAGGATGTGGAGCGTGGTTGCGTATCGGGTTGAGGCCATGGGGTAATGTAACTATGAAAGTTACATTTACAACAAACATACCGAACGCCAAGGCTCAGTTTGCAAACAACCGAGGGCGGTCCTCGTCGATGATCTCGATGTCCTGCACAGCAAACCAGGACTCGCCCTCCATGCCTGCGCTGTTCTTGTAGGGCGTTTCGGGATCACCCGTATCAATATCCACGACCAGGACAAGATCTTTCTTCATTCCGTCGGCTACCTCCACCCCTTCGGCCACGTCGGCCACCCGGCCGGTGATACTGCCGACAGCGGTTCCGTCCCGGCTGTAGAGATGGACGCGAACCTGTTTTCCTATGAAGTGATACATGGGAGTCGTAGTAGTAGCGCGGTAGGGCGCAGGAGATCGGTATGAAGTTCATGCAGGATTCGGAGTCCGGACCATGGGACATCCTATCTTGGGATGCCGACCTCGTGGGGCACTTCGCAGAGAGCCCGGTATCTGTCGCATGTCCATCAAGTACCAAACACCGACGGTGTCAACCCTGAAAGCCGGAACCGCGTTCCGGCTGTCCGTGGTTCTATGCCTCTTGCTTCTGAGCCTGCCTGCCCCGAGAGCTTCGGCGCAGATCGCCCTTCGCGGAACGGTACTGGATGCACGGACACAAGCACCACTTCCGCATGCAACGGTGCAGATCCGTGGAAGCACTCAGGGGACGATTGCAAATGCATCCGGGCAGTTCCTGATTTCCCTGCCGCAGGTGCCGGCCACCATTGAAGTGCGATACATCGGGTACCGTTCACAGGTAGTCGATATCACGAGTGGGGACCTGACAGGTATCACGATCCGGCTGGAGCCCTCCACGTTGACACTGGAAGAGCTTGTCATCACGGATGACAATCCGGCGGAGGTCATTGTTCGCCGTGCCATCCAAGCCCGTGACCGCATGAGGAAGTTCCTGTCAGCGAGCTATGCGGATGTGTATACCCGTTTTCTCCTGTATGCTGATTTTGACCTGGTCCAAGTGAATGAGAGTGTTCGGGCCTCGTGGTGGACGCCGCGTACCGGCCCCCGTGAAGTCATTCGGGCTGAGCGGACAGAGCCCCGTCGCAATGAGCTGTTCCGTTTCGCATCGCCCCACCCCGCACCGAATTTTCTCGATGCCAATATCGACATCATGGGGACACGGTATGCGGGCCCCCTGCATCCGGATGCGGTGGAGCTGTACCAGTTCACGCAGGGTATTACCCGGGAGCTCGATGGCCGTCGGGTGATGGAAATCTTTTTCCGGCCTCGATCGACCACCTTGCCGGCCTTTACCGGATCGATGGCCATCATGGACTCCGTGTGGACGGTTCTCGAGATCAGTGCGCGCCCGTGGCCGGGCACCGACGTGCTGCCTCCGGTAAAATCCCATGATCTTGTCATGGAGCAACGTTTCGCGGCCGTCCACGATTCCCTTTGGATGCCGCAGGGTCTGATTGTCCAGGGTGTGGTCGAATTCGGTAGGGCGGGCGTGGCGTATCCGCAGGCACGCTATCAACAGATTACGGGGTTCTCCCTCCATGCAGCAAATCCTCCTGTGCCGGATTCATTGGCCCGCCCGGGTCCTCCCGTGGTCAGGGATCCATTGGCTACCTTCAATGATGATCTGTTCAGGCGCAATCCCTCCTACATACCCATGACCCCGCTGGAGGCTGAGCAGATGGCTACCCTCAACCCGGCCATGAGTCTGCGCCGGGCCTTTCGACCAGAAGGTATCCTGGCTAACTACACAGCGGTTGACGTAGCCGATCAACAGCCTGACCAAGACGAAACGCCCCCCCGATTGGCCAGGGTACAGCGCGTGGCGGGAGGGGACTGGTTCTGGTACAATCGCGTGGATGGGTGGCATCCGGGTGCCGGCTACCGCTGGGCCGCTGATGAGCAGGGCGAAGTGGAAGTGTCCGCAGGATATTCCCTGGAGCGAGCGCGTCCAACCTATCGTGTGGCAGGAAATGTGCCATGGCACATGGGGCCCTTGAAAGGCTCTGTGGGCGCGTTGGCCTTGGACGCAACATCCATTGTTGCCCGTCCTGATGGTCTGGGTCGGTTCGTGCCGGGCGTCTCCACCTACCTCGGTTGGGATGATTTGTACGATTATTACGACCTGCGCAAACAGCGTGTCAGTGTGGATGTCGACGTGTCCCGGATCAATGCGATTCTCTCCGTCCGGTTCAACAATGAGCGGCATCGATCCCTGGAAAAACGGAGTGGGTTCAACGGCTGGCTGTTCCGGAATGTCCAACGCGAAAATCCGTCCGTTGAACAGGGGCGGTTGCGCTCATCCGAGGTGGGGTTGCGGTTTGGTGATCGGAGCCGTGCTTCTGTGGACATCTCTTGGGAGCGATCTCCCGGCTGGCATCTGGCCTCAGATTTCGATTTCACCCGTATCGAGGCCCGCGCAACGGTTCGGGCACGTACGTTCTATCGTCGGCGGTCCCGACCGAACTGGCTACGCGTTACGGTCCTTGGTGGTACGAGTCGTGGCAACCTGCCCGTACAGCGACAGTTCGGATTGTCCGGATCCGCGGGACCGTTTGCCGACTTCGCTGTTTTCCGCTCACTCCCGAACAGCCGCTTTTTGGCAGATGAATTACTGGGCGTGTTCTGGGCACATGATTTTACGACGGCTCCTTTCGAGAAGTTGGGTATGTGGCCACTGGCCGAACGGGGGTGGGGTATTCACGTATTCGGAGGCCACGCTTTCTCATCCGACCCTGACTTGGGGACGTTTGGTGGGCTGCATCATGAGATCGGCGTCGGGCTTTCGTATCCGTTCGGTCTTCCCCTGCGGATGGATCTGGCAACCGGAAGCGCGGGCGGTTGGTATGTAAAAATCGGGCGCCCGCTGCGCTGATGACGGGGTTGGGAGTAAAAAATACAGGGTATGACAAAATGGTGTCACACCCCTCTGCGTATCCTGGGTCCGAACGAAAAATGGTACCCCGATATGACCCCTTCGCCCCGAGTAACCGTCTCCGCTTTTCCGACCGTGCAATGGTTGCAGCAGCGCGCTGCTGATCGCGGTCCTGCTCCCCGCCCAGCTAGGCATCGCCTGTCTCCACGCCCATCACGTGCCGAAGGACTTCTGAGGGAGCTGCGTCCCATGCTCGAGGCAACAGTCACGGTGGAGGAGGCCTGTTGGGTAGCCACGCCGGACGGGGAACTCCCGGTGGACATCGTTCTGCACAAAGGCGGCAAGCGCATTGCGGTGTGCTGTCGCCCTGCCAACATCGAATCCAATTCGGACCAGGACGCGCTCATGCTGGTCTATGGCGGGTTTGATGTACTGTACCGATGCTCCGTGGATGCCTCTTCCGAGGCTATGCTCGACGTGGCGTATGCCCTCATGCAGGCCCATCCAGTGTGGTTTTCTGCGTTCGGACGATTGTCTCTGGGACGGCGCGCTTCGGCGTTCATGGTGGGGGCGGCGCTTTCTGCCAAGGACAAACAACGCAGGTTGTGCGGGCCTTTCGGAGCCATAGAAGCGCTTCGCCTTCACGTGGCCTCAGACTGGGTGAACGCGTTTGAGCGTGCCCTGCGTGGTGGCGGCAGATTGTCGCTCAGCGCGTAAGATGTAGAGCAGATCCACGAACCGGAGGCCCCAGAAAGATGCCATGAACCGGGGCCGGGTGACACAGACCAGGCCGGGGATGACACGGACCAGTACGGCGATCCCCACCACCTATTCCCGGGTCAAGGCCGAGGACACTTTGCGACCTTCCCAGGGCTCATCCAACCATCCTTCCTCGCTTTGCACAATGGCCCTGCCAAGTTGGACGGATCGTGTGGGCATGCCCAGGTTACGGTAGTACTGCATCACGGCACGAGCACGGCCAAGGGCCAACTCTTCGGCCTGCTGCTCCGTGTCAAAGGCGAATCCGGACACGACGAGCGTGCGGTCTGGACATCGGGAAGCTACGGCAAAATTGTCCCGCAGGATTTCCCGCATATCCAGAACCAGTTCCTGGGAATTACGCCGGAAATGCACGGCAGCGAGCATCTCCCTGCCGGCACACGCATCAGAGGCAATCCGGACCGTTCGCGTCTTTGTGTCGGATCCTGCCGCATTGGTCACCGAGAGCAGGAAGCGATAGGTCCAAGGCGCCTCGAATACATGGTCCGCACGGCACGTGGTGGCGGATGAGCCGTCTCCGAAAGCCCACAGGCATTGTCCATCTGTGCCAGTCAGATCGGCTTCAAAGCGTATGATGTCACCCGGGAATCCAGCATACGGGCTGTGCGAGATGGTCGTGATTCGGGGCGGTTCGATCCGATCACGTACGTTGACGCGCGACTGCAGCACGATACGCTTTCGGGGTCCGCTTACACGTGCCACGACAGTGTAGATACCTGCCTGGCGGTAGGTATGGCGAATGGACTGACCCGTTGCCCTGCGGCCGTCACCCAGCTCCCAGGATACATCATACAGGGAGGGGTCCAGGGTCGTCTCGACGACAAAAACGTCCTCCTTGCCGGTATCCAGGAACCCGGGGACAGAGAGGGTGACTTCGCTCAGGGTATGCGTGCGGGCAGGTAGGGCATAACGCATACTGAAAAGCATGGCATGCAGTGCGTCAGCACCGCTGCCGGATGTAGCCTGGTCTGCAGCCCGATCCGGTAACACAGCCAATGTGCGGAGTTGAACGCCGAGCCGGACCGGCCCGATCGGTCGGAAGATCCCCATGGAAAAGGAGGGGCCTGCGCCCTGTCGACGCAAGCCATTGATCTGTCCACGAACAGATCCAAGACCAAGTCCGACAAAGGGCTCCAAGCTGCCCAGGCGCCAGGGGTGATGGTGATATTCGATGGCCAGCGTCGAGCGTCGTGAGGTGCTGATGGCGGGGTCGATGGGTGCGAGTCCGGATGCGGAAGTCAGGATGCCGGGGAAAACGCCTGTTGCCCATGACACAAGAATATCACCCTCGGAGGACCACCGGTAGCCAACACCAGGGCCATCCCCGGACCCATTCTGTCGGACAATCCCTTCAGTCCCGATTCGCCTTTCCAGGGCCTGTCCCCTTTGTACAGCACCGTGGCGCTGGACCCTTCCACGAAGAAACGTTCCCGGGCCGATCGGGGGGACTCGGAAACAACCTGAGCGCGTGCATCAAGGCAGAGCAGCAACAGGAAGAAGGGAAGAAAGCGCACGGTATCGGGTGGATTCGCTGCCTGAGTCTGGAACGGGGACGTGCTCCGCCCGAGAAAAGACGGCACACATGGTCATGATTACACGGTCATGGATCTCCGAAGGGTTCCAATACCATGCGTGCTTACGCCAGTAGAGGTAGCCACTGTTCCGCCACCCAGAACCCAAGAAACGTACCGACTGCATACCCCAGCGAGCCGATCAGGATGGATGGCAGTACCAGATCTTCCCGTCCGAGACTTCGAGCCAAGGCCAGGGCTGACGTACCCCCGCCGACATTGGCCTGCGAAGCAATCGAGGCGATAACCGGGTTGACGCGGAAGATCCAGGCCAGACCATACACGAGCAGTCCATGCACGAGAACCGTGACGATCGTAAACACAAGCAGTGTGCTGCCGAGGCTGCCCAGGCCACGCATGGCACCCAGATCGCAGAAGGCACCGATGACGCACAGGAAGAGATAGACGGCGAACATTCCCATGACCTTCAGTCCCGGCAGGCGGGAAACACCGGGCACCTGAGCCAGCAGCAGGGCAGTACCTGACAGGAAGAGTGCCGACGGGATGGCGGGGAAGAGTGCGGCAATCTGCTCCGAAAACCATACCGCGCCCAGACCGAGGGCCAGGACCACACCCACATCGAGTGGGTGCATGGTTTCGGTGTCCTCCTGCTCCCCCGTGCTGACCTCGCCGATCATTCCACGCATGGTTTCGCCGGGACGCTTCGGCCACCAGCGATGGGCAGCCCGGGGCACGGCAATCGATACCACCATCCAGAGTGTTGTTACAATATTGTCGACAACGATGGACCCGCCGTAGAGCACACCTTCTTCCATGACACCATAATGCAGCCCCAGGGTATTGAAGTTGACGCTTCCGCCCGTGTAGGTGCCGACAAACATGCCGCCAAGCGCGCTGTAGAGCGGGCCGATCGATTCGGGTCCATTCACGACCCACATGCCGGCGAACACACCCACGGCTGTGGCCAGGCTGCCAAGCAGGAACATCAGGATGATCGATCGGCCCGCCTTCATGATATCCCTCAAGTTGATGGGCAGAAGCAACCAGAATATGGCGAGGGGGGCTACCGTATCGAAAATGAACGTATAGGCTTTGATGGGCTCCGAAGACGAGGACCCAGTCGGCAGAAGCCCCACGTTGGCCAGCAGGGCTGTGAACAGAATGACCAGGAGCGCCGTCCCGAAGTGCTTCAGGAACGTTTTCCGGACGAGATACTCGGTCAGAAATATGACGGCGCTGAGGACGCCGATGATGTAGGTCGCTTCCGTCATGGATTGACAGGTATCGAAGGCAGCAAGGTGGGGACCAATCTCCTGCGGTTTCGTTCAATCAGCTGAACCAGTCCCCCCGTGCGCATCAGGTGTTTCGGGGACCGAAGTATCGCCAACAGAGCCCCTTTGTCCAAACCTGTCGCCATGCTGCTGCCTGAGGAACGCTCCCGCTATGCTCGCCACTTGTTGTTGCCGCAACTCGGTGAAGCTGGTCAGGAGCGGCTGCGTGATGCATCCGTCCTCGTCGTAGGTGCGGGTGGTCTCGGTTCACCTTTGCTGTTGTACCTCGCTGCAGCGGGTGTGGGTCGCATCGGCATCATGGATGATGACACGGTCAGCCTGAGCAATCTGCAGCGGCAGGTCCTGTTCGGGACAGAAGATATCGGTGCTCCCAAAGCCCTCGTAGCAGCCGAGAAGCTGCAGCAAATCAATCCTCACGTCATCCTCGAGCCCATCGTTGAGCGCCTCACCCGTGAGAATGCGATCGACCGGATCGGCTTCTATGACGCTGTTGCCGACGGCACGGACAACTTTGCCACCCGGTACTTGGTCAATGACGCATGTGTCCTGACCGGCCGGCCGTCCATCTATGGCTCCATTTACCGTTTTGATGGGCAGGTATCGGTCTTCGGCCTGGAAGGTGGACCCTGCTATCGATGCCTGTTTCCGGAGCCCCCTCCTCCTGGAACAGTGCCTTCGTGCGCGGAGGGGGGTGTATTGGGCGTGTTACCCGGATTGGTCGGCACCTTGCAGGCTACCGAGGTCATCAAATGGATCACGGGGATGGGCGAGGTGCTCAAGGGCCGGCTCCTGATGGTCGACGCCCTGACCATGGAAATGCGCACGTTGCATGCCGAACGTGATCGGGATTGTCGAGTTTGTGGGGATTCGCCGGATATTGTGGAACTACAGGATTACGAGGCCTTTTGCGGGGTGCCTTCGGCCCTAGCAGACGGGACTTCTACGGTATCCGCTGCTCCCACTCGCCAGACCGACCCATCGCCCATGTTTTTTGGACCCCGTGTTCCCCAGATATCCGCTACGCAATTGAAGCATATGCGCGAGGCTGAAGAGGACTTTTTGCTCCTCGATGTACGCGATCCCAGCGAGCTGTCCATTGCTGATCTGGGAGGTCAGTGCGTACCCATGGATGAGCTTTCCGACCGCCTGCCCGAAGTGGCTCCGGACAAGGATGCCCGGATCGTGGTCATGTGTCGCTCCGGTGCCAGGTCAGCCCATGTGGTTGCCTGGATGCTCAAGCAGGGGTACACGGATGTGCTCAATCTCGACAAAGGTATCATCGGATGGTCCCGGGATGTGGATCCGTCTGTACCGGTGTACTGATCCGGAATCGCACGTACGGCCTGTCCCCCTCATGCACATCTCTGACGGTGCTCCCATGCTCCAAGGTATCTTTCGCCTTGCGCTGCTCCTTACGATTCTGGCGGTCCCCGATGCATCTGCCCAACAGCCAATCAACCTGCCCCGTATGGCAGGATCAGTAGAACTGGATGGGTATGCGGATGAAGCGGCCTGGCAAGGCGTGGCGCCCCTAGACCTGACAATGTACGAGCCGATCTCGGGTGGGGTCGTGACCGAGCGAACGGAAATCAGGGTGGCCTACGACGACGATTTCATCTACGTTGCGGGCAGCATGTTTGACACGGAGCCG
>Ga0181574_10004867_pt1 | contig 11624 bp, 8 predicted proteins | sample 101ome_24_FD_145600 | JGI IMG/M metagenome (GOLD analysis project Ga0181574, IMG submission 145600) | Coastal salt marsh microbial communities from the Groves Creek Marsh, Skidaway Island, Georgia - 101410AT metaG (spades assembly) | ecosystem: Environmental > Aquatic > Marine > Intertidal zone... | reverse complement strand
TCGATGACTATCCGAGCACTTTTACACCTTTTACTCCTCTCGCTACTGGCCACGCGGCTGCAGGCAGCCGAGATCAGCATCGTCAAACCTGAAGCAGTCGGCTTCTCTACCGACCGGCTAGGCAAGGTCACCGAGTTTGTCGACCGCGAGATTGCCGATGGGAATTTAGTGGGCACCGTGACGCTGGTCGCGCGTCACGGACAGGTCGTTCACTTTGAGGCAGCCGGTCGCTACGGACTCGAGGATGATCGACCTATGGATACCGATGCGCTGTTCCGCATCTTTTCCATGACTAAACCGATCACGACCGTCGCGGCGATGATTCTCTATGAGGAAGGCGCCTTCCACCTCGGGGACCCCGTGGCGAAATACATACCCGAGCTGGCGGACATGCAACTCTTGATCGATGGAGAAAGTGTGCCGCCCCAAAGTCAGATGACCATCGAGCATTTAATGACGCACACCGCGGGCCTCACTAACGGCTGGCATCCCGAAGATCCTGTAGAGCGCGCCTACCGCGATGCCGCCCTGCGCCAAAGCCCAGATCTCAATAGCTTTATCGAGCAACTAGCGACCCTCCCCCTGCGTTTTGAACCCGGCACCCGATACCACTACAGCGTGGCGACTGACGTGCTGGGGGCACTGGTGGAGCGACTGAGCGGGCAAACTCTCGAGCAGTTTTTTCAAACGCGCATTTTCGACCCACTTGAGATGCACAACACCTTCTTCAACGTGCCTGATGACAAAACGCCGCGCATGGCGGGTGATCATTTGTGGAACGGCGAGCGGCAAGAGATGAACCCAATGCCAGCTGGGCTACTCCCGCCGCCATCAGGTGTGACACTTTTCTCAGGGGGAGGTGGCTTGATCTCCACAGCGCACGACTATTGGCGTTTCTGCGAAATGCTGCGCCGCGGCGGCAGCCTGGACGGCGCGCGCATTCTCGGGCCCAAGACGGTTCAAGCCATGACCATGGCGCGCCTGACACCTGAGGTACGCGATAACGGCGCCACCGAGTACCCGGCCTCGCACCTCTACCCTGGTCAATCCTTTGGTCTGGGCGCGGGCGTGATCACTGACCCTGCACAGGCAGGCGTAGTCTCCTCTAAGGGCGAGTATTCCTGGGGCGGCATTGCCAACACCAAGTTCTGGATAGATCCCGAGGAAGATCTCATTGTTGTCTTTATGACACAGGTGCTGGGGACACCACACAGCGACCGGCACCGCTTTGATCTCAAAGTGGCGACGTATCAAGCGCTGACAGATCTTGGGAGTTCAGACAGGGACTGATCGCAGCGCGGCGCGGCGCAGAAAGACCAAGGTATAAATCGCGGAATAGATACCCACCACTACCAGGCCCACCCATTCGATTTTGAACGGCGTGAACTGGAAGGCCATGATTAGCAAAAAGAGGATCACCCAGTTCACCGCCACGTAGCGGCCGGTGCCGAGCGCCTCCACAGTCAGGCCAATATTCGTGGTGTAAAGCCGGGTCAGCGAGTCGAGCGAGTTCACCACGAACAAGATCCCCACACCCATCATGGCCCAGCTCATGAGCCCTGCGATCGAGATGTCGTTGGCGAAGTACCAATACAGCACCGAGAACCATAGCGCGATGGGAATCGACGGCACGATCAGCAGCAAGAGCAGCAACTGCCAGGCTGTGAAGCCACTGACAAAGCGCGAGACGAACTGGCCAATCATGATGCTCCAGGCAAACCACCAGAACAGATAAAAAGCGTGGTAATCATTGATCGGAAACACAAAGCGCGGCAGTTGACCGAAGTAATCGCCCAGCTGCCCGACCGTGTCCGCAAAGCCCGACACGCCCATCCCCGACGCGATAAAAGACCCCGCAATCAATGCAAAGAACAGCCCGCTTGAGGCCAGACTGAGCACCTTCACGAAACGAATCTGGGTACTGGAGATCACGGCGACCAGCACCGTGCCTGCCACCAAGGCGTAACGCACGGCATCGGGAATGCCCTCGATGTAATCGGGGAGGTAATGCAAAAACAGATAGCCGGTGAAGGCGCAGGTGCCAATGATGGTGAGGTTATTGATCAGCTTGATCGCCGGGATCTCAAACAGCTGCAATCGGGGCTCAACCACACAGAAGTAAAAGGTGGTGAGAAAATAGAAACCCCAGACCAGAAAGCCCCAGAAACCAAACTCCAACGCCAGCGGGTTAGCAAACGCATAGTCCGGCTCGCTGGCAAAAATCTCGAAGTCGACCATCGGGAACATCAACAGGCCCACGTCGAGCCCCGAGGTAAATAGCACCGCCAAAAACGTCACCAGCGGCATGGGGGCACTGCCCTCGATACGGGTATTGCGATAACGCAGCACCAATAACAGTGATGTCAGCGTGGTCAGCGCAATGGCAGTAGAGAGAATGGCGTTCATCTGCGGCGCATTATGCGACGGGACCCGCGGGAACCGATCTTACTGGTTCACCTTCGCGCTGCCGGCTCTGCCACTCGGGCGCCTCCCAGACGGGTGCCTCTTCGCGCAGCGGCGCCTTACCGCGAATCAAATCAGATGCCCGCTCGGCCACCATGATCGTCGGCGCGTTGAGGTTGCCGTTGGGAATAGTCGGGAAGATCGACGAGTCGACAACCCGCAGCCCGTCGAGCCCGCGCACACGGCACTCGGGGTCAACCACGGCCATGGTGTCATCTGCTGCGCCCATCTTGCAGGAGCAGGAGGGGTGATAGGCGGTTTCGACGTTCTCACGCACCCAACGGTCAGTGGCCTCGTCATCGGATAGATCGACCGCTGGCTGGATCTCGTCGCCGCGGTAATCATCGAGCGCAGGCTGCTGAAGAATCTCTCGCGTGAGCTGGAGACAGGTGCGCCAGTCCTGGCGGTCCTGCTCAGTAGCAAGGTAATTGAAGAGAATCTTGGGTTCATCTTCTGCATTGGGGCCGGAGATACGGACCGTGCCGCGACTCTCGGGTTTGTTGGGCCCCACATGCACCTGAAAGCCGTGGCCTTCGAAGGCCGCCTTTCCGTCGTAGCGGATCGCGGCGGGCAAAAAGTGGTACTGGATGTCGGGTGAGACGAGCCCCACTCGAGAGCGAATAAACCCGCAGGACTCAAAGTGATTGGTCGCGCCCAAACCTGTTTTGGTGAGTACCCACTGCACGCCGATGCGCAGCTTGGCCAGCCAGCTGAGATGACCATTTACGGTGATGGGCGCCTTGCACCGATATTGAAAGTAGACCTCAAGGTGATCCTGGAGGTTCTCGCCCACGCCCGGTAATTCGTGCTGCACCGGCACACCCGCGTCGGCCAACACCTGAGAAGGCCCAATGCCGGAGCGCTGCAAAATCGCGGGCGAGCCAATCGACCCGGCACTCAGGACCACCTCTCGCCGGGCAGACACCTCACACATCTCGCCTCTGCGCTGATAACGAACACCCCTGACCTGCTTGCCCGACAGGATCAGCTTGTCGACCTCGGCTTCTGTCAGGACCGTGAGATTCGGCCGTTTGCGAGCAGGCGCCAGATAAGCCCAATCAGTGGAGCAACGCTCACCGCGCCGCACCGTCATGTGCATGGGGCCAAAGCCCTCCTGCCGGTATCCGTTGTAGTCCTCGGTGCGGCCGTAGCCCGCCTCCTCGCCCGACGCAATAAACGCGGTATAGAGCGGGTTTTTCATGTTGTTGCCGTTACAGGTATCGACCGGCCCTTCACCGCCCCGGTAGGTATCCCCTCCGCCCATCCAGCGCTCGGCGCGCTTGAAGTAAGGCAGGCAGTCGGCGTAGCCCCAGCCGGTGGCGCCCGCCTCCACCCATTGATCAAAATCGGCGGCGTGCCCGCGGACATACACCATGCCGTTAATGGCCGAGGAACCCCCCAGCACTTTGCCCCGGGCGCAATCCATGCGGCGCCCATCGAGACCTGGCTCGGGTTCACCCCAATAGCCCCAGCTGAAGCGCGGCGTGTTCATGGGAATCGACAACGCAGTCGGCATGCGGATGAACAGGCTACGGTCATCCTTGCCCGCCTCGATCAGCAGCACCGAGTGCTCGGGATCTTCACTCAGTCGATTGGCCAGAACACAACCCGCCGAACCCGCACCGATGACGATGTAGTCATACCCGCTCTCGGAGGATCGATTCATGTCTGCCCCTATTGGATGAATGACGCGCCGTCGAGATGGCGCGCGACCTTTTCAGGGATAGTAATCCCCAAGTGCGTGGCGATAGAAGGATAGATATCGACGATTGCGGGCATCGAATAAAAGCTGGGCGTGAGGCGCTGACTGTTAGTGGCGATCCAAATCGTGCGCTCGCGCTCCGTTTGTCCCCCATGATCACGACCGGTTTCCACATCGCGCCCATGGTCCGTAGTGACGATAACCAGCCAGTCTTCATCGAATGCCTTTTGCCGGGCCTGAACCGCTGACCAGATCAAGCTTAAGCGGGCATCCATAGCAACGACTGCCTCGTCCAGCTCCGGACTATCGCCATGTTCGTGGGCCATGTCGTCGGTGTATTGCAGATACACCCATGACAAATCCGGCCCCTTTAACTCAATAAGCTCCCCAGCCTCTCGGCTCACTGCGTCATCAATATCCTCAATGTGCGCATCCAGTGGTTCGGGAGGGAATGCCGCTTCATCTTCCTCGAAGCCATCCACAACCGCATCGAAGCGCCAGTTGCCGGCCTCGGCCAATCCCTCGCCCAGTAAGATGGTGCGGTTGTCAGTCCAGGTCGAAAAAATACCCAACTGTAGCTCGGGCTTCTCTGACTGGGCGAGGCGAAAGAGATTCCAATAGTCGTAGTCGGGGCTGATGCCATAGTTGTCGTAAACATTGTGCTTATTCGCCCAGGTGCCGGTAATCAGGCTCATATACCCGGGCGCTGAGATGGTGGGGGTTTCACCGGGCTCGCCAATAGGACCGCCCACAGTGGCCCGGCTATACCCCCCCGCTGCGGCGATGGCATCGATGGTTGGGGTGGGCACGCGCTCAATCACGTCCGCAGGAATGCCATCGATAATCACAAACACCACTTTGGGGCTTGCCGATGGTTCGGCCAGCGCCATGCTGTTAACCGCTGTCAGCGTCAGCCAGACCGACGCAACGATGAACAGCCGACGATTCAATATCGATTTCATATAAGACTATCTGTCTTCACAGTGGGCTGGATTATGCCGACTCATCGAGACGGTGGGAAAGGCCGGATTCAGCGCAGATCTGGCAGCAAGCCGGGCGCTTTACAGCCCCGCCCTGACTCATCGAAGATGCGCGGCAGGCCCGCCGTGGGTTGCGCCCTGTTGTACCCGCCATGAGACAGCCGAGGAACCCCAAACTGATGCCCTCATCGCTCGCCATTCCGACGATTGATCTCGACCGCGATGATGACGAGATTCTGCCCACGCTGGAGCGCGCGCTCAGCGATATCGGCTTTGTGCTGGTGAAAGGCCATGGCGTGCCCGCTGACCTCGTGAGCGATCTGCGGCAGCAGCTAGTCGACTACTTCGAACGGCCACTGGCCGAGAAGATGGCGGAGCGCATCACGCCCGATAACTACCGGGGCTACATCCCATTGGGCTTTTTCTCGCCCAACACCGAGGGCGTGACGCCCGACCAGTATGAGGGCTATAAACTCCACGCCGAGGTCGCGGCCGACGACCCACTGTGCGCGGCCTGTGACCTGTATGGTCCCAATCGCTGGCCACGCGAGCCTGCTGGGCTGCGAGAGACCACCGAAGCTTTTTGGCAGGCCTGCGAGGCCACGGGTCAACGGCTGCTCAGCCTAATCGCGCAGATCATGAAGGTGAACGTGGCGGATTTTCTAGCGCACTTTGATCAGCCCCTGACCAACATGACACTGCTGCACTATCCGCCCAGGGATCCCAATGGTGGTTTTGGCATTCATCCGCACAAGGACACCGATGCCCTCACGCTGCTGTTCCCGGATGCGGTAGGTGGATTATGGCTGCGGCCCCATGGCCAAGACGAGTGGCTGGAGGTTAAGGCACCCGATGACACCATGGTCGTCAATATCGGCGATCTGCTGGAGCTGTGGTCCGGCGGTTACTTTGTCTCCACGCCCCACAAGGTGGTGAACACCTCAGGCAAGGAGCGCTACAGCTTTCCGTTTTTTATCGTGCCGCGACACGATGTGGTAGTGACCCCGTTGATTGATTGCCAGCCCGGCTTTGAACGTGCTCCGGTATCGGTTGGGCCTGTCTCCCGCGAGGTATGGCGCACCAACTGGCCCGAGGCCATGCCCGAGGACACCGGCTTTGATCTGGGTACGCTACCCGACTGAGCGATCAATCCCGGGCTAAAAACCGCTCGGGGAAATCGGTCATGATCATCGACACGCCGAGCGCGACGAGACGCTGGGCCTCATTCATGTCATTGATGGTGTAACAGCGCAGCGCAAGGCCAGCGTCGAGCACGGTGCGCGCCGACTCATGAGTGACCTGATGGCCATCGAGATGCATGCCCTCAAGCCTATGCTCCTGACAAAAAGCGACGCCGTCTGCCGGCAGCGCCTCGGTAATCAGCGCCATGGGGATTGCGGGCAACTGGGGCCTTAAGGCAACCAAGACGTCGCGACTGAAGCTCGAGACGATGCAGCGGTGACCGTCGGCATCCCGGAGGCACCGGGTCACCGCTGCCGCCGCGGGCGCAACTGCTTCTGAATCGCCCTCGCACTTCACTTCCCACACTATGCCCGGCCGATCTGATGCCTCAGCTTGCCAGGCAATCAGATCGTCACATCGAAGGGGCCGCTCTGAAGTAAATGCATCGCCCTTCCAGCTACCCACATCCAGCTCGGCCATGTCAGGCCAGGACAGAGAAAGAATCTTTGCAGACCCCGGCGCTGTGCGCCCGAGATGGGTATCGTGAAAGATCACCAGCTCACCATCGGCGAGGCACTGGATATCGGTCTCAATCCAGCCTGCACCGACGCTGGCCGCGGCATCAAAGGCCGCACGGGTATTCTCAGGATAGGTACCGCTGGCACCGCGGTGGGCGCAGATCTGCTCTCGTGAGAAAGCCGCCTCAGGCATATCGGAGCTCAAGGCGGCATGTCACTCCGTCAGACACTGGGAGTCCCGAGGCGATTGAGAAACGCGCCGGCCGCGGTGTCTTCCTGCCTGAGCGCCTTGAGCATGGCCACCAGATTGGCGTCGCGCTCTTCCTCGAGCTCGCTCACCGAGCGCCCGCCGGCTTGTGCATCGGACTGCTCCACAATGCGATCAATGAGCGCATCATCGAGATCCGGCACGTCGGTGAGTTTGGTCCAGGGCCACTGCAGGCAAGGGCCAAATTGCTCAAGGAAGTGCTTCATGCCGGCCTCACCGCCCGCGGTGCGATAGGTTTCAAATAAGCCCTTCTGCGCCCAACGCAGGCCAAAGCCGTGGGTCATGAGGTCGTCGATCTGCTCGGTGGTCGCCACGCCATCTTTGATGAGCCAGAGCGCCTCGCGCCAGACCGCCTCCAGAAGCCGATCCCCGACATGAGCGGGGATTTCCGCTCGGAGCGTAATTGGCTTCATACCGATATCGCTTAACAGCGATTCCGCTCGCTGCACTGTTTCCTCGGGCACCACCGCTGAGGGAACCACCTCGACAATCGGCAGCAAGTAAACCGGGTTATAAGGGTGGGCAACAAGAACCTGCTCGGGCCGCGCGCTATCTGCCTGCAATTCCGAGGGCATAAAGCCGGAGGTAGATGAAGCAACAATCGCCTCCGTACTGCAGCTCGCCTGAATCTCAGTCAGCACCGCCTGTTTGATCTCGAGCCGCTCGGGGGTGGACTCCTGCACCCAGTCAGCGCCAGTCACCGCATCGGCAATGCTGGCGCAGAGTGTCAGGGCGCCCTCTCCCGGGAGGTGGTCGTAGACTTCGGGCACCCAGCGGCGGGCTTTATCCAACACTTTGTTGAGCACCGCTTCGGAATTAGGTGCCGGGTCGTGAAAGCGCACCTCCCAGCCGTTCAACAAAAACCGCGACGCCCAGGCCGAGCCAATGACCCCTCCGCCAATGATCGCGGCGGTTGGCATCAGGGCAGTGCCCGCTTGGTCAGCTGTAACTCGGCGCGGACCTCGTCCGGCGTCATCACCTGCACACCCATGGCCTCGACAATGGTCACCGCCCGCGCCACCAGCTCGGCGTTGGTGGCAAGGTGGCCTTTTTCCAGCCAGAGATTGTCCTCGAGCCCCACGCGCACGTTGCCCCCGGAGAGTACCGCCGCCGCCACGTAGGCCATCTGATGCCGGCCAATAGAGAAGGCAGAGTGAATCCAGTCCGAGGGCACGTTATTCACCATCGCCATAAAGGTATTAAGGTCATCCGGTGCCCCCCAGGGAATGCCCATACAAAGCTGCACCATCACCGGCGATGGAATCAGCCCCTCGCTGACCAGCTGCTGGGCAAGCCACAGATGACCCGTATCAAAGGCCTCGATCTCGATCCGAATACCGAGGTCCGCCATGCGGCTTGCCATATCCCGCAGCATGCCGGGGGTGTTGGTCATCACATAATCGGCCTCGGCGAAATTCATGGTGCCGCAGTCGAGCGTGGCGATTTCGGGCAGGCAGGCCTCGAGGTGCGCGACCCGCTCCGCCGCCGAGACCATGTCGGTGCCCTGCTCGCTCAAGGGTAAAGGCGCATCAGTCGGGCCAAAGACAATATCGCCCCCCATCCCGGCGGTGAGGTTGATCACCACGTCGGTATCAGATGCCCGAATGCGCTCCACCACCTCGCGGTACAGGTGCACAGCGCGATCCGGGGCGCCAGTCTCCGGGTCGCGCACATGGCAGTGCACCACCGCCGCGCCCGCTTTGGCGGCATCAATCGCTGCGGTCGCGATTTGCTCAGGGCTGCGCGGCACCTTATCGCTGCGATCCTGCGTGCTGCCGGAGCCGGTTAAGGCTGCAGTGATAAAAACTTTGTCTCGCATGGCCAATGGCATGGTGTATCCCCTGATGTGTCGTTATGGGTATGGGTTGTGGGTAACGGTTGATGGCTTAGGGTGTTTGACGCACCGCCCGGGCCCGATTGACCGCCCGCGCGGTCGACAGGATCTCATCGCGGTCAATATACACCCCCTGCAGGTGGCGCTGACCCGAGCCTGAGAACGCCTTGCGACCGTGCATCACGCGTCGGTTATCAAAGCACATGATGTCGCCGGGGCCGAGCCGGAAGGTCAGTTCAAACCGGGGGTCATCGGCCAGTGCATGAAAACGCCGCAGCGCGGCGTAGGCCTCACCCACGTCGGCATCCGGCATATCGGGGAAGGCCCGCACCGGGTAGAACGCCCGAATCGTCGGCACACCGTCTCCACCCAAGGGGTCGATGATGGGCGCCGAGAAGCGGTGATCAATGCCCGGACCGCGGTTAAAAAAGACCCAGCGCCGGGTGCTCAGAATCTCGTAATCCTCCGGCCGGGTTGCCTTGAGTTCCGCAATCAGCGCCGCACCGTCGGTCAGGGTCGATTCCCCACCGTCAGCCTCGTTGATCAGGCAATGTAAAAACTGGAAGCCGGGCGGGACTTCCCGAGTGGGCAGGTCGGTATGCGGGCCCAGCCGGAATCCCGTGTTGGCCGTGGTGTTGGTTTTGGCGTCGCCTGCGAGATTGACGTCGGCTTTCACATCCCAGAGCAAGCCAAAGTTGCTGTCGCGCACCGGGCCGATGCGCGCGGAGAATTCATTGAGAAACCCTGGCTCACTGGGTGCCTGCTCCACCACGCACACACCCAAACGCAGCAGATCGTTGAGCATGTCGCAGAGCGCGTCGTCATCTTTAAGAATAGCGTCTGCATTACGACGCGGCGGCGCCGGCAGCGTCGCAGCGTTCCAGGCCTCAGGTGCCGGTACCCAGCTCTCGGGGAGGTGTTGGCCGTCGGCAATGTGCCGGAGCCAGCCCGAGTGATAGATGCTGACCACAGCTTCATCTGTGCCCTCGGGCGTCCAGGTCACGCACAGTTCACCCGACTCAGTCAGCTCAAACGCGCCAATCTGCATCGCGTCTGATAACTCAGCGGGGTCCATGATGCCTTCACGAGTGGCAGGGTCGATGCCGCCGTGACCCAGCGTGTTTTCCCGTAGCCAGAAACGATGGCAGCTCAACTGACGGCCATCAGGCCAACTGACAACCAGCGCGTCATCGCCTTCGATGACAGCGGCAATCGGCGCGGCTGCGTAATGATAAAAATCGGGAGCCAATAGCGCCGCGGAAAGGTCGTGTTGCGTCATCACGATGCAAATCTCCCTCGCCAAACCACAGTGGTGGCTGCGTTATGCGCGGTGCCAGGCATCGCGCGTTTTAGTGCCAGAGACGCCAAGAAGTCGCTGTATCCAAGGCACCTGTCAGTCGGCGGAAATGTAACTGAAGCCGCTGGTAGTGGGAAGAAAAATTGACGTCCGAACGGACCCCGCTGAAAACACGAACGGCAATAGGTTTCTTTGGCGGCAAAAGAGACGGTAAGAGAGGCGAACGGTGCTATATTGCGTCGCCCTTGAGGGATATCGAGACGGCCTGAAAAGACGTGTGCACTTTCCTCTACTCTGCCGATCGTGACCGAGCAGCGAACAGGACAGCCCCATGAAAAATCTGTACCGCAGTGTCATCTTTTTTTGCGCGGCCATCGTGCTGACAGCGCAACATAGCGTCGCCACCGAGGATGATGCCATTGTTCAATACAGTGAGCGGGCGGTTGAGCTACTGCGCGATGCGATCAGCCGTGAGACCGTAAAAGGGCAGGGGCTGGTGCCCGCCTATGCAGAATCTCTGAAGCAAGTATTTCTTGAAGCAGGGTTCCCGTCCGAAGCAATGACCATCGTGCCCTACGGCGAGACAGCCTCAATGGTAGTGCGTTATGAAGGCGATGGCAGTAGCGGACGCAAACCCATCTTATTTTCCTCCCATATGGACGTGGTGCCGGCTGACCCCAACAGCTGGCTGCGACATCCCTTTGAGTTCCAAGAGGACGAGACCTTTTATTACGGCCGCGGGGTGTTAGACAACAAGTTCGATGTCACCATGCTTACCACGCTGTTCGTATGGCTGAAAGAATCTGGCTTCGTACCCAATCGCGATCTCGTCGTTGCTTTTACCGGTGACGAGGAAACAGCGCAGGAAACCGTTCAGCAACTGGCGGGCGACTATCGTCATCTCGTCGATGCCGAATTTGCGCTGGTCGTTGATGGCGGCGGCGGTGTACTGAATGACGCAGGCGACGCCATCCAGTTTCAGGTGGGCTTTGCCGAAAAAACCTACGCGACGTTCTCTATGACCGCGAAGAACCCCGGCGGGCACAGCTCGATGCCGCGGGCAGACAACGCCATCTATGATTTGGCTCGCGCCATTCAGCGCCTCGAGGCATATACCTTTCCTGTTGAGACCAATGAGATCACGCTGACCTACTTTGCCCGCACGGCGCCACTACTCAATAACGAAGTGGGTGAGGCGATGGCGCGTGTGGTGGCGGATCCGACTGATGCTGAGGCGATCGCTATGCTGCGGGCACAACCCCAGTATGTGGGTACGCTCGGGACGACCTGCATCCCAACTATGTTATCGGGCGGGCACGCAGAAAACGCGCTGCCCCGAGCGGTCACCGCGGTGGTGAACTGCCGTATTTTCCCCGGCCA
>Ga0181574_10004861_pt1 | contig 11627 bp, 6 predicted proteins | sample 101ome_24_FD_145600 | JGI IMG/M metagenome (GOLD analysis project Ga0181574, IMG submission 145600) | Coastal salt marsh microbial communities from the Groves Creek Marsh, Skidaway Island, Georgia - 101410AT metaG (spades assembly) | ecosystem: Environmental > Aquatic > Marine > Intertidal zone... | reverse complement strand
CCCCGTGGCCGGGGCCCCCATTGCCCCCCGCCCGGGGCCCCCCCCCCCCCCAACCCCAGACCCCCTCGCCGGCGCAGTTCCAGGTGACGACGTGGAGGCGGATGGACCGGCGGCCGGCCGCGGCGTGGGCTGAGGGCGCGGGGGCATCGGGGCCGGGCCAGCCGCCATGCCCGCCAGGGACTGTGTCGAGGGCCGGGGGGGTCCGGGGGCGCTCGAGGTCGGACACAGGCTCGGGCTTGGGGGAGTCGGAAGCGGGCCCGGCAGGCTCAGGATTGGGGACGGGGGGGGAGGCGGTGGGATCGGCCTCGGCATCGGCCTTGGCTCCGGGAAACTCCCTGGGGTTATAACGCGACCACGAGGAGGCGGCGTCGGCGTCGGCCTCATCGTCCTCGTATGGTGCGGCCGTCGGGGGGCGCGATGATAGCATCGTGGCCTCATCCTCGACCGGCGCCTCGGTCGGCCGCGGGGCAGCCTTGCGCGACGACGCGTCACCACTTTCGTACTCGGCACTCTCGGCCTCGGCCACGGGGACCGCCGTGACGCTCGGGAGTGGCGGGTAAGCCATTTCTTCAGGCTCATCCATTGGTGGGGGCAAGAGAGCGAGGCCCCAGGCCGCGGGAGGGACTGCGCTGGGAGGCACGCCCAACGTCGACACCACAAGGTCACCCGTGGCCCAGTCGAAGGCCTTCGACATGCTGTCAATCCTCACGAGGACCGTCACGCTTCCCCCTCACGTCGCCCCAGGGGGGGCGATAGCGGTGGCGTGCGGGCCCGCGGCCCTTTCCACCATTCCTTGGCTGCAGACAGCGGCCTTTCGAGCCCTTCGCCTCTGCAAAACGCAGATGATCTGAAATCTCGCATCATTCTGTTCCAAAAAAAGACCGACGCGTACCCGTCCACCTTGCGTCTGCTGCCATCGCGGAGGTCAGCGCCACGAGAACTCCTGGGACGCCCAGCTGAGCTCTCCCTGAACGCCAAGCGGCGTTCACACGGGGTCGCGACTGATGACTGGCGAGGGAGTGAAAGATAAGCTCCATACGCCGGCTTCGCGCCTCGATCACTCAGCGATCACGCAGCTCCGGTCGTCAATGCTGACCGACCGATGGGGGCCGCACGCCACCGTCAGCTGTGGGTCGGCCACACCACCGAGCCCGACCCCTCCCACCATTCATCTCCGCAGATCCCCCCCCCGTCGTGGTCCTTAGTCCCACGCAATTCTCTCCGGCCGGCAAAATGGAATCAAAAGGGACCCCCCCTCGCCCCCGCGGCTCGACTGCGGCCACCGCTGTGGCGGCCCGCCCCGGAGGCGACCTCGGCCGCACTGTGTTCCGGGAAGTCTTCAAGGACTACCCCGCAACCCCTGGAACGCAGGGGGAGCGCTTCGACGTGGGCTTGGCTCCGTCCCCGGGTGGCGGCGGTGGGGTCGGGGCACTTCGGCCCTCAAGCAGCCTTGCCCCTGCGTCGCTAGCGACTGGGGCCCGCACATCATCACCGGGGGGGAGCCTCGTCGCAACTGCCGGGGGGGCCAGCGCCGTCCGCGCCGCCGTCGAGGTGGCCGCGTCGCAGTCGCGCGCGGCGATGGCGACAGCGGACGCCGCGGCCCGCGACGCTCGCGAGGCGCTCAGGCGCCTCGGCGTGGCGTCGTCAGGCACTGCTGTCGAGGACCCCGTCATCGCCCTCGAACGTCGTGTCGCGTCGCTCGAGGCCACCCTCGCCGACGCCGCTGCCGCCGTGGCCGACTTACGCCGGCCGGGTGGGCGCTTCCACGGCTCTGCGGCGCGCCGGGCTGCCCTGAGGGGGCTGGCGCGGGGCTCTATGCTCGCCCTGTGCCTCCAGGCGGTCCTCGCCCTTCTGCTGGGTCGGCCGGTGCCGCCTCCTGGGTGGGTCGAGGCGGCACGGGACGGTGTCGCCATAGGATCCCGCCTGGTTGCGTCGGCGGTCGCTGATGCCTGGGCCGCGGCGGTGCGCGAGGCGCGTGCTGACGCCGAGGCTGGTCGCCGCCTCCTCTCGGGACTGGGCCTCGCTGCAGCCGCGGCGCCTGGCCGCGCCGCTGCTGGGTGGTCCGCCCTTCTCGCGGCCTGCACCACGCCCCCGCCCCCGCCCCCGCCGGTGGTGGCCCCTGGAACCTTCGACTTTCTTCGGGGTGGATTTGCTTCCCTCCTCCCATCAGGCGTCGCGATGCGCGGCCTCGGCCTTGTCGCCGCGGTCCTTGCCATTGTGGCTCTGGCCCCAGTCCTCGCACTACGCGGACCTGAGATGACCTCGGGCGTCGGACCAGTGTCGCCGTCGCCGCGCAAGAGGGGCGGGGGTAGACGGTGACCGAGGGCAAAAGCAGAGGGAGCATACCAATGCCTCGACACTTCACCACGCGAAATCCCCCTCCTCCGTCCACTCACCCGAGTCAATCCGCTCAAAGACCGAGGGCGGCCCGTCCCCGTCCTCTCGTTCGCGCTCGGCGGCGAGCGCGAGCGACTCGTCGATGGACTCCGGGTCGTCCCAGACGCTGAGGTCTCCACAGCCCTCCTCCGAGTCCTCGCATCTGGCGAGAAGATCAGGCCCCCACGACCAGCCACCGGCACGGAGGCCGAGCTGCTCGACACCCCTGTCGCGCCACCGGGCGAGCCGTCGCGACCCGCGCGACCACTGCCCGCGCTCGTGAAGGCGCTCCAGCCACCGACCCCCACCCATCCAGTGAATATAGAGGGCGGCAGCGACCCACGTCGACGCCCAGCTCAAAGCTATGATGCTTGTAAAACCCTCGGCGGCGGCCGACGCCCCGGCACCAGCTACGAGGGCCGTCGACAACAACTCGGTGAGGCTGCAAACGGCAGCCTCGGACGTGGCCACAGCCTGCGCGTCCCCGGGCGGCACCAGCGTTTGAGCCACCTGCAAAAGATAGAGATACGTCACATTTCCATCCGGTTGTTGTTGTCGATAGGGAGAACAAGATAGAGAACGAGCCGGGACAGGACAGCAGGGGGGGTTGGACAGCGGGCAGGGCCAAGGGCAACCCTCGACTATCTTCTCGCCTGGGCGACGACGAGGTCGTAAGTCCAGAGCCCTAGCCGCGATACTGCCACGAGCACCGCCATGGTGGCGAGAGCCGGGGGCAGCCCCGTCCCCGGCCCTGCCACGACGCCCGGCCAAGCGCCTGTCAGCCACGCCAGATAACATACCGCTGCGGCCGTGCACAGCGCAGATTGCCCGAGCACCGCTCCCAGTCCCGCATAGGCCACCCCCACGCGGGCGATGATACGCGTCCCCAGCCAGATGCCCACGGAGCCGCCCAGCGCGCACGCCGTACGAAAGGCGGCGGCCTCGGCGCCCGTGGCCCCACCGGACGACACGAGCCACGTTGTGAGAACAGTTGAGGGAGACAGGGCCACGTTGAAGAAGAGCACGCCGATGGCAAAGCTAGGGAGGAAGGAAGGTTGGCGCCGATAAGTGTCAAGGGCGCGGGTCCAGCCGGATGAGGCGGCACAGGCCGCGAAGCCGCGGACGATGCCGACGAGTGCGGAACGGACGGGAGCAGGTGATGCGCGCGCTGGAGCAGTCCAGCCATCAGGGTCGCGCGAGGAGGCTTGCGGGGACGGCGGGGGAGGTGGGGGAGGCGCCGTCGTGCCCCGGACCCCGACCCTCACCCGGCGCCCCAGTGAGGCCACGGCGATTGTCTGGACCGGGATGGCGGCGACGGCGAGGACCGCAGAAAACACCAGAATGCCCCGAAGGCCAGACCGCGATGCCACGAGTCCGAGGATAGCCGTGGACACGAGGTCGGACGCCTGGTCCACGAGGCGGACCCGTGAGTTGGCCTGAAGCAACCCCAAGGCCCCGCCGCCCTCGACACCAGCCCCGCCTGCAGCATCGTTGGCTTCAACGACCCAGCCCCGTTCGACGCACACATCGGAGAGAGCGTTGGCGATGCGTTGAGCAACCTGGAGGAGCACGAGGGTGGGCACGACGCCTGGAAGGGCAAGGGGCGCCGTCGCAACCCCGTTCTCAGCCGCGACGCAAATGGCGGCCAGGATAAGGAGGGCCGTTGCCGCTGCCGTGACGTTTTGAACCAGCAGAACCGTGGCGAGGACGCGCTCTCGGCGCATAAGCGACGCCACTCGGCCCTGCGGCGTACCTGTAGGATTGCGCATCGCGACGTCAAGGGCGGAGCCGAGAGCAGGGCCCAGGACAACGGCGGACACATGGCTGCCAAGGCCGCAGAGGGCCATTGTACGAAAGCCTCCCTCCAGCATTCCAGCGACCAAGGCGAAGCCGAACTTCCATCCCCTTTCCACGAGGCAGCAGAGCGACCACACGATCCACAGGTCCATATCGGCGGTCGGAGGGCGCTCGCTGCCGCTGGTGGGTCCGGCATCGCTGATGGAGAAGGCGGAGGCGGGGTCGTCGGGAGGGTCGGCGGCGGCGAAGATGGCCGCGGCGGCGGCGAGGCGATGGCGAGGCGGTTGTGACAACCAGGCGGCACCCGACGAGGCCGCCGCCGGCCCCATCGCGGGCCGGAGGCGACGACGACGGACGGGGAGAGACTTCTCAGTGGTCGAGGGTAATGTAGACGATCTGCACTTCGTGTTACAGGCCAACGCCGGAAGGGGGCGACCGATAGCGAGGTGATGCAGGGGGAGGAAACGCGGGTCGCCCCTGCTCCTTCCGACGGCCGGGGTGAGCCCCCCACCAACTTGGGGGGCCATCGCAGGACGGGCTACGCCCTGGAGTCCTGTAGAAGTCACAGATGTCTTCTTTACGGTGCTGAAATGGGCGAGAGGTCCCTCTGATCGCCCACAGCCGACCTCCTCCAGCGACCCCGCCTCGTCGCTCTTGCAGGCGCCGGTCGCTCACTGGCTTCGCAGATTGGTTCGTTCCGTTCAATACCCGCTTACGCCAACTAACCACACTACGCCGAGGCCAGCTTGGCCTGCTCCCCCGCGAGCTCGTCCTGCCTCCTCCGGATGCGCTCCTCCATCATTGGACGCATGTGCCGAATGAGCCCCTGCACTGGCCACGCCGCCGCGTCCCCGAGGGCACAGATAGTGTGCCCCTCGATCTGCTTGGTCACCTCCCAAAGCGAGTCGATCTCCTCCAGCCGCGCGTCTCCCGATCGCATCCTCTTCATCATGTCGTAGAGCCACGTCGTGCCCTCGCGGCACGGCGTGCACTGCCCGCACGACTCGTGTTTGTAAAAGTATGAGAGCCGAGCGATCATGTCGATGGGATCCGCCTCCTTGGACATTACGATGACGGCGGCGGTGCCGAGACCCGACTGGGCCGCCTTGAGGGCGTCGAAGTCCATTAGAACATCGTTGCACATGGACTGAGGCAGCATGGGCACAGAAGAGCCGCCAGGAATGACGGCGAGGAGGTTGTCCCACCCGCCACGCACGCCGCCCGCGTGGCGCTCCAGCAGTTCCTTGAGCGGGATGGACATCTCCTCCTCGACCACGACGGGACGATTGACGTGACCAGAGATGGCAAACAGCTTAGTGCCGTGGTTGCCCTTGCGCCCAAATGAGGAGAACCACTCGGGACCGCGCCGGAGGATTGTGGGTGCCACGGCGACGGTTTCCACATTGGTCACCGTCGTGGGGCAGCCCCAAAGGCCGCTACCCGCCGGGAATGGCGGCTTCAGGCGCGGCTTTCCCTGCTTTCCCTCAAGGGACTCGATGAGGGCAGTCTCCTCCCCGCAGATGTAGGCACCGGCGCCGTAGTGGACGTTGAGGTCGAAGTCGAATCCGGTGCCGCACGCGTCCTTGCCCAGGAAGCCCGCCTTGTAGGCCTCGTCCACCGCCCTCTCGAGCGCGAGACGCTCGGCGACGAACTCTCCGCGCACATAGATGTAGCCCGCGCGGGCGCCCATAGCGACGCCGGCTAGGAGGCAGCCCTCTACCAGCTTGTGGGGGTCGTGCCGGAGGATCTCACGGTCCTTACAGGTGCCAGGCTCACTCTCGTCCGCGTTGACGACAAGGTAGCAGGGGCGACCGTCCGTCTGCTTGGGCATGAAGGACCACTTCAAACCTGAGGGGAAGCCGGCGCCGCCTCTGCCGCGGAGACCGGAAAGCTTCATCTGGTCGATGATCCAGTCGCGGCCCTTCAAGACAAGGTCTTTGGTGCGGTACCAGTCGCCGCGCTTCATGGCGCCACGGATGCTGAGGTCGTGCTCTCCGTAGAGGTTGGTGAAGATGCGGTCCTGGTCGGCGAGGCCGCCGAATGACGTCCGCTCGGCGGGAGCAGACACGGCGGGGGCAGGCGCAGCTTGCGCGGCGAAGGCAGCCCCTGTGGTGGCCACAGGGAGCCTCGCTGAGGAGGAGGCGACGCCGCTGCGAAGTGGGGGGGGGGGGGGGGGGGGGCGTGGGCATCTAAGGATGACGGAGGGCAAGAGGACACTCGACAACGTATGAGGGCGTCCGAAGGCGCCGGAGAGCGCTTGTGGAGTCCGGCCGGGACGCCGTGCCGCCCGAGGTCGGCTGCCCTCTCCCGGCTCACCTGAGGGCGACAACACCCCTGGCGGCGGCCAGGCGAGTGGCTCCGGACATGATGTCTCAGCAGCGCACCTTGCAAGCCATATGGCGATGCGGTCGGTCTTTGCACGTGATTCGGCTCGCTTCGGCATGGACTTTCGAGGACGACCCTGACCTCCTCGGTCGATGGTCGCCCGCCCGCCCCACGTCGTCAGGTCGATAATGGACGCAGGGAACCCAGCTTACCGTCGGATTGCCCCCGGTGAACGGAAGATATCATCAAAGGCCGCACCGAGGCCGACGACGATGCGAAGGAAGGCCCCTCCTCCTCTGTTTCTCATGGCGCCGTGGATGATGGCGAGCGCGCGCTGCGGGAAGAGGCAGGGACAGGGAGACTTCTGAAAGCTCGCTGCACAGACCGGAGAGAGTGGTGAGACCATCAACCTTGGCTTCCAGCGCACCTTTTCACTGAGGCACTCACCGATGTCGCGCTCTCCTCGCAGGGCGCCGTCTCCCTACTGGCCATTGGCCTGCCCTTTTTTCACCATTTGCTCCCCACACTCAGGAAGCGTCAGACTCGCGCTGAGTCCATCGCCGACCTCGCCATCCGCACGGGGCTCGACCTCGTCCTGCCACTGCATTCGACCCGTGCCAGTCACGCATCCCCCGTCGAGGGCATCCACTTTCGGGCTGGTGTCCTGCACGGCGAGAACCGCGCGCTGGGCCCCGCAGACGCCGACCGTTGGGTCATCGAATTTACCGATTTCGTCTGCGGGCACTGCCGCGCAGGCCACGACCGGGTGATGGAGCCCCTGCTGCTCGAGTGGTTCGGCCCCCGCGACGCCGAGGGCCGGCCCGACGGGTGGACTTCCACCGAGGGGTGGGGCCCCCACGACCACCCGTCGGTCGTCGACCCTGACGGCCACGATCTTAATGAGTCCCCCCACCCAGGCCCGCCTCGCGTCCCCCTGCGGGTCGAGTCGGTGCCAGTCGCCTTCCTGTCGCAGGACTCGATGCGGGCTGCTCACGCCGCCCTTTGTGCTCAGGAGCAGCACAAGTACTGGGAGGTGAGAGACCTCCTCTTTCAGGTGCCACCGCCGCCCATCCACGCGCCCGCCCATGGCACGACGCGTGGGCGGAGCGACGGCGGAGAGTGCAAGAGGGATGGGACGGGAACGCTCCACTGCGGGTTGGGGTTGTATGGGACACGGGGGCACCCCGAGTTGGACCCACGGCCGTTGACGAAAGAGCAGGCCGCGGCGGAGGAGGCGGGGGCCCACGGGGGGGGGGGGGGGAGGGACCGGGGGCACTGGCGCGTTGGCGAGGCGGCCGAGCGGCTGGAAAGGGAAGAAGCGGAGAGGAACGAGGGCGAGGCCCTCGCCTGGGGGCGCGGCCGGGGGGGCGCCGACGACGGCGACGGCGCCGACGACGACGGCGGCGCCTTCGACGTCAACGGCGACGGCACCAGCGAAGTCGGCGGCGGCTTCGACGAGGGTGGGGCTGACACCGGTGGCGACCTCTCTTTCGAGCACCAGACTACTACTTCCGGCCCTGACCGACCCCACTCGATGGGCCACCGCCCCCACCAAGGCCTGGGCCACCGTCCGTCAATCTTTACGGGGGCCGTCCTGAGACATGTTGCGGAAGTCGCCGGCCTTGACATCGAGTCCTTTCTCTCGTGCCACGCCTCTCAGCGCCATCGGGATGAGGTTGAGGCGCTGAGTAGGCTGGCGGCGGACTTAGGCGTGCACGGCACGCCGAGTTTTCTCGTCGGTCCAGGCCTCCTCCCGAACAAGTGGGAACGTCAGGCCATGCGAGATCACCACGGCGGGGTGGCAGGCTTCCAAGAAAAGCACGGGACGGACCGGCCGCCGACCCTCGTCGAGGGAAGCGACGCGATGGCGGTCGATACTGTGAGGAGAGCGCTCAGCCTGCCAACAGTTGGCTATCATATGCTTATGGACAAGGGGCGGCTCATCCATGACGGAAAGAATGACTCGCTTCGGGGTTCGGGTTAGGGCGAGAGACACAGCTGTTGTTGTTGTTGCGATCATTCACATTTTTCATCATTCGGATGAGTCTCTGGACGGAACCCTCATCGTTGTTCATTGCCCTCACCTCGGCGCTGTCCCCGGCCGCGCGGCAGCGATGCGGCCCCTCGGCGGCGCCCCGCCTGCGCTGACTCCCCCCTCCCCCACGCCCGGGCCCACACTTGCCGCTGAAGCGAGCCTGCCCCCCCCCCCGCCACCCTGCCCCCGTAGCTCAGTCGCGTTGACCTGGGCCGCGAAGCGCAGAGAGCAGAGGCTCTCGCCGGCAGACGCAGCCTCCGGGGCGATGTTCACAAACATCAATGTCTTGCCGTCCCCCCCCAGCGCCGGCTGCAGCAGTCGCGTCAGCTGCGAGTTGCGGTAGGGCACGTGCCCGGTCCCATTGCCACAGTTGCCGCCGCGCGACCGCGACGACAAAGCCACGAAGACGTCGCTCAGGGCAGACAGACTCTTGTTGATGGCGATGGCTTCCCGCTGCCGCGTCGCGTCGTCGAGGACGCCACTCTTGGCAAGGCGCTCTGATCCAGCGAGGTCGACGAGGTGGAGAGCGCCGCGGAGATGGGCTCCCGTGGCGTCGTGGCGGCCCTCGATGGAGAGCATGAAGATGGCGTGGGACCGGCTGGAGGCGTCGTTGAGGCCTGTGCTGGCCGTGGCCCGGGCGGCGGCGGCATCGACACAGATGGCATGGGCGTCCTCGGGCGTCTCGACGGGGATGCGGCGGGCGCCGACGACGTACGTATGCCCCAGTCCCTTGGAGACGGCCCCACAGGCGACGTCCTTGCACCCCAACCCCCCCTCGGAGACAGCGAGGTCATCGGCCCCATCATGCCGCACCGGGTCCCGTCCTGCACCTCCACCCACCCCTCCACCCCCGTCGAGGGCCTTCCCACCGTCCAACAGGTCCCGGAACCGCTCGTTGTATATCTCCACAAAGGAGGCCCGGAGAGAGTACCGCCACCCCTGGGCTTCGAGCCTCCGCGCCGTGTCAAGGATCTGATCGACGGCCCGCGGGGTCACACCACGGGCGTCGGGGCCTCCGCGTGGGTCGCCCTGCATTGTCCACGTCTTCCCCGCCCCCGTCTGCCCGTAACTGAACAAGCAAACGCGATGCCCATCAAGAGCGCTCTGGACGAGCTCGGACACTTCCCGAAAGACGTCAGCCTGGGTCGCGTCGGGGCCGAACACGCGATCATAGGTGAATCGGTGCTCGGGGGGGGCCGCTCCGGCGCCCTGACTGCTGAGGCCCGCTCCGGCGAAGCCCCCTCCGGTGGAGGCCTTGGCGGGGAGAGCCAGGGCGAGGGCGCGTCCACCTGGGAGGGGCCGAGGCGCGGGGGGACCAGCGGCGGCGTCGGACGAGGACTGCGGCTTGAGCCGCGCAAACACCCTGACATTGCCCTTGAGACGGAGCAGGTCGTTATGCAACGACCGACGCGCGGCCTCGTTCTCGGCCGCCGCACGCTCGAGTGACGCGAGCCGAGCCAGGAGGGCAGATAAGGCACTCCGAGGGGCGTCGCTGTCGTTGGAACTTCTGTCGCGCGGGCTGCCGGCGGCACCAGCGGCAGCGGCCACGGCGTCTTTGAGCGCTTCGAGTTCGACAATGACATCCTCCGCTTTCCGGTTCTCGGTGTGTTGCGCAAACAGGGCGTCGCGCTCGGCCTCGGCCCGCTCGGCACGGGCCGAGGCCTCGGCGGCCGCGGCACGGGCGGCCTCACGGGCCTGGACAGCCGCGGCAGCGAGGCGGGCATCAGCATCTGCATGGGCAGCGGCAAGGGCGGCCGAGGCTGCGTTGGCAGCAATAGCGGCAGACTTTGAGACAGCATCGACCTCGGACGCCGCCGCGGCCCGCGCCACCTCGCTCCGCTCCGCCGTCGCCCGCGCCTCGGCCGCCTGCCTCTCGGCCGCCTCGGCCCGTGCGGCGGCCTCGCCAGCCCTCGCGTCTGCCTCTTCGGCGCGGCGCGCCGCCTCGGCCTCAGCCTCCCGCCGTGCGTTGTCAGCCCTCGCCGCGTCGCGGCTTGCCTGACTCTCCCGTTCCCGTGCCGCCGCCTCGGCTGCCCGGAGGTCGCCCTTCTCCTCGAGAAGGGCCTCAACGCGGCGCCGGGCCTCGTCGCGCTCCTCCCTCGCCCGCGCCGCATCGCTGCGAGCCGCAGCGAGGGCGACATCAGCGTCAGCGCGGCGGGCGGCCTCGGCCTCGGCGTCCCGCCCTCGCTCAGCCTCGCGCGCCCGCGTCGCCTCGGCCGTGGTCTCGGCCCGGGCCCGTGCCACGGCCTCGGTCATCGCCACCGCCGCTGCCGCCGCCGCCTCGCGCGCCACTGACGCTGCCCGCTCCCTCTCGCGCTCAGCGGCAGACTCAGCCTCGACACGCACCCTCTGCTCGTGCCGGGCTTCGGCCGCCGCCGCCTCGGCCTCGGCCGCCGCCCGTGCCTCGGCCCTCCCCGTCTCGCGCCCCTCGCGCCGCCCTTCGGCCCTCGCCTCGGCTGCGCGCCGCTCCATCTCGGCCGCCGCCCGCGCCGCCTCGGCCGACGCCGCGGACGCTGCGTCGGCCCTTGCCCGTGCCTCGGCTGCCTCGGCCCTTGCCGCCCGGTCAGTTCCCTCCTTTTTCGCCCGAGCCACCTCCTCGATCCGCCTCGTCCTTTCGGCCTCGGCCTCGGCACGCGCCACCTCCGCCTCGGCCCTCGCCACCGCGCCCCCCTCAGCCCGGGCGCGCGCAAGTGCGTCCCATGCTGTCTCCAATTCCGAGACGAGGTGCATTCCGAGCGCCTGGAGGCCTCTCGCCAGGGGAATTGCCTGGAAGAGAGATGGACGGACAGAGACTGACAGATGGACGGACATATATGGATTGTCAAAGATGGGGACCCGCACAAGGAATAAGATGGAGAGGAGATGTATGGATGGATAGATGAATGGATGGATGGATGGCCTTCTCGCCTGGGCGCACCGTTCCTTGTAGTCAAATTTCTTCGCCCGAACCTTTTTTGTCAGGAGGGACCGAGCAAGGTCGGCCCCGGGCGCCCCCGGCCCCTCTTGAGCGGCGACAATGGCGACCCATGGGGCCGAGGCGGGGCCAGGGGGAGGGGAGCCGGGCCGGGGGAGGGCGAGAGGGTCGCGGGGGGGAGGG
>Ga0181574_10004860_pt1 | contig 11629 bp, 12 predicted proteins | sample 101ome_24_FD_145600 | JGI IMG/M metagenome (GOLD analysis project Ga0181574, IMG submission 145600) | Coastal salt marsh microbial communities from the Groves Creek Marsh, Skidaway Island, Georgia - 101410AT metaG (spades assembly) | ecosystem: Environmental > Aquatic > Marine > Intertidal zone... | reverse complement strand
TACCATCTTAGGAGTAATTGTCATGCCAAAATTTAGCCGTAAGTCTCTCATTGCTGCATCGCTTGCTGCCGTGGTCACCCTACCCGCGGTCGCTCACATTGAACGAACCGAGCCGCTGCAATCGTTACGGCAGTCCTTCTTTGCCATTGTGGGTATGACCTTCGGACCGATGGGCGACATGGTCAAAGGCAAGATTGAGTGGAACGATGCGCAGTTTGCTGCATGGGCTGACGATCTTGCGTCTGTCTCAAAAGTATCGGTCGAGCGAGGATTCGCGCCAGGAAGCGAAAAGGGCAAGACCCGCGCCAAACCTGCCATTTGGGAAAACACCGACGACTTCGCACAAAAGCTGGCGAACTTCCGTAGTGAAGCCGCGGCGCTCGCAGCGGCCGCCAATGCTGGTGATAAAGCCGCAACGATCGAGCAGTTCAAGCAGACAGGTGGCACGTGCAAAGCCTGCCATGACAACTACAAGAGTCGTGGCTACCTGTACTAGAACTTAAGCAGATATCTGTCGGGATCAGCGCTTGAGCCACATCGGAGTGATGTGATCACACAAAGGCCAAGCGACATAGTGACAGCTAGGCAATGCACACAGCGATCCGAAGATACGTTAATTGCTCAATAGTAACTGGGTGCCTCAGGCGCCCAGGTAATCGCAAGCCACAGACAAACAGCAACGAAACCTGCGATCCCAACAGCGCGACCTAAGTGAACAGGTGCGTGCTCGCTGACACGATCAGCAGATTGACCTCGCCACATGGTCTGTACCATTGGCTGGCGCTTCCGCCACTGATACCAAGAAATCGCAACGAGATGCATAAAAATCAGGAGTTGAAGAATGCTCCAGTTGGTGTCGTGCCACTCTGTAGCCAAGTCGATGAACCGACCGTCAAAGGCATAAGCCAACGGACCATCAAAAGACACATCATCGACACTAAACAGCCCTGATATCCCCTGCGCCAATATCAACAGCAACAGCGTAAGTGTTGACAGCGCTCCCAATGGGTTATGTCCGACAAACTGTCCGCCCTCTCGTAGGTAAGCGACTACACCAGCTGGGCTCACAACAAAGTTGCGAAAACGGCTGTGGTAGCTGCCAACGAAACCCAGTGCTATGCGAGTAGTTACCAGCGTCAGTAGCACGTAGGCAACGTAGCTATGCAGCTCCATGCGCCCGGTCTCACCTGTCCACCACATGAGCCCGATGCCAACAGGAAAGCACCAGTGGATGAATCGACTTGGTACGTCCCAAACGGGATGAGCAGTCATCGCGGTGCCATAACGTCCAGCAACGCACTCACCGAGGCCTCTACACCCAAGGTGACAGATCCTTCAGGTTCGATCTTGAACAGCGGTGAGTGATGTGAAGGGATAGGCGCGCCCCCATTTGCCGCCGCCTCGAAGGCTTCGGGCGGTGTACCACCTACCGCGAAATAAAGGCTCGGAATATAGGGGTCTGTCGTGAAGAAACCAAAGTCTTCGGCACCCATACCCATTCTTTCGCCATCATTGAAGATAGAGGGACCGAAATACTCATTCCAACCGCTGCGAATCTCGCGCGTAAACGCCGTATCGTTAATTGTCGGCGGCACACCCTCGCCTTCATAGACGATCACTTCGGGTAACATGTCATCAGGAAGACCTGCAACACGCCCCATGTTGACCGCAACTCGCTTGATGCCGTCCAACAGAACCTGACGATCCTCGGGACTCTCGCTTCGAACCGTAATCTGCAGCTTCGCAGCGTCCGAGATGATGTTGTGCTTGGTGCCGCTGTGGAAAGAGCCAACAGTGATGACTCCGGGACGTCGGGGCGCAAGATTTCGACTGACGACTGTTTGCAGGCCCATGACGATCTGCGAACCCAAAACAATGGGATCCACACCCGTGTGAGGACTCGCACCGTGGGCGCCGACGCCCTTAATCAGAATATCGACGGTATCTGCCCCAGAGTAAGCCGACGTCTCGGGTGCTGATAGTGATCCCGTTGGTAAGGCACTGGTCACATGAAATGCCATGGCAAAATCAGGCTTCCCGAATCGATCCCACAAGCCGTCTTCCATCATGACTCGGGCTCCCGCCACCCGCTCTTCCGCAGGTTGCCCCAGCAACATCAGCGTGCCTGACCATTGGTCTTTTCGATCAGCCATCAGCTTTGCTGTACCAACGAGGCTGGTGATGTGTACGTCGTGCCCGCAGGCGTGCATCACGAAAACCTCGTTTCCATCCCAATCGAGTTGTTTGGCTTTAGACGCGTAGGGCAGACCCGATTTCTCTTGAACGGGCAAGCCATCCATATCAGCGCGGAACATGACGGTAGGGCCGGGACCATTCTCCATCAGCGCGATCAAACCGGTCCCACCGATACCACGGTGTACGGTGTACCCCAACGCCTCTAACTCGTCCCCTAGCCGCTTGGCTGTTTTGTCTTCCTTGAATGACAACTCAGGGTTTTCATGGAAATGCACAAAAAGGTCTTTCAACTGATTGTCGTAAAGTGACTGCACATCATCTGAGAGCGATCCGGCCGAGGCGCTAGGCGCAGCAATCAAATAACCCATAAGTGCAACAAGCGCGGCAAAAGTCTTGAGGTTTTTCATCTGCGATTTATCCTGCATATATGGTTTGGTAGGGAATATCCTGCCTTAAATTTGGCATCCAATCATCCTTTGAAACACGTATGCATTTGCACATTAAGCTATTGAGCTTCATCCTTGCTGTCTGGGTAAATTTGAGTTGGGCGGAGGTCACACCCACATTGAACAGCGACGCCATCAAAGCGACTTTCGGCAGCTATGGTGTAGAAGTCATCAGCCAGAGTGAGTCCACCCGGGTTGCCAACCTCTACAGTCTAAGCGGCGACGCCAAAATTTGCCGAACGCTGGCAGTCACCGAGTTCGTCTTGCCCATGGATCCTGCGCTTACAGAGGCGCACCGATTGATCAGGGCGGGTGGCAGCATTGGCGCAACGCTACGTTCCGCCGGTTTTACTATCAATAAAAAGCTGCTCATCAAAACGGAAACCGCAGCCGGCGACGAATTTGTGAATCTTACCCATGGCTCAGTGCTAGTAGGAGCACCGCTGTACACCAAGGTCTACGCCTTATTCGCGCAGCAAGACGGTCTTCAGATACCTTACGCGGTTATTGCGGAGGCTTATCACCCGGAGCATTTCCCGCCCGCACACGAAGAGTTCTCTGAAGAGCCGTCACTGCAACAAGCGGCTGATCGAGCGTTGATGGCCTTGCGTGTAACGATTGATCAGGGGCAGATCAGGAGAAGCCCAGCTGCATAACAAAGGTTAGCGGGAAGCCAAATTGCTGGGCTCGTTCGGCAGCAGCGAGTCTCTCGTCACCGGCCAGCGTCGCAACCCACAAATTGGTCGATCGAGCACCCGATCGGCAATAAGCCAGTACCTTTTCATCCCCGTTCATTGCCTCATCCATTGCGTCGAGGTCATCGCCCGGGAATGACATTGCGTCGACTGGGTAACGAACAAACTGAATACCTGCGAGCTTACAGGCCGCCGCTATGGCATCCATGGAGGGTTGGTTTAGCTCCTCATTATCGGGTCGATTACAAATAATGACCTGATAGCCGTGCTCGGCGAGCGCCTGGACGTCCTCGGGCTGAATCTGTCCTGCGACAGATAGGGAATGGGTAAGTTCTGCGACAGGTGTCATGGGCGAGTCCTCCGACCAGCGATCAGTTAAATGTCAGTTTGTTCTCTAGTTAATAAGACCGAATGTTGTGTTCAAGACCGAAATAATATCGTCTCTGGGACTGTCGGATAGAGCGAGCGGCGCGCCCGTGATCGTCTCGGCCAGGTCAACATAGGTTTTGGATACATCGAGCATCATTTGCGCGGGCAACACGGTGTCGCTGGCGAAGCAATAGCGTTCATCCATACGATTCTTGTTAATGAGTACATCAGGGTCAGGCGCGAAGCTCAGCAATGCCTGCCGAAACCCCTCTTTGCTGTTTTCTACGACTTGTCCCGTTTTATAGGCAGACGCGTCCCAAATGCGAGAAGAGTCGGGCGTTCCCACTTCATCCATATAGATCAGCTCGTTGACGCCATCGCGATTTTTGGCGTAACCAAACTCAAATTTCGTATCGACAAAAATCTGACCATGCGGCAGCAGTGCATTGGAAATCTGTTCGAACCCCGCCGTTAGCAGAGACGCATAGTGGTTCACATCCGACGGCTGGTTGAATTTGAAGGCTTCCCAATGCGCCCGCAGCGTCTCCTGACTCACGTTCACATCGTCGACGGCAGGCACACCCGGTATGCCCTCCATAACGACTTTGGTAGAGGGCGTTATCAGCAACTGCTCGAGTCGCTGGTCTCGCGTTAAACCATCGGGCAGCTCGATGCCGCAAAAATGTCGCTCGCCCTGCTCGTAGGCACGCCACATTGAGCCTGTTATGTACTGGCGTGCAATCGCTTCAATGAAAACAGGCTTTGCGCGCTGGACGATCCACACGAGGGGGTGTGGCGTCTCCAGAATATGGCTACGGGCCAGGCCCTTTCGCCTGAACAGCTCAAACCAGTGACCAGAAATAGCGTTTAGAGCGGCGCCTTTGCCGGGAACTCCGTCCAAACCATCCTCAGCACGCCACATACATTCGAACGCAGACAAGCGGTCACTGATAACCATGACCGCCAATTCAGCTGTCTCAGGAACGTCATAATCGCGGGCACAGATTAACCGCTGACTGTCCGCAGGGGTAAGCCAGTAAACAGACCGCACTTTCCCTGAGTGCACTGGCTGATCAGTGCGAATGGGGAGGTCATCATTTTTTGCGAGAACGCGCACGAGCACACCAGTCATTTGGATGTCGGACAATATTCAATTGTCCGACAGACAGATCACTTTGACCAGACTGCTGGGGACTGTATCCTTCGCGGTTCTTTTACCCAGTCAAGGCAAACGTTACATGGCCTCTACAGCCTACAAACTATTTCCGATCGTCTTAGCAACCTCGTTTGTGATGACTGCTCCGCTCGCCTTTTCGGACTCGCCAGAAGAAGCCGGGGACGCGCCAATAGAGACTGTGATCGTCACGGCGACAAGACAAGCCGTTGATGGTTTCGACCTGGGACAGGCCTGGGCCAACCTTGACGCATCGGATGTTGAGCGGATCGATCTGCAACACAGCAATCAGTTATTTAATCGCGTATCAGGCGCATGGGTTAGCCGGGGCAATGGACAGGAGTCGCTTATTTCGCTTCGCTCACCCGTCCTGACTGGCGCCGGTGCTTGCGGTGCCTTTTTCACGGGCGAAGACGGTATTAACCTCCGCGCTGCTGGGTTCTGCAATGTGAATCAACTCTTTGATGCCAACCTGCTTCAGGCTGGCGGTATCGAGGTCATGAAGGGTCCAGCTAACGCCGTGTTTGGTTCAAACGCCATGCATGGGGTCATCAATGTATTAACAAAAAGCGCGGAGCAGACGACGCCCTCAATCGGTATACAAGCCGGCAGTCGTGATTTCATCCGAACACGAGTGGCACTCACTAACGGTGGCGTGGCGTTGAATGCCAATGCAACCAGCTACGGGGGCTATCAGGACGCATCAAGCTACGATCAACAGAAAGCGACATTACGTTTCGACGGAACTAGCGGTGAATGGGACCTAACGACGGTTCTGTCTACCTCAAATTTGAATCAAGAAACCGCTGGGTATATTCAAGACGGTAAAGGCGCCTATAAACGTGATTCAGCGCGTCGCGTGAACCGCAACCCTGAGGCCTATCGTGACGCGCGATCCACACGTGTGTATGTGAGGGCGCAGCGTGAAGTAAACGGACGGCTGCTGATCGTAACGCCCTATTTACGCTCGAATCAGATGGAGTTTCTACAGCACTACCTGCCCTGGAAGTCCCGCGAAATGAATGAGCATGACAGTCTCGGTCTTCAGGGAAGCCTCAGTGCAGACAGTGACTGGGGTAACTACATTGTGGGTGCAGATATCGACCTGACAGACGGCGCGCTTAAGGAAGATCAGGCTGAAGCGTTTAGCCCTAATCAACCCGCGGGTATCCACTACGACTACACGGTCAATGCGCGAAATCTAGCGCTGTTTGGCCAGTTCGAGATGGCTGTTTCGGATACATTCACCGTACAAGGCGGTCTGCGCGCTGAGAGCACCGAGTACGACTACACTACCCGCGCTGCCGCCGGCTCCGTCTGTGCAGCGACAGCGAGTAACTGCCGCTTCTACCGACCGGCGAGTCGCTCGGATGATTTCTCTAATCTGTCGGGGAACATTTCCCTGGTGTGGGCGCAAGATCAGCACCGGTACTATGTCAGAACTGCGTTGGGCTTCCGTGCACCGCAGGCCACTGAGTTGTACCGCCTTCAAGCGGGTCAAACCGTTGCTGACATCGAGGCCGAGGAAGCCACATCAATCGATATTGGCTGGCGTTACCAGAGTGAGTCCTTTTCAAGCGATATCTCACTCTATGTGATCGCCAAGGATGACGTTATTTTCCAAGATCGTGACCGCCAGAATGTCAGCGGTGCCAGCACCGAACATCGCGGTATCGACATCGATTTATCATGGGCGCTCACCGACAGCCTGACGGCCACAATGAATGCTTCTTTGGGTGATCACAGCTATGACAGCGAGATCACACTATTAGGCTCGAGAGACTCCATTAGAGGCAACGACATTGATACCTCTCCCGCTCACTTCGGGAGCGTTCAGTTACGAAAAGATCTGACAATTAATGAGCGTCCCGCCTTACTAGAACTAGAGGCCGCCTGGGTCGATAAGTACTTTATCGATCCCAACAATCAGCACGAGTACCCCGGGCATGAATTGGTTAATCTGCGAGGCAGCTGGTTCGTCTCTGAGCAATTAAAAGCCACACTGACATTCACAAACCTGCTGGATGAGGGGTATGCTGAGCGCGCTGATTATGGCTTCGGCAACTACCGGTATTTTGTCGGCGAGCCGCGGAGTGCCATGATCGGTCTTTACTACGCACTATAAGAACGACAGATGTAACGGAACTCAGCATGAATCAATACGGTCCAGCCCTTGTTGTAGGGCTTTTGATTGGTGGCGCTATTTTATTGGACGATGTGATTACGCCACGCCATCCCCACCCAGCCATGATGATTGAGGCGCATGACATGGGCCCCATGCCCATGATTCGCAAAGAGATGCGAATTGGCGGCCCAGGTGAACAAGACGAGGGGCCCCACAAAAAAGTTTGGATTCAAAAAAGTGGCGATGGTGTCATTGAGATGAGCGAGGAGATGGAAATCATCGTGCTTGCGGACGACAGTGATGTTACTAAAGACGTCACCCTTGTGGAGGTTCACGTTGATGGTGAATCGAAGAGTGATCTTGGTGACGCCGTAAAGGCCATCGTGGAAAAAGCCCGAGCTGAAGGTAGAAAACCGTCGCCCGAGGAATTACGAGCGGCCATCAGAGACTCAATGGGTAGCACTGACGAGCCAACGTCCGTCGATGTTGAGATTCAGATTGAAGAAGCGCCCTGACCTGCTACTCGTTTGAATGGCCTAGACACTCGCGTTTAGGCAAACGGCCTCAAGCCAACGGCTCTTCTCACTTTATCGAGAAGAGCCACACTTTCAGGACGAACGCGCTCAGCACCCTCGCGGAGAATACTCTCCACGTCACTCGGGTTCGCCATAAGCCGATCGTATTCATCGCGCGCGGGCGCAATCTCGTCGTTAACCCGTTCGAATAAACGCTTTTTAGCCTCACCCCACGCGAGACCCGCCTCGAACGCAGCTCGCATCTCCTGCCGCTCAGCTTCATCCGCAAAGGCGCACCAGATTTGAAATACAGCAGACGTATCAGGATCTTTGGGTTCACCGGGCTCCAGCAAGTTCGTCTTGATTTTGTTAATCGCCTTCTGCAACTGCTTTGGCGTACCAAACAAGGGAATGGTGTTGCCGTAGCTCTTGCTCATCTTGCGCCCATCAAGTCCTTGCAGCACTGCTACATCGTCGTCCACAACGGCTTTGGGTAGCACAAACGTCTCGCCGTAGTGATGATTGAAGCGCGCAGCGATGTCTCGGGCCATCTCGACATGCTGAATCTGATCACGCCCGACAGGCACGTCGTGCGCATTAAAAATGAGAATATCGGCCGCCATCAGGATCGGATAGGAAAAGAGTCCCATCGTTATGGCGTAGTCAGGATCCTCTCCTGCTTCTTCATTCCCCTGTACCGCCGCTTTATAGGCATGGGCTCTGTTCATTAGGCCTTTGGCTGCGTTACACGTCAGAATCCAGGACAGCTCCGTTATCTCAGGTATGTCTGACTGGCGATAAAAGTGCGTCTGATTGGGGTCGAGACCCAAAGCAAGCCAGGTAGCAGCAATTTCGCGGCTCGACTGAGCCACAAGATCAGGATCTTGAGATTTGATTAACGCGTGGTAGTCAGCTAGAAACAGGTAAGCATCGACTCCATCCTGCTTTGACGACTCAATGGCCGGTCGAATCGCACCCACGTAATTACCGAGATGCGGTGTTCCCGTTGTTGTTATACCTGTGAGGACACGATGACGTGCCATAACGCTCTCCCCCGAAATCAAGCCACGCGATTGTAAAAGGCGGACAGCAGATCCACCAGCTTTGCTGGATCGTCAGCGGCTGCAAGCTCACGAATAGAGTGCATGCCGAGCGTGGGAACGCCAATATCAGTTGTGGGAATACCTGTTTCGGTCGCCGTTATAGGACCAATCGTGCTGCCGCAACCCATATCCGCTCGTACGACAAAAGACTGAACGGAAACACCCGCTCGCTCCGCCAGTAACCGAACTCGAGCCGCCCCCTCACCCGAGGTCGCATAACGCTGATTGCGGTTGATCTTAATAACCGGACCACTGCCGAGTAACGGTGCATGAAGCTCGTCGTGTTTCGTGGGGTAATTGGGATGAATAGCATGTGCATTGTCGACGGACAGCATCCAACTCGCTTGGCGTAGCCCACGATCATCAACGGGATCTGGAGCAATAGCTCGCAGCACATCGTTCAGCATGGGGCCCTGCGCACCAACGGCTGAAGCACTGCCGACTTCCTCATGATCATTGGCCACAAAGAGGTTCCACTCACCACTGTCGGCACTGTTAATGATGGCCTGCAAGCCACCAAAGCAACTCAGCAAATTATCGAGACGCGCGGATGCGATGAAGTCATTGTTTAAGCCAACGAATCCTGGTGCCTGCGTGTCATAAAGTGACAGCTCCCAGTCGAGAATCTTTTTGATGTCGAGGTCCGGGTATTCTGCGGCAATTTGCGCCGTCAGCATGGCATGAATATCAAAATCACCGTCACCTGAGCTCAGCGACACCAGCGGCAACATGTCGGTTTGAGGATTCACCGTTCGACCTTTATTGGCATCCCGGTCCAGATGAATCGCCAGCGATGGAATCACGGCGATAGGCGCCTTGAAATCGATCAGTCGAGAGACCAGCTCTCCCGTGCCCGTCTCAAAAGACACTTTTCCGGCCATTGAGAGATCACGGTCGAACCACGGGTTCAACAATGCCCCTCCGTAGACGTCGACGGCGAGGAGGTTGCAGCCGAAGCGATTCACAGACGGATTCGGGCGAACCGATAGATTGGGACTGTCGGTATGGGCACCCACGAGTCGTAAGCCCTGGGATAGATCGTTGCCTGCTGTGAACGCAATCAAACTGGAATCATTGCGAACTGTGAAGTACTTGCCGCCCGCCACGATCGGCTCTCTACTTGCATCACTCCAAGGCGCGAAACCGGCGGCGAGAAGTCGCTCTGCCATCACACCCACCGCATGGAAAGGCGTGGTCGCATCCGTCAAGAAACTCAATAAATCAGTAGTTACACTGTCTTTTGTCATACAAACACCAAGATAGAAAACAGGATCAAAGCCAAGAGCACACGGTATATCACAAACGGCATCATCCCGACGCGAGTAACCAGCCCAACGAAGAACGCTATGGTTGCGTAGGCACTGACAGCAGCTACCAGCATGGCAATCAACGTTAGGGTCAAATTGGCCGAGCTGAAGAAAAGCTCAAACTCTTTGACCAACATCAGCAGTAGCGCGCCGCCGATAACAGGTATCGACATCAGAAACGAAAACCGTGCCGCCGTCGCGAGGTTGTAGCCTAAAAACAAGGACGCCGTAATCGTCACACCAGAGCGTGACGTGCCAGGTATTAGCGCAAGTGCCTGCGCCAGACCAATGAGTAGCGCATGATCGAGACGACTGATCGGCTGCTCATCCGCGCCTGCGGCACGGTACGAGTAGGAGACACCCAGTAGCACACCGAACAGTAAGGTGGTGGTCGCTATGACACCGATTCCTCTGAAGTACTGATCGATCACATCCGAAAAAGCGATGCCAATGCCTACCGCAGGCAAGCTGGCAATCAGCAGCGCTGAGACTTCTCGACGCCGCAAGCTGACATTATCCCCGGAGCCCAACAGTCCCCTCAGTAGCGAGCTTAAGGACTCGCGGTAATACACCATGACAGCCACTAAGGTGCCGGCGTGAACCGCCACATCAAATGCCAACCCTTGATCAGGCCAGCCCAAGAGCTGTGACGGTAGAATAAGGTGCGCTGAGCTTGAGACCGGCAGAAACTCTGTCAGCCCCTGAATCAGTGCGAGGAAGAGCGCTTGAAGACTATCCATCAGTGACGTTTCCCCTGCTCCGATAGCTTCTTCCAGCCAATGTCCTGCTGCACGTAACGTGGCTCCAGAAGATGGGCTTGCGTTACCGGTTGGTCATCGGGCGCATCGAGGAGGTGAAGTGCGGCCAACGACGGCCTGGGACGTGCCTCTGAATCTACGCCAGCAAAGGCCACATCGCTGTACTCAGCGGTAATCAGCGCTGAAGCATCGCCTGCAACAACCACGTTGTTTGCCAGCGCAGCATCAATGACCTCGCCCGATGGCCCCGTCAGGTCGGCCACACGCGATACCGCGGGCTCACTCAGTGCCCGAAGCCTCGTTCCATCGGATATAAACCAGGCCCAATAGACCTGCCCGATCTGTGCATCAATCGCACTGAGGACCAGATCGCCTGCGCTGTGTACGGTCGCTCTCGCCTGCGCTTCAAGCGAGCAGAAGGGATGAATAGGGAGGTCGAGCGACCAGCCGAGCCCCTGAGCGACGCCAACAGCAACGCGTATTCCCGTAAACGAGCCTGGACCCACGCCGCAGGCAATGACAGACACCGCCTCTGATAGCGATTGCCCCTCTAACAGTTCATCGACCATCGCAAGAATATGTTGGTTGTGTGCGCGTGGAAGATCGCGTTGGATCTCCTTGATGTCGGCGTCGTTAACCAGCGCGACCGAGCATAGATTGGTTGCCGTATCGATGGCTAAAACTGACGCTTGATGAGATGTCGTACCCATGGCGCGCAATCATCGCACAATGTGCGTCAGTGCGCAGTGCATATAGGGTCGCAAATGCGATAAAGAATGCTTAGGCGCCGGTGACGTGAAGTGCAATAAATAACAGGTGAGCAATGACGACACCTGCGGTCAATCGAACCCGCATACGTCGGTACCAAACCTCCAGTTGAGAGATCCTCACCTCGTACCAGAGGAGCGCAATATAACCGAGCATCAGAAATACGGACGCCA
>Ga0181574_10004858_pt1 | contig 11630 bp, 10 predicted proteins | sample 101ome_24_FD_145600 | JGI IMG/M metagenome (GOLD analysis project Ga0181574, IMG submission 145600) | Coastal salt marsh microbial communities from the Groves Creek Marsh, Skidaway Island, Georgia - 101410AT metaG (spades assembly) | ecosystem: Environmental > Aquatic > Marine > Intertidal zone... | reverse complement strand
AATTAGCAAAAGAAATAAGAGATGAAATCGTACCCGTTTTTTCCTTGTTTTCCACGGTTTTGGTCATTTTCACAGCAGTAATGTCTCTAAAGTAATGTCAAATAGAGAGAATTTCATAATCAATAAATCTTACGACCCTCTGATTCTTCAGACGGTAATCAAAAGAAATTGGTGGTGGCCATTGATGTTTATTATTGTTGCTTCAGTCCTAGGCTTTTTCTACCTGAGATATACTAAACCAATCTACGAATCGTCGCTAATTCTGCAGTTATCAAATGAAGATAACGCAAAATCAATTCTGAACATTGAAAACATTAATTCTCAGAGTAATCAAATTTCTAGCAGTGTTGAGTTGTTGAGGTCAGAGTTGCTCTTTGAACAGGCCGTAACAAAATTGAATATAGATGTTAGTCTTTTTTCGAGGGGAAAGATTTTAACCGAGGAGAAGTACTTATCAAGTGCCTTCAATGTTCAACCGTATTCCTTGAAAGATTCATCATTAGTGAATCATGAAATATCGGTTGTTTTTGATGGTCAAGAAGTTACTCTCAGTTATGAAAAGGATGGTCAAAATAGAATGGTTCAGGGACTATTAAATGATCATCTAATTACAAATGATTTTGACGTTGTAGTAAAGGCATCCAGCCCGGAGTCCTTTAAATCTGCATCTTCTGAAAATAACTTATATTTCATTTTCAATAGTAATAAGTCATTGGCTTCAAGATTAATTGAAGGATTGGATGTGCAGCCAATTGACAATGATGCTAAAACAATTGCAGTTTCCTATCAGGGTTATAATTCAAAGCTTTGTCATGATGTTGTCTTAGCAGTTGGAAGTGAATTTGTGAACTTTGATGAAAATTCCAAAAAGCGAGTTTCAGCTAAGATTATTGAGTTTATCGACATGCAGCTTGATTCTTTGGGAAGTGAGCTAAGAATTTCTAAAGATAGTCTAATCGATTTTCAGAGGAGGTCAAATATTGTTGATCCCGAAAACTCTGAGATTAAATTAAACGAGCAGATTAGCATTATGCAGAGTGAGCTGATTCAAATTAATGAGGACCTTCGAAGTCTAAATCATGTCTCTGTCACATTAAACTCTCATCCCAATAGATTAGATGTATATAGACTTTTTCCCGAGATGTTTGGGAAAAGTTTCGAGCCTTCGTTGGCCTCAAGAGTCGAGGAACTACATAGTTTATTGGAGGAAAAGGAAGATCTTTTATTTGAGGTTACCGAGGAGAACACGAAGATTCAAATGATCAACAAAAGGATTGAGGCGAAGAACGGAATGATTCAGCGAAGCATTTCAGCTATCCTTGGGAGACTTAAAGAAAATGCTAGGGTACTTAAATCTAAAATTTCGAGCATCGAATCTAATAAATTCGATCTCCCAGAAAAGCAAATGGAGTACTCTCGCTTGAAGAAAATACAGGATCTAAATGAAAAGTATGTAAATCAATTTACAGAAAGAAAGGTATTATATTCCATTTCAGATGCTGGTTACACCTCTTGGACAAGAATTTTAAGGAAACCCTCTGTCAATGATATTCCTGTTGCTCCAGATGGTAATATAATTTATGGTTCATTCATCTTCGTAGGTTTTCTATTTGGATTAGGTGTAATATTCTTAAAATATGTAAGATTCAATGAGATTAATCAATTAGAAGATCTTGAGAATATTTTACCGTTAAATGCAAATATTTTAGGGGAGGTACCAATTCTAAAAAACAGTTTGGAGTATTCTCAGTTGGTTGTGTCTGAACTTCCAAAGTCGATAATTGCGGAGGCTATGCGAAAGATTAGGACAAACCTGAGTTATATTAAGCCTGATTATAAAACAATTGCTGTTTCTTCAAGTGTTTCGGGTGAGGGTAAAACCTTTGTAGCATTGAATTTAGGAGGCATAATTGCGATGTCTGGAAAAAGAACAATTTTATTAGATCTTGATTTACGCAAACCAAAAGTGCATCTTGGTTTGGGAACAAATAATATTCATGGTATGAGCTCTTTAATAGTTGGTCAATCTTCAATGGATGAATGTATCAAAGAGAGCAAACTCAAGGGTTTTGATTTTATAACGGCTGGTCCGATTCCTCCGAATCCCTCGGAACTTATTTTGAGTAAAAGCTTCTTAAAAATCATTGAGGAACTAAAAAACCTTTATGATGTAATTATTATCGATAATCCGCCTGTAGGACTAGTATCTGATGGCGTGAAAAATTTGACAGAAGCAGATATCCCAATTTATATTTTTAAATCTCATTATTCCAAAAGACACTTCGTAGGTAGAGTTCGTGAATTATTCGAAATGCAACAACTGAAAAAATTGAATGTTATTTTGAATGGTGTTCAAATTTCCAAACGCACTGGATATGGATATGGATATGGATATGGTGGGTACGTGGAGGAGGACACAAAAAAAGTGACGAGAAAGGTTAAAGATAGAGGGATATTGGCTAGACTGTTTAATAGAAGATGATGAATATAATTAAACCAGATATTGAAGGGCTGCTGATTATTACCCCGCGCGTTTTTGAGGATGAGCGAGGCGCCTTTTATGAGAGTTTTAATAGCCAACAATTTAATGATGTCGTTGGAACTGAGGTTAACTTCGTTCAAGATAACCAATCTGTAAGCCAAAAAGGTGTTTTACGAGGTTTACATTTTCAATCGCCCCCTTTTGGCCAAGGAAAACTTGTCCGCGTTATCAAGGGTTCAGTTATTGATATTGCTGTTGATATTCGCAAAAATTCACCTACCTACGGCGATTATGTTGCTGTAGAGCTCAGCGCTGATAATAAAGAGCAGTTTTGGATTCCAGAGGGATTTGCACATGGTTTTGTAGCACTGGAAGATGAAACAACATTTCTGTATAAATGCACGAATTATTACGCTCCTCAATATGAGGGCACCTTATTGTGGAATGATCCAATGTTAAATATCGATTGGGGAATTTCAAATCCAATTATTTCGGAAAAGGATGCTTTGGGCAAAGAATTTAGTAACTTTATTTCTGATTTTTAACAACCTGTGTTAACCTACAAAATCTTACAAATTACCGGATTCGCAGTTGGAGGATTGATTACTGCCTTAATTTGTAATATTCTCCTCCTCCGATTTGCTCATTCATTGGGCATAAGGAACAAAAATGATATTGTGATCCGTTGGAGCAATGAATCAAAGCCTTCTTTGGGTGGGGTTAGTTTTTTCGTCGTTTTTGGTTTTGCTTCAATTTGTTTCTCTATACTTTTTGATGATGTAAATATTTTTCAAAATAAGCAGTTTGTTGGACTTTTTACGGGTGGCGTTCTAGCTTTTGTGATGGGATTAGCAGATGATGCCTATAATACGCGACCCTTCCTTAAATTATTCATTCAAATACTTTGTGGTGTCTTAATGATTTTCACAGATACCACTATTCATTTATTCCATGAACCTTTTGTTGATGCAATTTTTACCATTCTGTGGGTTGTTCTGATAATGAATTCTCTCAACATGCTCGATAATATGGACGGAATCACAGGGACTACTGTTCTTTTCATTTTATCTTCTTGCTTGTTTGCAGGATGGTTAGTGTTCGAATTCAACACAAATATCTGGACACTATTAAACGTTGCTTTAATAGGTGGAGTCATTGGGTTCTTAACAATGAACATCCATCCTTCTAAGTTGTTTATGGGGGATGCAGGGTCACAGTTTATTGGCTTTTTCGTAGCTTTTTATGGAGTGAAATTCTTGTGGGGGGTTAGCACTGATACAATGTCTCCATCTTGGTTAGGATTATGCATTGTACTGGTTGCGTTTACACCAGCCGCCATTGATACAATCACGGTCGTCATCAATAGATTAAAGAGAGGCAAGTCTCCCTTAGTTGGGGGCAAGGATCATACCACACATCATTTGGTTTATGCCGGATTTAGTGATTTTAAAGTATGGCTCATCTTTTTATTGATTGGATTTATTGCTTTTGCTTTGACATTAGCAATGGTTAATTTGGTTATGATCAAAGCTTTTTTACCGGTTTTGCTCTTCCCTGCATACACTGTATTTGTTTTTATCCTACTTTATAGAAACACTATAAAATATAAAGAACCCAAAGCTTAGTTCGGGTTCTTTTTTGAACCTTTTTTGGTAACTTCACGCTATCTGTTTTAAAGTCTTAGATGAGTGATTCCAACGATAATATTGAAGTTTTTGGTGCAAGGGTACATAACTTGAAAAATATCGATTTGACTATTCCAAGAAACAAACTGGTAGTATTTACTGGATTGAGTGGAAGTGGTAAGTCGTCATTAGCGTTTGATACAATTTTTGCTGAGGGTCAACGGAGATATCTGGAAACATTCAATGCTTATGCGAGGCAGTTTCTCGGGGGACTCGAAAGACCCGATGTGGATAAGATCGAAGGTTTAAGCCCCGTTATTTCCATCGAACAGAAAACAGTTTCGAGATCAGCACGTTCAACGGTTGGCACCATAACAGAAGTTTATGATTTCCTGCGACTGCTTTATGCTAGAGCGAGCACCGCTTACTCATACAAGACAGATGAGAAAATGGTGAAGTACAGTGATCAACAGATAGTAAATTTGGTGTTAGAGTATTTTCGTGACAGAAAAGTTGCTGTTTTATCGCCAAAAATTAAAGGGCGGAAAGGACATTATAGAGAACTTTTCGAGCAAATACAAAGAATGGGTTTCACCAAGGTGAGAGTGGATGGAGAATTACTCGAAATAAAAAAAGGCATGAAATTGGATCGTTATAAGATCCACGATATAGATATTGTTATAGATCGTCTGAAAGTTACAGAGAAGGACAAAATACGTATATATGATGCAGTGGTTCTCGCCATGAAATATGGGGCAGGAGCTATGATGATCATGGATAATGATTCAGGTGAGGTAAGATATTTTAGCCGATCATTGATGTGCCCAACCACTGGAATTAGTTACCCAGAACCAGAGCCAAACTTATTTTCCTTTAACTCGCCATACGGTGCTTGTAAAAACTGCCATGGTTTGGGAGAAGTATCCGAAGTAGATATCGAAAAGATAATACCCGATTCTACAAAATCGATCAAGAATGGCGGTCTTGCTCCTTTAGGAGAGTATAAGCGTAAATGGATATTCGAAAAATTAGACATGTACCTTAATCAAGAGGGTTATTCGTTAAATACCCGAATCATAGATATTGATGAGGATACAATGGATGTAATTTTAAATGGGAATGAAGGCTTGGAGCGAATGAAGCGAAGCGACGAAATCTTTTTTGAAGGTGTGATTCCTTTTATTTCACGTCATGCAGATGATTCCTCTGCTTCAATAATGCGCTGGGCACAGAGTTTCATGAATAAAATTACCTGTTATGAATGTGAGGGACATCGTTTAAAAAAAGAAGCACTCTATTTTAAAATTGGTAATAAACACATCGGTGATCTTGCTCAAATGGACATTCTTGATTTGGCAAAGTGGTTCGAAAATATTGAAGATCATTTTAATGAAAATCAGCAAATCATAGCTGGTGAGATACTTAAGGAAATAAATGCGCGCATTAACTTTATTGTTGAGGTTGGATTGACATATCTCACCTTACATCGCTCTGCAAAAACATTGTCTGGTGGTGAGGCCCAGAGAATAAGATTGGCCACTCAGATTGGCAGTGAATTAATGAATGTACTTTACATATTAGATGAACCTTCTATTGGATTACACCAACGCGATAATATAAGATTGATTAATTCTCTTAAGCGCTTGCGTGATACAGGTAATTCTGTAATTGTTGTGGAACACGATAAAGAAATGATCGAGGCAGCAGATTTTGTGGTTGATATTGGACCAGGTGCAGGTTTGCATGGAGGACAAATTGTTAATGCCGCAAGTGTGAGTGAATTAAGCCTTAGTGATTCAATAACCACCCAATATCTGAAAGGAGAAAGATTTATTGAAATTCCTGAAAATCGACGAAATGGAAATGGTAAAAAGTTGGAATTGATTGGCGCATCTGGAAGAAATCTGAGGCAGATAGATTTGAAGATTCCACTTGAAACATTCACCTGTATCACTGGAGTTTCAGGAAGTGGAAAATCTTCATTAATAAATCAGACATTATATCCCATTCTTTTGAAGGAAATATATAATGGCGTAAAAAAACCGCTGCCATATAAAAGAGTAAAAGGGATCGAAAATGTCGATAAAGTGATTGAGATCAATCAAAGTCCAATTGGGAGAACACCTAGATCGAATCCAGCCACTTACACAAAGTTATTTGATGAGATCAGATCCTTGTTTGCAAGTTTGCCTGAGGCACAAATCAGAGGATATAAACCCGGTAGGTTTTCGTTTAATGTGAGCGGAGGTCGTTGTGAAACGTGCAAGGGAGGAGGCATGAAGGTGATTGAAATGAATTTTCTACCAGATGTTTTAGTTGAATGTGAAACTTGCGGTGGAAAGCGATACAATCGAGAGACTTTAGAAGTTCGTTATCGCGGTAAATCAATCAGTGATGTCCTTGAGATGACAATTGAAGATGCTACAGCATTCTTTAAGTCTATTCCTAAACCACATAGGATTTTATCAACATTACTTTCAGTAGGTTTAGGTTACGTGAAGCTAGGCCAACCCTCTACTACCTTATCTGGGGGTGAGGCACAGCGAATTAAACTTAGTACTGAGCTTTCAAAAAGAGGCACAGGAAAAACGATTTATATCCTGGATGAACCATCAACGGGTCTGCACTTTGAGGATATCCGAATGCTGTTGGAAGTTTTACAACGACTTGTCGATGAGGGAAATACAGTACTCGTAATTGAACATAATCTTGATATTGTTAAAGCGTGCGATTATATCATCGACATAGGTCCCGAAGGAGGAAAGGATGGTGGAATGATCGTATGTGAAGGTACGCCCGAAGCAATTGTTGCCTCTTCAATAGATAAATCTCATACGGCACGATATCTCGCAGAAGAGCTCACGAATATCAAGCTTCAAATTTCTTAAATAGCACGGATGCTATATGTCCACCAAAACCAAAGGTGTTTGACATCCCGTACATCATTTTTTTCTTTTCCGCTTTTCCAAGAGGAAAATGATAGTGGTCCTTATAATCCGGCTCTATTTCTAAGGTGTTGATTGTTGGAGGTACTATTTCTTCTTTTAAGGCAAGTATTGTTGCAATTCCCTCTATGGCCCCAGCTGCGCCAAGTAGGTGACCTGTCATTGATTTTGTTGCTGAAATAGAAAGAGTAGATCTTTTACCAAAGACTCTTTCTGCCGCGATTAATTCACTTTTATCACCCAACGGAGTCGAGGTAGCATGCATATTTATGTAATCAATATCTTCTGCGGTTATTCCTGCTTCACGAATTGCTTCTCGCATTCCAAGAACTGCTCCTTCACCCTCTGGGTGAGTTCCTGTTAAGTGATGCGCATCTGCTGCCATTCCTCCACCAACAATTTCACCAATAATGTCCGCACCTCGCCTTTTCGCATGCTCATACTCCTCAAGAATGATAGCTCCCGAGCCTTCTCCCATTACAAATCCATCTCTTGAAACATCGAATGGACGAGAGGCTGTCTCAGGTGAATCATTTCTGGTAGACAAAGCTCGTGCTGAAGAAAAACCACCAATTGCCGACTCGTTGATTGCTGCCTCGGATCCACCTGTTATTATCATATCCGCCTTGTTCCATTTGATATGGTTAAAAGCCTCAATCAAGGCTGTGTTTGAAGTAGCACATGCCGAGACAGGACAAAAATTTACCCCTCTTAGTCCATACTTCATTGATATGATACCTGCCGCAATATCAACAAGTATTCTTGGTATGAAGAATGGGGTAAATCGCGGGGTTCCGTCACCTTCACAAAATTCTTTCATTTGATTCTGGAACGTTTGAATCCCACCATTTCCAGATCCCCATATCACACCGATACGATTTTTATTCAATAAGTCAAAATCAATTTTTGCATTTTCAACAGCCTCTGCAACTGAATGCAATGCATACAATGAAAATTCATCGTATTGTCTTATTTCTTTCACATGAAAATGATCTCTTACATCAAAGTCTTTGAGCTCACAGGCAAATTTTGCCTTGAATTTTTCAGTATTGAATTTGGTGATTAATCGAGCTCCACTGGTGCCAGTTTGAAGTGCTTCCCAAAAATCATTAACATTATTGCCTATAGGGGTAAGCGCTCCTAACCCTGTAATTACTACTCTTCTCATGTGATAATATTTTAAAGGAATCCTAGTTCCAGCTTTGCCTCTTCGCTCATCATATCTTTATCCCAAGGTGGCTCAAATACAATGTTTACTTTGGCAGAATTGAATTCTTGCGCAGCAGCAACCTTATCCTCAACTTCTTTTGGCAATGATTCTGCCACTGGGCAATTAGGTGAGGTAAGTGTCATATCGATGTCAACATGACCTTCCGCGTTGATCTTTACCTCGTAAATTAGTCCTAGTTCGTATATATCCACTGGAATTTCAGGGTCGTAAATAGACTTTAAGATCTCAACTACTTTATTTTCTAAATCTATCATTTATTTCTATTTCGATAATGACGAAAGAGCAGTCATTTTTATTTTCTTTACCATACTTGCCAATCCATTGGCACGGGTTGGAGATAAATGTTCCTGTAGGCCAATTTTACTGATAAAAAATAAATTAGCGGTGGCCACATTTTCAATTGTTTCTCCGTTCAACACACGAATAAGTAATCCTATTATTCCTTTTGTGATGATCGCATCCGAATCGGCCGTAAAAAATAATTTCCCCTCTTTCACTTCGGAGTCAAGCCAAACGCGCGACTGACAGCCCTCAATAAGACGATTATCTGTCTTTTTCTCCTCATTAATTAAAGGAAGATCTTTTCCCAGTTCAATGATATATTCGTACTTATCCATCCAATCATCGTAGATGGCGAACTCGTCAATTATATCTTGTTGCTTTTCTTCTAGTGTCATAATCATCTCAACATCTGCAGACTTCTCTTCAAGGCGTTTATAAGTATATCAACTTCTTCTTTTGTATTGTAAAATGCAAGAGAAATCCGAATAGTTCCAGGGATTCCATATATTTTCATTAATGGCTGTGTACAATGATGTCCTGTTCTTACAGCTATTCCTTGTTTGTCGAGTAACGTTCCAATGTCAAATGGATGAATCCCATCAACAATAAAAGAAACAACACTCGTCTTATTAGATGCCTTACCAATGATGCGCACATCGTCTATTTTACAAAGTTCATTTTGAGCGTATTCTTGCAATTCTTTCTCGTATTTTTCGATCTCATCCAAAGGAAGAGTATTCAAATATTCAATCGCTCTGGACAAGGCTATCGCTCCTGCAATGTTTGGTGTTCCCGCTTCGAACCTGTAAGGAAGCACATTATAAGTAGTCTTTTCAAAGGATACCGTCTCGATCATGTCTCCACCACCTTGATACGGAGTTAAGACTTCCATGATCTTTTTTTTACCGTAAACAATTCCTATGCCGGTAGGTCCAAAAACTTTATGGCCCGAGAATAAATAAAAGTCACAATCTAGGGTTTGCACATCAATCTTCATATGCTGAATGCTCTGCGCTCCGTCGATAATCACAACAGCACCATAGCGATGCGATGCTTCTATAATTTCTTCAATTGGATTTATTGTTCCGAGTGTATTGGATATATGTGTTACGGAGACAACTTTGGTTCTATCTGATAACAGAGAACAGAATGCGTCCAATTTCAATTCTCCCTTACTATTAATAGGTGCCACTCTTAGTTTACATCCCGATCGCTCACAAAGCATTTGCCATGGAACTATGTTTGAGTGATGCTCCATTTCCGTTATGATGATCTCATCACCTACCTCTAATGTTTGCCCAATGCTAAATGCGAGCATATTTAACCCATCGGTTGTACCTTTCGTAAAGATAATTTCTTCCGAGTGCTCAGCATTTATATATTGCTGAATTGTTCTACGTGCATCTTCGTATTTATTTGTTGCTAGCTGGCTGAGGTGATGAACTCCTCTATGTACATTCGAATTCTCTGATTCGTAATAATTGTCAATAGCCTCTATTACTTGTTTGGGTTTTTGTGAGGTAGCACCATTATCGAAATATACGAGCGGCCTTCCGTTTACCGAAGTATGGAGTATGGGAAAATCCTCTCGTATGGCTTCAATATTGAATGTTTTCTTTGCTATCATAGCTGCCACAAAGATAAGAAATCCCATTATCTAGAACTATTCTTAATAAGAAATAATTGAAATAATGAGCGCTTAAAAAATATGCAATAATCAGTTCCTGGTAAGGTACATGAGAAACTCCTTATTTCCGTCACCTCCGAGTATAGGAGATTCCATTGAACCAACCATAATTAGGTTATTTTTTTGTGCCTCCTGGGCAATATCACGAAGAATCTCAGGATAGAGAGCCTTATTTTTTACAATACCACCCTTACCAATGTTCTTCTTTCCAACCTCAAATTGCGGTTTTACCAGGGCAATAATAAATCCCTTTTTTCTCAAGAAGGAATGAATAAATGGAAATACCTTTCTTAACGAGATAAATGATACGTCAATTACACATCCGTCAACTTGTTGATCTATTACACGATTATTTAACTCCCGAACATGTGTTTTTTCGAGGTTGACCACCTCTTTTCTGACCTTGATTTTGTCATGAAGTTGGTTCGAGCCGACATCTATTGAGAACACTTTTTTTGCACCCTTTTCTATTAGCACTTCTGTAAATCCTCCTGTGGATGCTCCTATGTCCATGAATATTCCATCAGATATTTCAGGCTTCCATTCTTCGACAGCAGCAAGTAATTTAAGAGCACCTCTTGAAACCCAAGGAATCTCCTCTTCGATCAATTTTATTTCGCAATCCAAAGGAAATTTTTTCCCTGTTTTGTTTATCAGCTTGCCATCTACCAATACACCGTAAGTTCTTATAATATCCTCAGCACGTGTCCTTGAGGAAACTAGATTACGTTGAATTAAAAGTTTATCGAGACGCTCCAGCATTGGCACAAATATAGTAGAAGAATCTTCTATGTTCTTCTTAATATCATGATTTGACTTTTCCAACGTATATTTGTATTCTAATTTTTAAGAGTGAAACCGGTATATATTACAAGAAGAGAGACATTCAATGCCGCACATAAGTTGTGGAGAGAGGATTGGTCTGATGAAAAGAACTGGGAAGTATTTGGGAAGTGCAGCAACAAGAACTGGCATGGTCATAACTTTACTATTTGGGTAACAGTAAAAGGTGTCCCCAATCCAGATACTGGGTTTGTCATCAATCTGAAGGATTTAAGCAAAATAATAAAGGATTCAGTAATAGAACCATTAGATCATAGAAACCTAAATTTGGATGTGCCATTTTTAAAAGGAGTTTTAGCATCAACTGAAAATGTTGTCATTAAAATTTGGAATGAAATACTAGACCCCATCAAAGATGCTGGAGGTGAGTTGGTAAAGATCAAATTGGTGGAGACCGAGAATAATTATGTTGAATATTATGGAGGAAACGAACCAATTTAATTTCACTTTTATTAACACTAAAGGGATTAGTTGATTACTATTTTTGATTGAATCATAGGAATGATGAGAGAGGATAAAATTTATAAAAAGGAAG
>Ga0181574_10004854_pt1 | contig 11637 bp, 15 predicted proteins | sample 101ome_24_FD_145600 | JGI IMG/M metagenome (GOLD analysis project Ga0181574, IMG submission 145600) | Coastal salt marsh microbial communities from the Groves Creek Marsh, Skidaway Island, Georgia - 101410AT metaG (spades assembly) | ecosystem: Environmental > Aquatic > Marine > Intertidal zone... | reverse complement strand
CTAGCGGAATCGTGTTGATAACTACATTTACCTCCGAGACGAGAGTGAGGAAGAGCATGAGGAGCACGAAGGTGAAGACCACGGCGATGAAGAACATGGTATGCATGGGGATCACGGCGGACTGCTGTTAGCCGAGTTCATGCAAAGTGATGCAACCTTTACTGGTTATGAAATCGAGTTAGGCCGTCGGTTTGAGTTCGCCGGTGGGGAGCTCGATATTCGCGTGCAACGCGATGAGGTGTCAGCAGACTTCAACAACGGCGGAAACGTACCGCGTATCACACCAGCCAGAACTGTTGTGGCACTTGATTACTCAAGAGATCTGACCTCGGCCATGCTTGAGATTCAGGATGTTGATAGCCAAACCACCGTCAGCAGCTTCGAGACGCCAACCGCAGGTTTTACGCTGGTGAATGCCCGTCTTGCACACCGAATTGAGCTGAGCGAGGACGCCGTATTAACCATCAGTGCCTATGGGCGCAATTTGACCGATGAAATCGCTCGCAACCACACGTCCTTTGTCAAAAACGAAGTGCCGCTCGCGGGTCGCAATATCGGTATCAAGGCGAGCCTGTCGTTCTAATCAAGGCAGGGCGCAGTAAAAAAGAAAGCCAAAAGGGCTGACCTCGCGTCGGCCCTTTTTTTGGGTGCTGTGTTAGGTGCTGAGGTCAGCTCGCGGCCTTCAACTGCTCAAGCATCTCGCCCATCTGTTTCCAGACAGCATTCACTGCTTTAAGTGGTCGAACCATGACCTTGAATTCGACAATCTGATCACCCTCAAAGGTAATAATGTCCACGCCGTTCACGAAGATTCCATCCACCTTCACTGTGAACTCAAGGACGGCATGATTATCCTGCACCACCTCTCGCACGTACTGAAAGTCCTCGGACAGCGCTTTGTTAGCCGCTCGCAAATAGGCGTAGGTGATTTCGCGGCCTTCCTGTGGGGTATGGAACCACGGGCGATATAAAAACACAGTCTGGATGAAGCAGGTCATAGAGTGCCTCCATGTCCCCCTCTTTCATTACATGGTGCCACCGCTCTAATCCGTTCATACAAGCTCCTTTTTCTTTTTATCCTGTTGACGTTAGCCAAAGCACGGCATCAAGCAATTAAGGTTGCGAAAGCGACGCATCGTAATCACGCTGCGCCTTCACCCTAATCTCATAAGCGGCTTGACCACGCAGTCGCTCTGAAGAGCGCATCCGCAAGTCCCGGCGACGTCTCTGAGCAGCAGCTAACTGCTCGGTAAAAAACGACGCTTGGTACTCACCCGCCAAAAGCGCGTCAATCAATGCGATATCGATACCAAGTCGATACGCAATCCGGCTGGGTCTAATCCGATTCGCGTGAAATTCAGCAACCAAGCGAATCTGCTTTGCCTCACTGAGATCACATTCACGGGAGTAGCCCAAAGGCGGATTGGGTGCCCGATTGTTGTTTGGTTGGTTTGCCACCAAAAAAACCTTGTCAATCACCAGGACCTCCAATAGATCGTGGGTGCCTGGCTGTTTAAAATATCAACTTGAGCAAAATACAGGGTTTGCTGTAAAAACCCTAGTCAGTTCTGATTCGTTTTGGGGGAAACGCAGATGGGCAATATAAAGATGCCGTACCCGGCGATCATTGCGCATCGCGGTGCCTGCGGTTATCTCCCGGAACATACTTTACCCGCCGTAGAACTCGCGCATACATTCGGTGCAGATTATATCGAGCAAGATGTGGTTCTTACATTAGATGGCGTAGCGATCGTGCTGCACGACGTAACACTCGAACTTACCACTAATGTGGCGACATTGTTTCCAGAACGGCATCGAGATGATGGGCTCTTTTATGCCATTGACTTTACGCTTGAAGAGATAAAAACGCTGAACGCGCACGAAAGGACAGACAGTCACGGTAATCCTGTCTTTCCGGGGCGCTACTCGGGCACGGGGGTTGAATTTAAGGTGCCCACCTTGGCGGAGGAGATTGAAACCGTCGACCGACTGAATGCAGCATCGGGCAAACGGACAGGTGTCTATATCGAACTGAAGCGCCCCGAGTTTCACGAGCAGGAAGGTGTAGACATCTACCAAGCGGTTCTAGACGTCCTAGCCGCATTCAACCGACTGGGCGAGAGCGCCGAAACGGTGATTCAATGCTTTGATCCAGAGACACTGAAACGCTTCGCACATGAAGGAATATTCAAGGGCCCACTTGTGCAGCTCGTTCTCACTGAGAGCATCGTCAACTGGCGTGGTGATTTCGAGGCCATGCATACAATGTCGGGTCTAAAAGAAGTCGCGGAGTATGCTCACGGAATCGGTCCTGATGTAAATCTTCTCGAAGATAAGTCAGGCGGCCCCTCCGAAATGGTCTTGGCCGCCAAAAAGCTTGGTCTTTTTTTGCATCCCTATACCTTGCGAGCAGATTCGGAATCCATACCCGGTGTAAACTTCGAGGCATTACACAAAAAGCTATTCATAGAACTAGAAGTGGACGGCGCGTTTACGGATTTTGCCGATCAAACGCGCGAACTACTTGTACACATGGGGAAAATTTCATAGTGTCAAACAACGCCATCCGCGTGCACCGAAGAACAAAAATTGTCGCCACAGTTGGACCGGGAAGCGACAGCGAAGACATGATAGGCCGCCTCATCGCTGCAGGGGTGGATGTGTTTAGGCTGAACTTTAGCCACGGTGCAATCGAGCACCACAAGGCTATCGCCGAGCGCATACGACGACAGGCAAGACACCAAGACAGGTATGTAGGCGTTCTCGCGGACCTCCAGGGCCCCAAAATTCGAATTGCCAGTTTTGAGACAGGGAGTGTGTCACTCACCGCAGGTGACTCATTTCGTTTGAGCCTCACAGTGGATGGTGAGAAGGGTAATTCCTCTGCGGTAGGCATTGAGTACCGAGATCTTCCAAAGAGTGTCGTGGTCGACGATGTACTTCTGCTTGATGATGGAAAGATGCAGCTGCGAGTAGATAGTGTCTCCGATTCTGATATCGACTGTACTGTGCTCATTGGTGGGACGCTGAGCTCTCGCAAAGGCGTTAACAAGCTGGGTGGTGGTATTGCAGCACCGGCATTAACGGAAAAAGATAAGGCGGATATCCGAGCGATGGAGTCGATCAAGCCCGACTTCGTCGCCGTCTCTTTCGTCGCAGCAGTTCAGGATATTGAGGAGGCCAGAGGCCTCCTCCAAGACGCGAATGTTGATGCGGCCATCATCGCAAAGATCGAACGAGCTGAAGTTGTTGCTGATCAGAGCCTGCTGGATAGCATTATCGATGCCTGTGAAGGTGTCATGGTGGCACGGGGTGATTTGGGGATCGAGGTGGGTGATGCCGAGCTTATTGGCATTCAAAAGGACCTCATCTCTAGGACTCGAAAACGCGACCGGATGGTCATTACAGCAACGCAAATGATGGAGTCGATGATTAGCAATTCGATGCCAACACGTGCTGAGGTGTTTGACGTGGCAAACGCTGTTCTGGATGGTACGGACGCGGTGATGCTCTCGGCTGAGACCGCGGTCGGCTCTTATCCCGTCGAGGTGGTGAGAGCCATGGCAAATGCGGCAGTTGGCGCTGAAAGTCATCCGGTGGCCAGAACATCACGATACAGGCAGGACAGAGAATTTAGATCGACACAGGAAACCGTGGCGCTCTCGGCAATGTACGGCGCCAACCACTTCCCCGGTGTGCGGGGTATTGCTACTCACACGGAAACAGGGGCGACACCTACGCTTATGTCGCGGTTGAGCTCTGGCCTCCCAATTTTTGCTCTCAGTCGCAATCCTGAGACCTTACAACGTCTCGCCTTATGTCGTGGAGTGATCCCGCTCTATTTTGATATTACCGCCTTTGATATGCGGGACGTTGATTCGCGAACGATGGAGTTTTTGAGTGATGCCGGATTTGTCACCAAAGGCGACCACATCTTGATGACCATGGGTACCTTGATTGGAAAAGCTGGAGCTACGAACTCGATAAAGCTCTTGTCTATCGGCTAAAACGTCCGATTTACGCGACAAAATAGACTACCGCCATAAAAGGTTCATTAGACGTTAGGTCACTCAGGGCATATAGTGTTGGCTCGCGTGGTGATGCGTCGACGTTGCGACTGCTTCTTTTGCGTTCTCTTAGCGAATTTGTGCGTTAGCACAGTTACATTTTTCAACGATAGGTAAAACAGTATGTCTACAGTTACAGGTACCGTTAAATGGTTCAACGAAACCAAAGGTTTCGGTTTCATTGAGCAGGAAGGCGGACCCGACGTGTTCGTACACTTCAGTGCTATTCAAGGCGATGGCTTCAAAACCCTTGCGGATGGCCAAAAAGTTGAGTTCACAGTCACAGCTGGCCAGAAAGGACCACAAGCAGAGAACGTAGTTCCTGTATAAATTTTTTCCCCACCCAAAAAAAGGCCGCTTTACGCGGCCTTTTCTTTAAGTGTGAGCGTTTGAGTTAGCCCAAATCTTTAGCTAGCTCTTCGAGACGCTTCTCTTCGCTGGTGATGTACTTGAGCCACTGATCCGCATAAGAACGCGCGCGTTTGTCCTTCCTGGCTTCGCGAAACGCGCGACGCGCCGCATTGAATTCACCGAGGTTGAAATAAGCCATACCCAAAGCCAGACGAGCCTGATCGGGACGCTTAACACCGCCTTTATCGAGACCACGTTTGAGTGCTTCTACCGCCTCTTTGTTTTTATCAACATCAAGATAAACATTGCCCAGACGCGCATACAACTCACCCTTCTCCGACTTAGACGCCGCCGCCTCTAACATGGGCAAGCTCTTAGTCACCTCTTGTGCTTGACGCCACGCCACACCGGCAAGTTCGTAGTTCTTAGACTCCTTTTCGACGATATCGTCAGCCAACCCTTTCTCCATGGCCCGCGCCGCAGGGAAAGGGACCTCAGCCTGAAGGTAAAGTTGTGATATCAATACGATGTCTTGACTACGATCGAGCAGATTTTGCTCGTAGGTAGCTTCCAGCAACGCAAGTTGACGCGCTTCATCCTTCTCTTCGCCGTACAAATGCGATGCCTGCACCCAGTACTGCTTTTTAGGGTAGTACATGATTAGTATTTCGAGGATGTCGAGCGCTTCACGGAAATTATCGCGGTCAAAGTGGATAAAGCGAGCGAGGTTGTACCATTGCTCCTTCGGCAACTTACCTGCGGCTTCTTCACGATCGATAGCAATCTGGATGTTCGAGAGACTTTTATCGTAGTCCTTGAGCTGGAAGTAGCCATTTGCCAGTAACACATAGGCATTTGTACTAGGTGTGTCCGTCACTGACATCCAGGTGTTCAGCGTCTCAATACCCTTGCGCCAGTTTTCCTGAAGGAAGTAGAGCTGCGCTACCGTGTAAAGCGTGTTGATCTCAAGCGCCAGTGGAATTTCGGGCCGCTGATCGATTACTTTCTGATAGTAATTGAGCGCACCGTTGTAATCTTCCACCGCATACCGGAGGTAAGCGTACGTGTTGTAAACATTCGCTAACTCATAACGATTCAGCTTGCTCTTTTTACTGGTGGCATCCAGCATGTCATTGAGCACCGCTTCTGCTTCTGCGTACTGCTTTGCTTCTGCAAACGTCTGCGCTTCTGCTAGCTTCTCGTAGATATTGTTTCTTAGAGCGGGCGTCTTTCGGGTCTCTCGCTCTTTCTTGGGTGCATCCTGCGCGGTGGCCGTTGACACAATTCCTGCATCGAAGGCCTGATCGGCAACCACAAGCAGCGCCAACGAGACGCTGACTGCACAACCACTAACGACTAACTGACGGAAGAACTGGGATACCAAACGCATTATCGGCGACCTCCCTCTAGCTCGTAGGTAAACTTGTTTTGTACCCCAGCCACTTCAATAGCCTGACCATCCACGACGCGGGGCTTGTACTTGAATTTGAGTGCCGCCTTGAGTGAAGCGCGCTCGAAGATACCCTTAGGCGAACAATCCGTCTCATTCTCCACATAAGGGTCTCGAATAGCGCCTGTGGTTGTCACCGTGTACGTGACGATGCAGTAACCTGTGATACCCCGAGTCTGCGCACGCCGAGGATAAATTGGCGCGACCTTTACGATCGGTAGGTACTCACCATCACCCGATGAAAGCCCGGATGCGTTGATGCTTACGTTGACCGCAACGGTAGGCGCCATGTTCGCCGTGCTCATATCGAGATCTGTATCAAAGTCCAACGGCTCCATATCGGGCGGTGGCTCATCAGGATCTTCGACCTTCTCTGGAAGCACTTCTTTTAAGTTGGTCTCAATGACCTTATCAGGAACGACGATGTCGGCGATCTTCCGCGTTTTGACATCCTCTTGCTCAAACTGCGTGTCAATGAGGCTTTGCATTAAATAGAACAGTCCTAAAGCGATAGGTACCGCTGCAACTGCTCCAACAATAGATCGTAATGTCGCTGGCATTTTTCTACTCGTCTATCGTAGAGAGGCATGGAGGAGCTGTGAAAATGGACCGCAAGGAATCAAAAAGCTCCTCAACGACGTATCCAGGGCTGTCGTAGTCAGCCTGAATCACGATGTTCGCCCGGGGAGTCTCATCCTTCGCCGCTTTAGCTAAGAAATTAGCTCGCTCTAGTTTTATGGGATTTTTGTTGTAATGAATCTTGCCCTGATCATCCACTGCAAAAATGATCGTTCCATTAGGGCACGCCTCTGTGGTCGTTGCCCCTGGCTTATCAATTTCAACGCCGGGCTCCTTCACGAACGATGATGTCACGATAAAGAAGATCAGCATGATGAAAACGACATCAAGCATCGGCGTTAAATCAATTTGGCTTTCATCCTGCTGAGAAGCCGCGGACGAGCCTGCCTGGTCTCGTAAGCTCATAAATTAACCCTTGTCAGTGGCCCAACTAACGTTGTATTGACCTGCCTCTCTCGCCGCATCGGCGACATCAGCCACGATTCCCGTTGTAGCTCCTTTGGCGACCTTGATAGTCACAGGCGCCTCGGGATCCTCCGCCAATAATCGCTGGATGTTTGCACGAACCGCTCGCACATCAACGCGGCGGTTCTCCATCCACAACTGATTATCAGACGATATTTCAACAACGATACTAATCGAATCGTTAGGATCCTGAGGTTGGTTATCATCAGGGCGATTAATTTCTAGTCCAGCTTCCTTCAAAAAAGAAGCAACGACGATGAAGAAAATAAGCATGATGAAGACCACGTCCAGCATGGGCGTCAGGTCAATCTCCGCTCCTTCTTCCTCACGTTGTTTGGCTATTTTTCTCACTTAAAATTCCTCGGTTGATCCATCAGTGGTCAGAAGTCAGCTGATCTTCTAACAACTGCTGCTCACGGGCCGCCATTCTCTGAAGCTGAGTGTTAGCGAATAAGCCTGATAGTGCGGACACCATGCCTGCCATGGTCGGGATAGTAGACCGCTCTACACCACCCGCCATCGACTTGGCGTCACCACCACCCGTCACCGCCATCACGTTAAACACTTCGATCATACCCGTCACCGTGCCCAAGAGCCCAAGTAGGGGACAGAGAGCAACACAGGTTGCGATGAGGCTCATGTTGTCATTGATATACGTCTTACTCTCCGACAAGAGCTTTACGCGGATCTGCTTTGCGTTCCATGACTTTCGCTCGGCACGGCCTTCCCAGCTATTAACTGCAGCCAATCGATCGGCTTTCCAACCACCTCCGAGGAAGTAGATGAATCGCTCAATGATGAGGGTCCACATAAAGAAGACAAGGGTGGCAATGATCCACAAGACATTGCCGCCTTTATCCATGAACGCCAAGATGGTTTCGAACAATTCCATCGCCTACTACTCCGTGCTCAGCCCGCGCTCAGTTACCCGCTGCCTCAGCGCGCTCAGCAACGATTCCCGTCGCCTGCTCGTTGAGAATGTGGATGACCTTCTGCGCACGGCCATTTACGACGGTGTGTAGAAGCACTGTGGGAATAGCCACCAGAAGACCCAATACGGTAGTGATCAAGGCGCTAGAAATACCACCCGCCATCGCCTTAGGATCGCCCGCACCGAAAATTGTGATCGCCTGGAAGGTAATGATCATACCGGTAACCGTACCCAAGAGACCCATAAGCGGCGCTACCGCAGCAATGATCTTGAGGAGCGTCAAGCCCGACTCAAGCTTCGGCGTTTCTTTCAGAACAGCCTCCGCCATCTTCAACTCAAGTGTCTCGGTATCCATGTTCGGATTCTCTTGACTAACCAACAGCACACGACCCAACGGATTGTTTGCATTGGCCTCGCTAGACTTAAGCTGGCTGTTAACTGCCGCGCCCGTCATGGTTAGCATGATCACGCGAACAATTGCCAACAGGAACGCAAAGATACCCACGGCTGTGATCGCATAGCCAACGTAACCGCCTTGGTGCCACCGCTCCTCAAGGTTGGGCGTATCAATGATTGCTGCTAGGAATGAGCCGCCGGTTGGGCCCGTAGGATCGATACCAAACTGGCTCAAACCGCTGGTCGCATCTGCCAAGGCCGCTGCGTTACCGACAGCGCCACCACTAGGCTGCCGTGGCAGCTCAGCAAGCTTTTCGTTGCCGTAAGAAAGGTAATTGCCGTTAACGTCAATGATGTTGAATGCGCCAACGCGCACAACTTCCCGCTGGGCTATCTCACCAGAGGGGGTAGCGACATCTGCTGTGAAGCGCGAGACAACACCTTGCTGCGTGATCTCGTTCAGCATCTCATACCAAACACGCTCAATTTCCTCGATTTGGGGCAACTGATCGGTGCCACTCATCTTAGCGATGAGGTCCTTGAGGAAGCCCTCGCGGCTTGGGAATTCAGAACTTACCAATGACACCTCAATATTAGAGGCCAAGTCGCCCGATGCCGCCGTCAAGTGACCAAACAGCTCCGAAAGCGAGCCGAGACGCTCTTTCAATTGCTCTTGCTTCGCCGCGATAAGCAGCTCGTTATCCTCAAACTTCTTCTCGAGTCGAGCAGATCGTCGCTCTTCGGCGGCACGCTCACGCTCCGCGCGATTGAGCTCCGATTGTTGATTCGCCTTGTCCTGCGCAAAACGCTGCTCGCGCGCTCGGTTCTCTCCAGCTGCCCGAGAACGGCCCTGCTTTACTAAATCCAAGAGCTCGTTCATGTTTTGCGCCGCTACTTCCTGTGGCGTAGGACCCGCCGGAACCTCAGGCGCGGCCGCGTCATCCTGCGCTACTGCAACGCTGGCAAACAAACCCGCAACTACGAAGGTCGTTGCTTTCAAAAACTTAGCATTCATCTTAGTTAGCCTCCGGTGCCGCGATAGGCATATTCAAGAGTTCGATAGTCGCCTGCTTTTTGGCGATGCGGACCGCTTTTCGTACGGCCGCTGAGTAGTCTGCAGATGAGAGCGTCTCCCAGCTGCGGTTACTGTTGTTCCACGCACGTGTTTCAGCGCCGTCAGTTGTCTGCGCAACGAGGGCAACACGGCCGATTCGGAGAACGTCGACCTCGCGTGAGGCACCATCAACTTCAATGGTGTCTGAGTAAGACTCGATACCGCGTCCATATTGAAGCTCTATCGAGTAGAGTTCGAGCACCTGACGGAAAGCCTCTGCTGAGGTTACGTCGGAACGATCAAGGTTGGCTCGAACGGCTTCAATGTTGCCCTTGCGGGTGTCAAGATCAAACGGCATATCGAGATCAATAAACTGATCCAAGCCATCGAGCATCCGAGTGACGAGCGGTGGAATCTGTCGCTGGATAATGGCCGCGTCCGAAATAGACTGATCGATATCAGCAATTCTGCGCTCTTGGTTCGCAATCTGACGATCGAGACGCGCGTTGTAGACCCTAAGGCCCTCAACTTGCTTCATTACCGTCTTGTAATCAGACAGAAGGTCGCGTGTTTCGTCTGCTAAGCGATCAATTTTAGTCTGCGAGGCGCGCGCTTCTGCGGTGCGCTCCTTGCCAACTTGCATGATAGCTTCGAGCGATTCAGCGTTAGCAACTGCTGCCCCGCCCACGAAGCTGGCGGCGATAGTCGCAGCGCCTAAAAGTGTTTTAAGCCGAGTGATAGTCATGGGATTTGTATTTCCTCACGCAAAAGAGTCCATGGTCCACGAGTGGGCCGTTTGTCGTCGGTACGGTAAAAGTCCGGTCGCAGATCTATTTATGATGCTTAGGATCAGCCGACACGATTCGGACTCTATAGCGTAGTTTCTTGCAGTGCAATGTCTCTTGGGGGCTAATCGCACCTAAATCCGCAAATATTAAGTCGTTTGAGTATTTTCAAGCTCGATAACGGAAAAGTCATGACTGTTGCGATCCCCCGCTGAGATCTCGATTCGACTCAATTCGCGCCACGACGCAATTTGGTCAAGGTCAAAAAATGCATCACCGTGCACGTTTCCATGGACACGCGTCAGGAATGCTCGCGACGTAAATGGCAGCGCCTGCCGATAAACCTCTGCGCCACCAATCACCATCACACTGTCAGCCCCATCGATCAGCGCCTGACTTTCTGCGATGTCAATAGCCTCCGACATCGAGGTCGCCACCGACACGCCTGGCGCCTGCCACGTACCGTCTCGTGTCAGAATGATATTAAGCCTCCCCGGCAGAGGGCGGCCGATGGACTCGAAGGTTTTACGGCCCATGATGATCGGTCGACCCATGGTTGTCCGCTTGAAGTGCTGTAGATCGTCCGGAAGGTCCCACGGGAGCGCGTTGCCCCGACCGATGACGCCATTGTCAGCAACAGCAACAACGATCGCGACTGGCAAGCTGTCAGACTCTCTCATATCAGACCGCCACGGGTGCGGAAATATTGGGCTCCGGATCGTAACCAACCAGCTCGAAGTCTTCGAACCGATAGTCGTATAGCGAGTCAGGCACTCGGTTTATCTTCAAGCTCGGTCTTGACTTTGGCTGCCTAGCCAACTGCGTTTCAACTTGCTCTGCATGATTGCTATACAAGTGACAGTCGCCCATGGTGACCACAACGTCACCAGGTTCCAGGCCTACTTGCTGACACAACATGTGGACCAATAAGGACACAGACGCAATATTGAAAGGTAGCCCCAGGAACGCATCACTCGAGCGAATGTAAAGCATGGCCGATAGCTTTCCGTTGGCCACATAAAACTGGTAGAGAAGATGGCAGGGCGGTAGCGCCATGCGGCCTGCCTTCACGTTTTCCTGAGGCGACATCGTCTCGTCGGGCAGGTACTCCACGTTCCAGGCATGAAAGAGAATGCGGCGACTCTCGGGACGGTTTTTCAGGCAGTCGATCACATAATCAATTTGATTTATCTCACCGCCATCACGCGAAGGCCACTTTACCCATTGCGCTCCGTAAAGGGGTCCAAGGTCACCCTCTTCAGTTGCCCACTCGTCCCAAATCGATACGCCGTTTTCTCGCAGCCACTGTGTATTGGTGTCACCACTTAGAAACCAAATGAGCTCGTTAACGACGCTCTTAAAGTGCACTTTTTTAGTAGTAAGAATGGGAAAACCTTCGTTCAAATCGAAGCGCAACTGGCGACCAAATACCGAGCGCGTTCCTGTTCCCGTGCGATCACCTCGATCAACGCCGTTGTCACGAATGTCTCTCAGGAGATCCAAGTACTGTTGCATGAAAGTCGTCCTAGGTTCTGGCGTCGCGTCTGTACGCCCAGATA
>Ga0181574_10004845_pt1 | contig 11649 bp, 7 predicted proteins | sample 101ome_24_FD_145600 | JGI IMG/M metagenome (GOLD analysis project Ga0181574, IMG submission 145600) | Coastal salt marsh microbial communities from the Groves Creek Marsh, Skidaway Island, Georgia - 101410AT metaG (spades assembly) | ecosystem: Environmental > Aquatic > Marine > Intertidal zone... | reverse complement strand
GCCTGCCAGTATAGGTCCGAGAGCAGTCCCTAACGATTGACTGCCCGGAGCCAGTATCTCTGTTCCACTTTGATCACTCACCTGCGCTATGGCGCCGTAAATAAAGGCGATACCAAAGTTCCATGCGATTTGATGGAGCAAGAAGCCCGCTGCGAGCATGGTAATCGACGTTGTACTAGCGATTATGAGTAGTCCGATAGCGCCTGCGACTGTAGCAATGATCACCGGGTTGGCCCTGCCGAGCCGGACATCAAGCAGGCTGGCAAAGATTGATCCAAGCATACTGACCGGCAGAATCACCGCCAGCATCAGTCCCATGTGCTCGAGCGATATTTGCCGCTCGCGACCGATAGACTCGATAAATGCCCAAATAGCGGAAAGCCCGAGTTGGTAGCACACCAGCGCGACAAGTAGCCACATCATCAGCGGTTTGATAGTGGCTTTCCTCGTCGACTCGAACGCGTGACGAATTGAGTTATTTGTAAGTTTAAGGAGTGGCAACAGGATAAGCACAATGGCCACCAATGCCCAATAAACCGTTTCAATGTCAGTAGCCAACAGAACTTTGGGTAGGGCCAGTAGTAAAAGGGAACTGAAGCTAATTTGTGTCACGACGCTAATGGCAATGGCTCGATCCGGCTGTGGTGCGCGGCAGAGGAGTGCCGTGCCGAGCGAAAAGGCGATGCCATGACCCAGAACACCCGCCAAAAACCTAAAGGATAGGACGGCTTCAAAGGTGTCGGCAAACAACAGCCCAAGATAGCCGAGCACCATGCTCACCGAGGCAAGTCTGACGAGGACCTGATGAGAAAAACGCCGTGTCCACCAGAACCCCGAGAAACTCGCCAACACCACCCCTAAAATATCAGCAGACGCCAATAAGCCGAGTTGGTCAGGCGCGAGCATTAATGATTCGCTCATCACACTAAGGAAAAAGGGCTGAACTGCAAAGGGCATGGCGCCGAGTACGGCCATTACCCAGCAACCTACAAGGTGTCTACCGTCACTTTGCGGTAATTCGCCGGGGTTGGGTGACGTTGTCATCAGCTGTCGATGCCGTGAGCGCGGGGCAGATTAAAGAGGCTTGGGTGCGCAGCCTCGTAGTGCGAAGCGAGATGAATCAGATCGTGTTCATGACGCCACGGTGCCATGAGCTGCATGCCAATAGGACAACCGTTACGATCCAATCCTGACGGCAGTGACAAGGCCGGTAAGCCCAGGTGGTTGGCTGGTATGGTGAAGCAGGCAGCGTCAAAAAGGTTTTCAGACCACTCGTCAAAGCTTTGTGGCGAGTCCATTCGATAATGGGAGTTGATCTTGGGGCAAGCGATAGGTGTTATGGGGGACAGTAAGACATCGCATGCGCCGCTTTGCCAGAAATCTCCCCATCGACACATGAGTGCCTCGGTGACCATTTGCGCTTCAAATAAATCGTCGATGTTGTAACGATCCGCGAGTGCCAGGTGGTGCCGTAGCTGGATTGACGTGTTCTCGTCCGTCAACGGCACATTCGCTTCATTAGTGATGTGCATGAGTTCGCGACTGATGGGAAGCAGCCATTCCGCCACCGAAAATGAGGAGCGTAAGGCCTCAAAATCACAAATCTCCTGCGGTGAGAGCGGCACCAGAATGTGACCAAGGGCTTCGAGACGTTTGGCCGACGCCTCGATAGAAGCCAACACGTCTGGGTCAATGGCAATGGAAGCGCCCCATGCGTCAAGACTAACCCCAATGCGCAGTGATCGATGTGGCGCTGATAATTCGCTGATGAGCTGTGGCGGGGGGTGTGCTGGCATGAAGCTGCGGCCTAATTGTCTGTGTACGGCGAGTGCTTCGGTAACTGCAGCGCAGTCCCTGACACTGCGTACGACAGCGCCCTCGACAGCGCCTGCTAGGATGGATTCGCTTAGTCCCTGCGGTAACGGATTCATGCCTCGGGTGGCTTTGAGGCCGACAAGCCCCGTCCAGGCAGCGGGAAACCGTATAGACCCCGCCCCGTCAGACGCTGAGCATATCGGTGTTATTCCCCCGGCGACGCTCGCTGATGATCCGCCAGATGAGCCGCCCGGTGTATGCTCAAGGTTGAAGGGACTGTGCGTGTCGCCTTGAGGAATGCTGTGCGTGATGAACGTCATGCCGTCCTCAGGTACCGTGGTGCGTCCGCAGACAATAAAACCGGCCTCTCTAAAGTTCTTAATGAGTGGATCGTCCTCGGTAGCTAAATCAGGCGCTTTAAAGCCTAGTCCAATTTGCTGATCCCTCCCTTCAATTTTTGAACCCATGTCCTTGATGAGTATGGGCACGCCATAAAATGGTCCATCGGGATTTGCACCGCTGGAGGTCGGGTCATCTAACACATCGTCAAAGACCTCGATTACCGAATTGAGGCGCGGGTTCTGGATTGAAACCGCGTCAGAAAACTGATGCATAACTTCAGAGACTGTGACGTCTTTCGCACGAAGTTTTGCCGCTATTTCTGTGGCATCGATGCGGCCCCAAGTAGGCCAATCGAATGGATGCGTTGTCATGGCATGTTATGCTCTTTATTAATCAGGCAGTGTAGGCAGGCTAACATCGCCAGCAGATTTAGCCAGTCGGTGTGAAGCGCACTTAAATGCGAGGCTGCGGTTGAACCCGCCGCTATCCGTTTGTCCTTAACTTGCGTATGGTTCATAGCAATTCTGATGGACGGAACAACGGCTTATGGCAGCGCCACTCCCCAATCATCCGCAACTGCGTGGTAATTATGGCCCTATTAATTTTGAAGCTTCCTATGACGATATTGTTATTGAGGGCACCGTACCCCCTGATTTGTCAGGGTCGCTGTATCGGATAGGTCCAAACCCCAAGTTTGTCGAGGGGACTTACCACTGGTTTTTTGGCGCCGGCATGGTTCATGCGTTTCACGTGGACCAGGGGAAAGTAGGTTATGTGAATCGCTGGGTTAGAACGCCAAAGTTTGAAAAAGAAATCGAGCTAGGGCGAGGCCTCAGTCTCGACATCAATATCAATTCGGAAACGGGCCAAATCGAGAGCAATCGCCGTAATGGCGTCGCTAACACGCACATTCTGGCGCACGGCGATCATTTGGTGGCGCTTGAAGAGGGGAGTCACCCGTTCAGTATGGACCCTCAGACGTTGGGGTCAGAAGGCTACGGTCATTACGCCGATGGCATCAAAGGCGCCATGACAGCGCACCCGAAAGTTGATCCGGAAACGGGCGAGCTTCACGGTTTTGGTTACATGACCGATCACTTTGGCAGTAACACCATGACCTACCACGTCATCGATCGAAACGGTCGGATGCTTCGATCCGATGTTTTCGAAGCCCCCTATGCGGCGATGGTTCACGACTTTATGATCACGCGTGACTATGTGATTTTCCCTTTGTTCCCCTTGACCTGCGATTTGGATCGCGTTGCCCAGTTTGGTTTTCCTTTTGCCTTCGATCGAGGTGCTGGCGCGTACATAGGTGTGCTGAAACGTGGCGCGCCCGCGTCAACCATTCGCTGGCTGGAAGCGCCTGTCTGCTACGTCTTCCATTACCTGAATGCGTGGAACGAGGGTTCAAAAGTGACCTTCGATTCAGTCGATTTTCCTGTCGCACCGAACTTCCCCAATGCGGATGGCAGTATTCCCGCTCACGCGGATGCGCAGGGTAAGTTGACACGCTGGACCCTAGATATCGAAACCGGTGCGATAGATCGCCAACAGACGCTGGATGTGGCTTCTGAATTTCCGCGCATTGACGATCGATTTGCTGCCTCTCGCCATCGTCATGGCTACATTGCAGCCGCTTCACAACGGGCAAAGGGTGACGGTGGCTTATTCCACGAGATTGCCCATATCGATTGTGATACGGGCCACGTCAGCTCTTGGGACGCGGGTTTTGGAAACGGTGTTTCTGAACCTGTATTCGTTGAGAAAAACGCTAGCTCAAAAGAAGGCGAAGGGTGGCTGCTGGCGACTGTTTATGACAGCAAGGCCGGCACGTCTTCCATGGTGATTCTCGATGCCCAAGCGGTCAGCAATGGGCCCGTGGCCGTGGCCAAGCTGGATCATCGAATCCCTTATGGCTTCCACGGGAGCTGGCGCAATAACTGAAGTTAATGAGCATCCCAGTGCTTCGCCTGTGGATGCCATTTGATTGACGTCATGTCTCTTTGCTTACGGGCCGCATCGGCGCCGGAAGCGCAGATATCTAAGCGGTGTCATCGCTCTGTGCAGAGCTATTTCACCGCTCTCTGAGCAATACAAAAAACCGCCTCTTTTTGTCTTGATTTTGTCCGGATATTGGTTTCCTATAGCGCGAAATAGGTGCTCGTAGTCTCTGAGGAAAACCATGCGGGATACCATTCGATGAACGCCGAGGCACTCGGTAACGTTCAGGTCATATGGCCTGACGGTGAATGTATAAATGTTCCCACGTTGTGGCTACGCGACGTCTGTCCTTGCGAAGAATGTCGGATTGCTCAGACGCAGGAAAAGCGATTCCACCTTGCCACGTTAGACAGCGTCTCTATTGAAACTCTGACTGTCAGTGACGACCAGCTGTGCGTTACTTGGGCTGGTGGTCATGAGAGTCAATACCGTAGAGCCTTCTTGTCAGGAGATCACGCGCGTGCAACGCCACGATGGGAGCCTTGGAGTGATGATTATTCGCCCGCTTACGTCGATTTCAAATCGTTTCAAGCAAACGATATCTGTGCCGAGACCGCTATCGAGGAGTTTCTGAGATCGGGTGTTCTCATTCTTAAGAGCGCACCGACCGAGGAAGCGACCCTGGAGTTATTAGCCAAGCGACTTGGCCCTATCCGGGAAGTGCTGTTCGAGCGCATTCACAATGTGAAAGTGGACCCCAAAGGCTACAACGTCGCCCATACCAATTTGGGCCTACCACCGCATAACGATTTTGCGAGTTATTCGTGGCCGCCGAGTGTTCAAGCACTTCATATGCTAGCAAACGAGGCGAGTGGCGGACGGTCAACCATTTTTGATGGCTGGGGAGTGTTGGAAGAATTCCGCTCTGATGAGCCTGAGGCGTTTGACGTCTTATGCCGAGTGGGAGTGCCCTTCAGAGAATTTGATGAAAGTAATGAGACCTACGCCTGCGAGCCGATTATTCGGCTCAACGCAAAAGGCGAGCTCGTTATTTTCCGCTATTCGAATCAGCTGATGCAGGTGATGAATCCCTCTGATCCCGATACAGCCGCGTTTTACGATGCCTATTACAAACTGAGTCGCCGCTTGTTTGATACCGACAAAGTACGGCGTTTCCGATTAGAGGGTGGGCAGATATTGATTGTCGCGAGCCATCGCATTCTTCACGGACGCGAAGCAATCGACGACGCCGGGTACCGACATTTACAGGATGCTTACTTCGAGCACGATAATGTCCGCAACATGCTTACTGTACTAGCGAGGTCGCATGACTGAAGTTTCATTTACGCAAATGAAAGACGGCACTCAAGCCGATTATGAGTTTTTGGAGCAGTTGGAAGACGACCATATCAAGGGCTTGCCTGATCGCATCATGAAAGCTCTGGCAGGGCTATCCGATGGGCTTGCTGGGTACAAGATCGATCGTCTGCAACACTCGCTGCAGACCGCGACTCGCGCGGAGGATGAGGGTGCCAGTATTGATTGGATTGTAGCTGCCTTGGTCCATGATATTGGCGATGAGCTGGCGCCACTCAGTCACTCGGAATTCGCGGCGGCGCTTCTCAAGCCCTTTGTCAGTGAAGAGATTGTCTGGGTGATAGAGAAACACGGCTTATTTCAGGCGTACTACTACGCCCATCATGTAGGGGGTGATCGTCACGCCAGAGATAAGTACAAAGATCATCCGTTCTACGATCAATGCGTGCATTTCTGCGAGGCTTGGGATCAAGCATCCTTCGATCCCAATTACCCGACGCGATCACTTAATTACTTCGAGCCCATGGTGAGAGAAGTTTTCTCGAGACGAGCTCACTGAACTGATCGTTATTTGAAGAGCTTGATTTGAAGAGCTTGGCTCGGTTGCTCCGCAGGCGGCGCGACAGCACAATAGCGTCTCACTGAGGGGCGTATTCAACATGATCAGCTTTGCGCAAGCGCAAGATAATTTGCATCAGCTGTGCCGGACATGGGTGGCGACACATCCAGACGTGAGCGAGCCATTAGCACTGTGTCAGTCGCTGGGACGCTATCTCAACGAGGATGTCATTGCCGCTCTAGAACTGCCTCGATCAGATGTTTCCGCAATGGACGGTTACGCTATTTGCTCTCAGGACCGGGAGGGTGCCCTAACGTCACAAGTGTTCACGCTAAAAGGCGAGTCACGGGCGGGAGAACCCTACAGTGGCGATCCGTTAGCGCCGGGAGAGTGTGTACGAATTTTCACAGGAGCGGTGGTTCCTGCATCAGCTGACACAGTAGTCATTCAGGAAAACGTCGATCGTGATAATGCGTCTGTACGAATGCTGCAGGGCACATCGCTTGGTGCAAACATACGTCGTCGTGGTGAGGAAATTGCGGCGGACTCTGTCATCGCAACAGCCGGGCAATTGATAACCCCAAACATGATCCCGCTGCTTGCCAGTCAGGGCATCGCAGAGGTGACGGTTCGAGCAAAATTGCGTGTTGCATTTTTCGCTACGGGCGATGAGCTAAAAGCGGCGGGTGATAGTCTGGGGGAGGGCGACATCTATGAAAGCAATTTGGCCTCCATTGCCGCTGTGCTGGGATATTACCCCATTGACCTCATCGACTTGGGCGTGGTCGAGGATACCCCCGAGGCCATTAAGGCCTGCTTAGCCAAAGCTAGTGACGATGCAGACGTGGTTATCAGTAGCGGTGGCGTCTCCGTCGGAGACTATGACTATGTGCGGCAATGTGTCGATGCCATGGGCGTGGTGTCCGACTACAAAGTTGCTATGAAGCCGGGCAAACCCGTCTGTTTTGGGTATATTGATGGTGCGGAGAATGCGAAGGCGCTGTTCTTCGGGCTCCCCGGCAATGCCGTATCGTCGTTTGTCGTTCTGACCGAGCTATACCTCCCAGTGATGAAATATCTGCTCAACCGGGAGCGTGTTATCCCTAACACGCTGCTTGAAGCCATACTCGAGACGGACCTTTCACGTCGGGGTGGCCGGCTCGAATTTCAACGTGGTGTGTTGAGTCGGGATGAGGATGCGGTCGGGCGGACCTCGTTGCGGGTTTCTGCCATGGGGAGTCAAGATTCGCACCGCGTGCTTGGGCTGGCTCGGGCGAACTGCACTATCAAGATAGCGGCCGATGTTGAGCACATTAGCGCGGGCTCCAAGGTCACGGTCTCTGTTTTTCCTTGGACCGACTTACAGTGAACGATGCATCAAATGCTGTTATTGCGGCGGCAATTTTGGCAGGTGGTGACAGCCAGCGCATGGGGGAAGATAAAGCCACTCTTAACGATGGGGGCGCATCGCTAATCGAGCGGCAGGTCAAGGATCTGCGGGATCTTTCTAAGGCCCTGCCCATTCTCATCTGTTCGGGGTCTCGACGCTATGAAGCGCTCAAGACCTATGACGTTCGACATGTGCCGGATTCGCTAAATTCTGCCGGTCCGTTGGCGGGCGTGGCCAAGGCGCTCGAGACAGCGGCAGCCGCAGGTCTCGAAGAGGGCTATGTGTTTGTGCTGCCTACGGACTCGCTTATTCCGCCATCACATATCTATGACCGCCTGACGGGTGCTGAGTCAGCTACCAGTGAGGTCGTTCTATTGAAAGGCGAACGTTTACATCCGTTGCACGGTCTATTCTCGGTGTCACTAACCACTAGTATGACTGATTATGTCGAATCAGGTGGTCGATCGGTCATGGGGTTCCTAGATGACCGGTGTTGGGCCGCAGTGACTGTCCCCGGGGCCTGGGAACCCTGCTTGAATTTCAATACGCCCGATGAATATGAGCGCGCGCTTGAAGCGTTCGCAAAAATGACATCTGTTTAGTGCACTTTAGAGGATGAAGCGCGTAAGCAAGCACAGTTCGTTGTGGGTGCTTATAGTGATATCGTCTGTTTAATGATGTGAGCTGTGGGTGATTAATGATGAACCGACGACACTTTTTGTCAGCATTTGGGACTGCGGCGCTGGCGAGCTCTGCCGTACCCGCATGGAGTCAGTACCTCATACCTGAGGGGCAGGTTCGACTGGTCTTTAATGAAAATCCCTATGGACCCAGTCCTAAGGCCATTGCCGAGGTTCAAAAGATTCTGTCACTGAGTGCGTATTATCCCGACTCGCCCTATGACTATCCAATTCGAGATGATTTGTTTGATGCTATAGCCGCCGATAATGAGCTGAGTCATGACAACCTCTTCGTGTCGTCTGGCTCGAACGAGGGACTTCAGGCTGCACTGATGGCCTATGGGCGAACAGGGTCGGTTCTGACGCCCGCGCTCACATACGACGCACACTTGGGCTACGCGGAGGCCCTCGGTGTGACAGTATCGAGGGTTCCATTGCGGTCTGATTTGCAAGTCGACTTGGATGCGATGGAGGCAATGGTTGATGAGTCCGTTGCCGTTGTTTACCTCGCTAATCCCAATAATCCCACGGGCCTCCCAATTGACGCAGAGCGTCTCCGAGCGTTCTGTCGGTCCGTAGGTCCCAAGGCGCTAGTGATTGTCGATGAAGCCTATAACGAACTCACAGATGACCCTGAGAGTGACACCATGGTTGATCTCGTGCGTAATGGTGAGAATGTTTTGGTGACCCGAACGTTCTCAAAAATTTTTGGTATGGCGGGCATGCGTGTGGGTTACGGCATGGCTAGACCTGACATTATTGAGAATACGTTTAAGCACATCATGTCGTGGCCCAACGGGGTGGGGCTCACAGCGGCATATCACAGCTACATTGATCAAGACTTTATTAAGTTCTCCCGAGACAAGGTCCGCGAGGGTCGAGTCATGGTGCAAAAGACACTCGCTGATGTCGGTCTGACGCCTGTACCGTCACAAACTAACTTTGTGTTTGTAGACGCTGGTCGCGATGCGATGACCATCCGCCGGGCGATGGCGGAAGAGGGTGTTTTGATTAATGCCGGGTACGAGGGGTATCCCCACTACCTGCGTATTAGTATGGGCAAGCTTGAAGACCTCAAAACATTTGATCGTGTATTCAAGCGCGTTATGGCGCGTACCTAAATAAGCCAAGCTATCAGGTTAATTAGAGTTACGGGCCTGCTTTTGAGCAGGCCGAACAACCGCTACTGCTCGTGAACGATTCGGCCGTTGACGACGGTCACCGCAACCGAGGTCGCGTTGATGGTCTCGGGAGGTATATCGAACAGATTTTTCTCGAGCAACACTAAGTCAGCGAGCTTCCCCTCGGTAATTGATCCCAGCGACTCCAGTTCACCCACCTGGATGGCGGTATTGCGTGTCATGGCAATAATGGCTTCAGCCAAAGAAACAGACTGATCGGGATTTCGAGGCGGCATGTCGGGTTCACCGGGCAAACGCCGTGTAACGGCCGCCTCAAGCAATTCCAACGGCTTATAAGTCGACAGGTAGGCAGAGGCAGGCCAATCCGCTCCGAAGCTTTGGTTGGCGCCCGCGTCCATGATCGAACGAACGGGATAGGCGTTCTCGACCTTATCCATGCCAACAAAGGAGCCGATATTAAAATAGGAGGGATCGCGCGCCGCCCACTGTATCGAGGTTTGTGCAGTGACATTGAGTGCTTTAAAGCGGGGAATATCGTCAGGATGTACAAAGTCCATATGCGCAATAGTGGCGCGCACTGATTCGTTACCCGTCGTCGCTCTGGCGCTCTCAATGGCATCGAGGGACATGCGCACCGCCGCACCGCCAATGGCGTGAATATGAACGGGTATGTCCTGACTGAAGTAGGTGGTTACGTTGGCTATGAGATTCGCCTTCGAAATCATCGGCTGCCCAAAATCCTCGTTTGTGGAGTCAACATACGGCGTCAATAAAAACGCCGTGTGTCCCTCGGGAACACCGTCAGCCGCTAGCTTGATGGCTTCGGGCCGGATGAGCTGGCTGCTGTAGGTTTGTTCGAAACGTTTAAACTGAGCAGCGATTCGATCTGCGGCATCATTCTCCCTGACCGAGCCAAAGACCCTCAGACTGAGATCGCCTGATTCACTCAGGGAATGCCAAATTTCATAGGCCTCCTCTTCAGTCGGGGCACCTGCCCAGGCGTCGAAAACCCCCGTGAGGCCAGAAGCTGAGGCGCGTGGAAGCCAGCTGACGAAACGCTCGCGGTACGCCGCTTTATCGCCAGGAATGAATTCGGACTCAATATGTGCACCCGCTTTCTCACGGCCTGTACCAAGCGGCTCATTGGTTAGTGGGTCGCGCTCAAAAAAGCTCACGCCCGGGTGCGGATCAGGGTAGTTAGCGTCGACTCCGCCCTCGAGGAGTGCACGTGATGAAAACCACCGGGAATGACCATCAACTGAACCAAGAATCACAATACGATCACCGAAAATCTCATCTAACTGTTGTGCCGTAGGGCCGGTCTTGGGGAAGAGGTGGTTCTGCCAGCCCCGAGCATAGACGGGCCCTGTACCTGGATTAGCACCTCGTATTGCTTCCAGTGCTGCCTGTAATTTCTCACGGGTGTCGGCGAGGCTAAGATTGACCCCAATATCAGAGAAGGACCCATTAAAGACGTGGGTGTGTGAATCCATAAGTCCCGCTATGAGGAGCCCATCGCCAATATCGATTCTTCGGGTATCGGGGCCGATAAATGACTCAATGCCGACTTCATCGCCAACGTAAACGATACGTTCTCCGCGAACCGCAACGGCCGAGGCATTGGGTTGTTCTGGGTCAGATGTGAATACGGCACCACCTGCAAAGATGAGGTCGGCTGGCTCGACTATGGGTTCGCTGTTGCAACCCCCTAGGATGGTTGTAGCGATAAGGGTCAAAGTAACGAGCATGATGCGCATAGTCATCGTTTCCTTTTATCTCTTCTCATTGAGTTATTTCTTGTCATTGAGCCCAGTCGGTGCAGGCCAGCGGGTTTCCCTTTTCGATGGTACCTCAATTATTCAGTGCACGATGACCAGTGTGATGGCCTGTCACTGATCGATCAGGATGTCGAAATAGGATTCAGGGTAAGGTTCATCGACCAGTGTAAAGTGCCACCACTCCGCGTAGTAAGGTCTGAATCCAGAAGCTGTCATTATCTCGCGGAGTAGGAACCGGTTATTACGGGCTCCCCGATCGACCTCATTGCTCTCCGTGTGAGACATTGGATCAAAAAAGTCCCACGGCGTGCCCATATCAAGGGGTTGTCCCGTCGCACTATCGACTAGTGTTAAATCAACCGTACTCGCTCGCGAATGTCCCGATTGATTGGCGATGTATCCCAGCTCTATCAGCGAGGAACGCTCTAGGCTGGGGTAATAAGCGATTTTCGTCGGTTCGGGAGCGTTACCAGAGACCCAATCGACGAAATCGTTCACGGCGCGCTGGGGTCGATAGCAGTCATACATTAACAGGCTCAGACCGTGGCTCTGGGCTCGCTCCTGCGCGCGACCGAGTGCCACTGAGGCGGCCTCGCTCAATAGACAGAGAGGGGCCTCGTAACCGGCTACAGGTCGTCCAATAAAGTTATTGCTACCTGCATATCGTATGTCGGCCAGTGCG
>Ga0181574_10004839_pt1 | contig 11657 bp, 11 predicted proteins | sample 101ome_24_FD_145600 | JGI IMG/M metagenome (GOLD analysis project Ga0181574, IMG submission 145600) | Coastal salt marsh microbial communities from the Groves Creek Marsh, Skidaway Island, Georgia - 101410AT metaG (spades assembly) | ecosystem: Environmental > Aquatic > Marine > Intertidal zone... | reverse complement strand
CACAGGTAACCTCTTCTGGTCCCAACTTGGTATCCCGGGCAATACAGGTCAACTCCTGAATATGGATGCTGGTAAACCGATCTTCTTTCACCACCCGTTCCGAGACCAAAATCGAATCTTCGTAGTTGTAGCCATTCCACGGCATAAACGCGATACGCATATTTTGCCCGAGTGCTAATTCGCCCATATCGACAGACGGCCCGTCAGCTAACGTGTCGCCACGCGCAATAATGTCGCCTGGCTTAACCAGTGGCCGCTGGTTTATGCAGGTGTTTTGATTCGATCGAGTGAACTTGGTCAGATTATAAATATCCACCCCGGCTTCGCCCGCCTGAGTTTCTTCATCTGAGACACGCACAACAATGCGCGCGGCATCCACGCTGTCGACTACTCCGCCGCGACTGGCAATAACACATACCCCGGAATCCCGGGCAACATCGCGTTCCATACCCGTGCCCACGAGCGGCTTCTCGGCGCGCAGCGTTGGTACCGCCTGGCGTTGCATGTTGGAGCCCATCAGCGCTCGGTTCGCGTCGTCATGCTCCAAAAAAGGAATCAGTGATGCCGCTACAGATACCACCTGCTTGGGTGATACGTCCATGAAATCAATATTCTCTTGCGTCGTTTTCGCAAATTCGTTCTGATGGCGCACATCAATCAGCTCACCTTCGAATTCACCCTTGTCATTCAAGGGCGCACTTGCCTGCGCGATCACGTAATTCGCTTCATCAATGGCCGACAAATATTCTATTTGATCCGTCACCACCCCATCGACAACCTTACGGTAGGGAGATTCTAAAAACCCATAATTGTTTGTTCGGGCATAAGTTGCCAGTGAATTGATCAAGCCGATGTTCGGCCCCTCCGGGGTCTCGATCGGACATACCCGGCCGTAGTGGGTGGGGTGCACGTCTCGCACCTCAAAACCGGCTCGTTCGCGGGTCAGCCCACCAGGGCCCAATGCAGATACACGTCGCTTGTGCGTCACTTCTGACAGCGGATTATTTTGATCCATAAACTGCGATAACTGTGACGAGCCAAAAAACTCTTTAATCGCGGCAGCGACCGGCTTCGCATTAATCATATCCTGGGGCATCAGGCCTTCAGATTCTGCGAGGCTCAATCGTTCTTTCACGGCTCGTTCAACCCGAATCAGCCCCACTCGGAATTGGTTTTCGGCCATCTCACCGACAGACCGCACCCGACGATTACCGAGGTGATCAATGTCATCAACCGAGCCCTTACCATTGCGAATATCAATCAATGTTTTCAGAACATCGACAATATCTTCCCGGTCGAGAATACCGTCACCCACGATCTCCTCTCTACCCAGCCGACGATTAAACTTCATACGCCCTACGGCCGACAGGTCATAGCGCTCATTGGAGAAGAACAAATTATTAAACAGATTTTCCGCCGCCTCTTTGGTCGGCGGTTCGCCGGGGCGCATCATGCGGTAAATTTCGACCAATGCTTCCAGCTTTGTGCGGGTGGGGTCGATACGCAGCGTATCCGCAACAAAAGGACCGCAATCTAGATCGTTCGTGTAGATGGTTTGCAGTTGCGCAACATTGAGTTCGAACAACTGTTCAAGAACTTCCTCGTTGATCACCGTATTGCATGCGACCGCTACTTCACCGGTTGATTCGTCAACTATGTCGCTAGCGACCACACGCTCGAGCAGATAATCCCGCGGTACCGCGAGCGTTTTCATGCCACTTTCTTCTAACATGCGCACATGACGGGCGGTAATTCTGCGCCCGACTTCAACAATCACTTCGCCTTGGTCATCAACAATGTCGAACGTGGCAACATCGCCCCGCAGACGCTCGGCCACCAACTCTATCGAAACTTCTCCGTCTTTGATGAAAAACGTGTTGGTGTCAAAAAACGAAGAGAGGATCTCCTCACTGGAATATTCTAAAGCGCGCAGAATGATGGTCGCGGGCAGTTTACGCCGGCGGTCTATCCGGACAAACACACAATCTTTCGGGTCGAACTCAAAGTCGAGCCATGATCCACGATAAGGAATCACTCGAGCATTGTAGAGCAACTTTCCTGAGGAATGAGTTTTCCCGCGGTCGTGGTCAAAGAAAACGCCCGGTGAACGATGCAGCTGTGAAACCACAACCCGTTCAGTGCCGTTAATAACGAAGGTCCCATTCTCAGTCATGAGCGGAATTTCGCCCATGTAGACTTCCTGCTCTTTGACGTCCTTGACGGCTTTGTTTGAGGATTCTCGATCATAAATTATCAATCGCACTTTCACCCGCAGCGGCGCAGCGTAAGTAATGCTTCGGGAAACACACTCTTTGACATCAAATACCGGCTCCCCTAATCGGTAGTCCACATATTCAAGTGCGGCGCTACCGGAGTAGCTGACAATAGGAAATACTGAACGAAAGGCGGCATGCAGCCCGGCTTCGTTGCGGCCTTCAGAATTGGCTTCTAACTGTAGGAATTTATTGTAGGAATCGACCTGTATCGCCAAAAGATAGGGTAAGCCCATCGATTCTGACAATTTCCCGAAGTCCTTACGAATACGCTTTTTTTCAGTAAAGCTATACGCCATTCGAATCTCCCACGCTTGGTAAAGCGATGCATTTACGATTGAAGGTTGCGATCAGAGCAGAATACTCCAAACCAACCACAAAAGGCCGGCGCCTCGAGACATTCTCCCTCGAGGACCAGCCATTCGTTGCAACTATATGACTATGATAGAGCAATCGATTAAATCGACTACAACTACTTAAGTTCTACAGTTGCGCCAGCTTCTTCCAGCTGTTTTTTGAGGTCTTCGGCTTCATCTTTGCCGACCGCTTCCTTGACCGGAGACGGCGCTTCGTCAACAAGCCCTTTGGCCTCTTTCAGACCTAGACCCGTGATCGCGCGTACCGCCTTGATCACGTTGACTTTCTTATCACCTGCAGCCGTGAGCACGACGTCGAATTCGTCCTTCTCGGCCGCTGCCTCGCCACCACCATCACCACCGCCGGCGGCGGGTGCTGCTGCAACTGCTGCTGCTGCGGAAACGCCGAACTTCTCTTCCATTGCCTGAACCAGTTCGACTACTTCCATAACGCTCATCTCTGCGATGGCGTCTAAAATTTCATCTTTGGACAATGCCATTTCTTTCTCCTAAATAACCTAGCAATCTAAATTTCTTTTGACCTGTTTGACGAGGCCTAAGATTCCGCTTGTTTCTGATCTCGGACAGCCGCCACCGTGCGCACCAGTTTCCCAGGTACTTCATTCAAAGTACGAGCGAACTTGGTGATCGGGGCTTGCAATACTGAGAGTAATAATGCGCGGGCACCGTCTAGCGTCGGAAGCTTCGCGACCAGATCAATTTGATCCGCCGTCAGCATTTCTCCGCCAATCGCCAACGCCTTGACCTCCAGGGCGTCATACTCTTTTGCGCAATCTTTTAATAGCCGTGCGGCAGAACCTGGGTCCTCTTGCGAGAACGCCAATAGTGTAGGGCCGACAAACACCTCATCGAGACATTCATAATCGGTACCTTCCACTGCTCTTTTCGCCAACGTATTACGTACAACCCGCAGATATATGCCGTTATCACGCGCTTTAACACGCATATCGGTCATCTCGGCGACTGTAAGACCACGATAGTCTGCAACTACTGCCGACAAAGCAGATGCGGCAATCTCATTCACTTCAGCAACGATCTGTTGCTTTTGCTCGAGCCTTAATGCCACTTGCTTCTCCTGTTTGGGCGCCTAAACACCCGTTTACACATTTACGGCACCTGGGTAGCCTAATCAGCAATCAGTGCATGAGAACATGCCGTGTTACTTAGAAGAGCTACGACTGTATCTCTACAGCCCGCCGTCTACGTAAGGTGGTATTTTTAAGACCTGCCTAATCGTCGATCCGCAGCAGCGCTTAGATGCGTTGCCAGGATCTTGTTCTCGTCTGCGACGGAGAACCAATTGGGTGTTCGCCTAACGACGAGCACGGCCCCTTAACGGTTTTTGACGACCCTGAAGCGCTCTTGAACGCTCCAGGTCTCCAAAACTTTTCTTTTCTATACTTCTAATGACGCCTGGTCTATCGCAAGACCCGGGCCCATCGTTGTCGAAAGGGTTATTTTTTTAAGGTAAACCCCTTTTGCAGACGCCGGCTTCGCTTTCTTTAAATCGCCCAGCAGCGCCTCTACATTGGCTTTGACAGCCTGCACGTCAAAGCCGACCTGACCAACGCTGCCATGAATAATACCGGCCTTGTCGGTGCGGAACTGAACCTGACCCGCTTTGGCATTTTGCACCGCTGTCGCGACATCCACGGTCACCGTCCCCGTCTTCGGATTGGGCATTAATCCTCGCGGCCCAAGGACCTTGCCTAGCTGGCCCACAATACGCATTGCGTCCGGGGTGGCGATGACAACGTCGAAGTCCAGGTTACCACCCTTCACTTGCTCTGCTAGATCCTCGAATCCAACCACGTCGGCGCCCGCGGCCGTCGCTGTGTCTGCATTCTCGCCCTGGGCAAATACGGCAACCCGTACCGTCTTACCAGAGCCATGAGGTAGTGTGGTTGCACCACGAACAACCTGATCCGATTTACGGGGGTCAACACCGAGGTTTACCGAAACGTCAATGGATTCTGTAAACTTGCTCTTCGCCAGCTCTGATAAGAGCGCCACAGCTTCATCAATAGCATAGGCTTTTTGAGGATCGACCTTTTCTGCAATTGCGCGCATGCGCTTCGTCATTTTGCTCATTCTACACCCTCCACATCAATGCCCGAAGCCCGCGCGGTGCCGGCGATGGTTCGCACAGCAGCGTCCATATCCGCAGCTGTCAGGTCTGGCATTTTGATTTGCGCAATCTCTTCGAGCTGCGCACGGTTCACCTTTCCCACCTTCACTGTATTGGGGGTGCCACTACCTTTACTGATATTCGCTGCTTTTTGGAGTAACACAGCGGCAGGTGGCGTTTTGGTGATGAACGTAAAGCTGCGATCCGCATACACAGTAATCACCACCGGAATCGGAGTACCCGCTTCCGTCGACTGCGTTTGCGCATTGAATGCTTTGCAGAAATCCATGATATTCACACCGTGCTGACCCAATGCCGGCCCCACGGGCGGACTTGGATTAGCCTGACCTGCAGGAACCTGCAGCTTGATATAGGCTTCTACTTTCTTAGCCATTTTAACTCCTTAGCTCGCCAATTTATCAGCGAGACGATGGGTCCAAACGTGCGATGGCAACTCAGGCCACACAACACTCCCCGGGAAGGGACTAGCCCTTTTCTACTTGACCGAAGTCCAACTCGACCGGTGTTGACCGGCCAAAAATTGTTACGGCAACCTGAAGACGGTTTTTCTCATAGTTCACCTCTTCAACTACGCCATTGAAATCGTTAAACGGCCCATCAATGACTCGAACAATTTCGCCAGGTTCAAACACCGTCTTGGGTGTGGCTTTCTCGCTACCAGCGGCGACCCGATCCAGAATCGCTGCGGCTTCTCGCTCCGTTAAAGGCGCCGGCTGATCTGCCTTTCCGCCGATAAAGCCCATCACACGAGGCGTTTCTTTAACCAAGTGCCAGGTATCATCGTTTAATTCCATTTCTACCAATACATACCCCGGGAAGAATTTTCGCTCGCTGCGGCGTTTCTGCCCTGCTCGCATCTCTACAACCTCTTCCGTAGGCACGAGAATCTCACCAAAACAATCCTGCAAATTAGATAATTCAACGCGCTCGGTCAGAGCGCGAGCAACGTTCTTCTCATACCCTGAATAGGCGTGAACGACGTACCACTTCTTCGACATAATGCGATCCGCCCCTTTACCCAATCACGGAGCTGACGACCCAGCTCAAAAAAGAATCTAGACCCCAAAGGATCAAAGCAAATACCAAAACCAACACCAACACGACTAACGTGGTCTGGGTCGTTTCCTGGTTGCTGGGCCAGACCACCCGACGCACTTCAGTCCGGGCGTCTTTCAGCAACCCCCAGACACTGCGGCCACGTTCAGTCTGCACCGCGATGAAAGCGGCCAATCCAGCGCCAACCAACAACGCCAACACCCGTATTAACAGCGACTCGTCCTGAAAATACCAGTTACCGTATACGCCACCACACATCAACGCCCCGACCACAAGCCATTTAAGCCAGTCGAGTGATCCGCTGGAGGTCGTTTCTGTCTTTGTGCTCAAAGCTTTTACCCTAATAAAAATGTTGTCTTACCGACACACATTCCAAATGTTCTTTTCACGCTTCAGAGCCACACTATTCTGTTGCGACACTTCACATACCGTGGCTTAGCCCGCCTCATACAGAGGTGGCAGGCCAGGAGGGAATCGAACCCCCAACCTGCGGTTTTGGAGACCGCTGCTCTGCCAATTGAGCTACTGGCCTAAAGTCGGTCCACGATTAGGCTGTAAAACAACCTAATTCAATCGTGAACCCTACTTCTTCATCGGGCTACTACAATCGCAGCAGCCCTGAACAAGACCTCAGTGCTTATTCAATCACCTTAGCAACAACGCCTGCACCTACCGTGCGACCACCCTCGCGGATCGCAAAGCGTAAGCCTTCATCCATCGCAATCGGACAAATCAACTCAACCACCATGTTCACATTGTCACCCGGCATCACCATCTCAACATCCTGAGGCAGCTCACACGCACCGGTTACGTCCGTCGTACGGAAGTAAAATTGCGGCCGATATCCCTTAAAAAATGGCGTGTGGCGACCACCTTCGTCCTTGCTCAAAACATAAACTTCCGCTTCGAACTTCGTGTGCGGGGTGATTGATCCCGGTACCGCCAGCACCTGACCACGCTCTACCTCTTCACGCTTCGTGCCACGCAACAGAACACCTACGTTCTCTCCCGCTCGACCTTCGTCCAGCAGCTTGCGGAACATCTCAACTCCAGTACACGTCGTCGTCTGTGTCTCTTTTATGCCAATGATCTCTATCTCATCACCAACCGAGACAATCCCACGCTCTACTCGACCCGTCACAACCGTACCGCGACCCGATATCGAGAACACATCTTCTATCGGCATCAAAAAGGGCAGGTCTACCGCTCGCTCAGGCTCAGGTATGTAATCGTCCAGAACCTCTACCAACTCCTGGACCTTCGCCGCCGCATCCGCATCACCCTCAAGCGCCTTCAGCGCCGAGCCAATAACGATTGGCGTATCGTCTCCAGGAAACTCATAGGTATCCAGAAGTTCACGAACTTCCATCTCCACCAGCTCCAACAACTCTTCGTCGTCGACCATGTCCGCTTTGTTCATGAACACAACAATCCGGGGCACACCGACCTGACGCGACAGCAAAATGTGCTCTCGAGTTTGCGGCATAGGACCATCTGCAGCTGATACCACCAGAATCGCTCCATCCATCTGTGCCGCACCCGTGATCATGTTCTTCACATAGTCAGCGTGCCCAGGACAGTCAACGTGTGCGTAGTGACGCTTATCACTCTCATACTCAACATGAGACGTCGCAATCGTTATGCCGCGCTCTCGCTCTTCCGGAGCATTATCAATCTGGTCAAACGCCTTCAACTCTCCTCCGAAAGCTTCCGCGCACACCTTCGTCAACGCCGCCGTCAACGTCGTCTTACCATGGTCTACGTGACCAATCGTTCCGACGTTTACGTGCGGTTTAGTTCTCTCAAATTTCTCTTTGCCCAATTTTTTTTCCTCTTACATGCCCAGATGGTAGCTATTGTCAGGCAAGCAACCCTGCCCGCGACCTTCTGTCTTTTCTTACCAATGCACCACGCAAAGCATGGACCCTTTACCGCTTTGGCCAAGATCAGTCTCAGCCGCAACAAATGGTGCTCACAATCGGATTTGAACCGATGACCTCTTCCTTACCAAGGAAGTGCTCTACCGACTGAGCTATGTGAGCGTCAGCTCAAGCCGGAACCAGAGCCTCAGCGAGTTTTGTGGCACTGCCATAAACTCATCTCATAGGCACTCGTTGGCGCCCAATGCTTGGAGCGGGTAGCGGGACTCGAACCCGCATCATCAGCTTGGAAGGCTGAGGTTCTACCTTTGAACTATACCCGCAATCCCGTTCCAAAATATGGTGGTGGGGGAAGGATTCGAACCTTCGAAGGCTCAGCCGTCAGATTTACAGTCTGATCCCTTTGACCACTCGGGAACCCCACCTTTGTCCTTAAATTGTCCTGCGTTTCGCGCCTCCTCCGACGTCTCACTACACAGTGCTCGTATGTTTCTTCACACGGCCTACTATTGTGTTGACTCAGGCTCTCGCCAGAATTCTTTTCGTACCCCAACCGATCCTAAACCTGAAGAAACACCGGTTAAACGCCGCGTTTCAACGCCTCCCTTCGACCATCCTGCACACTGTCATGGTGCCGCCACCAAGAATCGAACTCGGGACCTTCTCATTACAAGTGAGCTGCTCTACCAGCTGAGCTATGGCGGCCAAAATGGGAGCCGGATTCTATAGAAACTATGAGTTTTGTGCAAACTCCTCGCATCCGGTAATCGAGCTTTTATACAGAGGAGACTGGTCTTCGACTTGCGCCGTGACCTGATAAATCGTCTCCGTGCGATTCTTTTCTTTCATAAATACATCTAACCCGAGCGCGCCAACCCTCGCCAAGAGCCTTTCGGCTCTGGCTTGTGATGAAAACAGGCCCACGGAAACTTTAAAGGGCCCCTCTTCCAGGGGGAGGACAAAACTATCAATATTATTGCTTTTGAGCTCTTCGGCAGCTTCACGAGCCGCAGCGGGTGATTCAAGATTATCGATGTACACCAAATAATTGGTCGCTGTAATCCTCTCCAGTCCGCGCACTTCGGGCTGCGCGCCCTCTGCGCGCAACTGTTTTACCAGTTCATCAAACGCGGACTCCAAAGTCTCAGGACCCCAAACACGACAAATCCGCACGGGTTTTGGGGCCTCCGAGGGGACTAAAGACAGCTCTGAAAGGAGTTGAATTTCAGCCTCAACCTGGTGCGAGACAACCGCAGTCTCCGAACGTAAGGTATCAACCGGTTTTTGCGCTAAGGTTAACGACCCGGCTAAACCAAGATTCGCCACCACCAGACCAAGTAACAAAGGCCTGCCGCGCGGTCGCAGCCATCGCTCGAGCTTTTTACCAACATCTTTCAACATTCAAAAAACGACCAGCATGACGCGTTTGGATCATCCCTTATCAAAGCGAAAGTTTGTCACTGAAGTGCTGCCGCCACAAGCTAGATCTTAAGGTCATTGCGCCGCAATGACACCTCACCACCAAAAAAATGCCGGAGCCCGTCTGCGGTTTGCAAAAGAAGTTCGCCATTTTCGCCAACACCGGTTACGAATCCATGGCTATCTTGGTTCCCTGTAAGGACTTGGCAGCCGTGACCGTGAAACGCGTGCACTGAATTAAACGCTTCAACAAAGTTTGAAAAACCTTGGCGCTCAAACAGTGCTAAATAAGAATGAACGGTGTTGATGATACGAATGACCAGATCTGTGCGGGACATTTCGATGCCATGGCGGTGTAGATCGGTAACCAATGCGCCTATTTCGGTCGCTTCCTGATCCGTGATCTTGACGTTGACCCCGATCCCCACCGCGCATTCTGCTTTGCCCTGCTTATGGACCAGTTCCACCAATACCCCCGCAAGCTTATGGCCGCCTACAAGGACGTCGTTGGGCCACTTTAACTGAGCTTCTTCCAGACCTAAACCATGCAGCACATCGATCAGAGCTAAACCCACAACCAGAGTCAATCCCCCCAACTCGGACGGGCTGCGCCCAGTTGCAATTCCCAGCGTGATTGCAATATTGCGGGCGAACGGAGACAACCAATGTCGCCCACGACGCCCTCGCCCACCATATTGAAATTCAGTGAGACACAGATTTTGCGCGATCGATTGGTGAGCCCCAAGCTCCATTAACCACGTGTTCGTTGAAGCGATAATGGGTTGATAGTGTATGCGCACGTCTGGACAGGCAGCGCTCAACGTCGATAAAGAAAATAGGTGGGGCGGTTGTTCCCAAACCAAACGTTCATCTGGCAAAACAAGCAACCCCAAGTCAGCCGGACCAAACGAGGCATCTGCTGGCCATTGATGCATGGGGGCGCTACCAAACCGGTCTATGACGCTCAATAACTCCTGCACTTGTTCGTGTATTTCCATTTGGATCAGCGGCCTCGCAATGGTGGCGTTGCGCAGTCTGCCATAAAGACCCGAAACCATAAATGTGTGGCAAAGATCAGGTATTCAAAAACGCTGAGACCTGAGGCGTCGTTCAATGAACAGGGCCGGGTCCGCGATACGGACATTCAAACTTGTGGGTGTTCAGGGCAAATTTTGACCAAAAAAAAACCCCGCAAAGCGAGGTTTTGATATTAAAGCCTGACGATGACCTACTCTCACATGGGGAAACCCCACACTACCATCGGCGCAGTACCGTTTCACTTCTGAGTTCGATATGGGATCAGGTGGTTCCAGCACGCTATTGTCGTCAGGCAAACTGGTTTCAGCGTCGGCGCTGATCCTTGTGCCACCAGATGGCGCACAGGAAAAACAGTTGCGACCCAGGCGTTCTAAGCCTTGGGCGTTCGTTAACAAACTCAAAGATTGATGAATAGCGTTTTCTTTCGATTTCTAGATATGTCTTCTGATTCAATAACCTTCGCCCGAGCTGTTCCGCTCTAACAAAGGCATCAAGATGACGAGTCTTGCGACATATAATCCGATCACTGCGTTACAGTTCACGCTCGATTATATGGTCAAGCCTCACGGGCAATTAGTACTGGTTAGCTCAACGCCTCACAACGCTTACACACCCAGCCTATCAACCTCGTAGTCTTCGAGGGCCCTTCAGAATCGCAAAGATTAGTGAGATCTCATCTCGAGGGGGGCTTCCCGCTTAGATGCTTTCAGCGGTTATCCTTTCCGAACATAGCTACCCGGCAATGCCACTGGCGTGACAACCGGAACACCAGAGGTTCGTCCACTCCGGTCCTCTCGTACTAGGAGCAGCTCCTCTCAAATCTCATACGCCCACGGCAGATAGGGACCGAACTGTCTCACGACGTTCTAAACCCAGCTCGCGTACCACTTTAAATGGCGAACAGCCATACCCTTGGGACCGGCTTCGGCCCCAGGATGTGATGAGCCGACATCGAGGTGCCAAACACTCCCGTCGATGTGAACTCTTGGGGAGTATCAGCCTGTTATCCCCGGCGTACCTTTTATCCGTTGAGCGATGGCCCTTCCATACAGAACCACCGGATCACTAAGACCGACTTTCGTCCCTGCTCGCCCCGTCGGGCTCGCAGTCAAGCACACTTCTGCCTTTATACGCATTCCATGATTTCCGACCATGGTGAGTGTACCTTCGTACTCCTCCGTTACTCTTTGGGAGGAGACCGCCCCAGTCAAACTACCCACCACACACTGTCCTCGATCCGGATAACGGACCTAAGTTAGAACCTCAACGTAATCAGGGTGGTATTTCAAGGTCGACTCCACGCAATCTGGCGATCACGCTTCAAAGTCTCCCACCTATCCTACACAAATTAAATCAAAGTCCAGTGTGAAGCTATAGTAAAGGTGCACGGGGTCTTTCCGTCTAGCCGCGGGTACACGGCATCTTCACCGCGATTTCAATTTCACTGAGTCTCGGGTGGAGACAG
>Ga0181574_10004835_pt1 | contig 11661 bp, 8 predicted proteins | sample 101ome_24_FD_145600 | JGI IMG/M metagenome (GOLD analysis project Ga0181574, IMG submission 145600) | Coastal salt marsh microbial communities from the Groves Creek Marsh, Skidaway Island, Georgia - 101410AT metaG (spades assembly) | ecosystem: Environmental > Aquatic > Marine > Intertidal zone... | reverse complement strand
AGATGGATCTCAGTGTGGCTACATTCAGCTTTCCAGTGATCATGAAACCCTCGATTATCTGTCGCAGTTTGCAGATCCAGCGTTACCATTTCGTATCCTGAGTCCAGAATCAGCCAGTGAGCTACTGGGCGTTGCCTGTGATCAGAGGGCCGTCTGGTTCCCAGATGCCTGCTGGCTCAATCCGGCAGCAGTGTGCCTCGAGCGGCTTCAGCATCCCAATATTGAGCTGCTTGTGGAACACCCTGTTATCTCCACAACCCGGCGTGAGTCTGGATGGCAGGTAAAGTGTAAAAACCGAGAAATGAAAGCAGATACCGTGATACTCGCCAGTGCCTATGATATTGCTGCTCATACGTTTACAGATTGGCTACCCCTTCAAGCGATAAGAGGGCAGACCACTCACCTGCCCACCTCTGTGCTGTCGCACACGCCGAAGGTTGCCGTATGTCACGAAGGCTATTTACCCCCTCCCCGCGACGGTGTTCACTGCATCGGAGCGAGCTACGGACCTAACGATGCCAGTTGCGACGAACGCCGAGCTGAACACGAGGAGAATCTCGAACGATTGAAGGACGCGCTGCCGGCGTTATCGATAAGCTGTGACGCGCAGACACTTCGGGGCCACGTTGCCCTGCGTTGCACGACAGCTGACTACCTGCCTGTTGTTGGCCCCGTCCCCGACAAAGACGCATTTAATCTGCATTACGATCAATTGCGACATCGAAAAACTGCTGTTATAGAGGGTCGCGCGCCACTGATTCCTGATTTGTGGATGATTGGCGGTCTTGGTTCCCGTGGTCTGACAGCAGCACCCCTAGCCGGCGAAATACTGGCCAGCGATATTTGCGGTGAATCGCCACCAATTAGCCGGCAATTACATAGGGCCCTTTCCCCCGCACGTTTTCTGGCTCGTGGCTTAATCAGGGGCGCTCCCCTGTGAGTTCGGGCGCTAAGAAGTTGTCACCCGATATTATTACTGCTCCGCTCACCGCACTGATCCTGAGGCTGATGAAACCTGCTCCCCCGCTTCTTCGCTTCCTGCTGCTGGGAGTGAGTCTCTCTATCGTATGCCTTCAATCATCTCGGGGCGATGAGATTCCGCCGGAATCAGTACCCCGTTACCGCGCCATTGTCACAGACGTTAAACCTTTCCCGCGGGAGAACTTTACTCAGGGCCTGGAAATCAGTGCGGGAGAGCTCTACGTTAGCTCGGGCCTCTACGGGAAATCCGCTGTGAGAGTCTATAATTGGGACAGTATGACGCGCGCGCGTGAAGCGGCACTGGCACCCCAGTTTTTCGCCGAGGGTTTGACCCGCATTGACGACAAACTGTACCTGCTCACCTGGCGCGAGGGGCGCTTACTCGTTCTTGATCCACTGTCACTCGAAATACAAGCGGCGATGGGCTATCAAGGCGAAGGTTGGGGGCTCGCCCACCACGACCAGAGCCTGTGGCTATCCGATGGATCCCAGCGATTGATACGGCTTGATCTTTCTAAGAGCCTGTCACAGGACCATTCTCAAGACGCCCTTCAACAAAGTAAGGCTGCCCGGAATACGCCAACTGTCACCATCATTGACGTCACTCTAGAGGGCAAACCGCTCAAGCGGCTCAATGAACTGGAGTGGGTCGAGGGCGAGCTCTGGGCCAACATCTGGCAGACAGATACTATCGCCCGCATCGATCCCGACTCCGGGCAAGTAGTTGGTCTGATCGACGCGTCCAATCTCCTTAGTCCAGAGGATCGACTAAGGGATACCGATGTACTCAACGGTATAGCCAGAGATCCCGAGACAGGGAAAATCTGGGTTACCGGCAAACGGTGGCCAAAAATCTTTCAAATTATCCTTGAACCCACAGACTAGGGTCTCCAAATCGTTACAATACGCCTCCGACTACACTCTCATACCGGGCCACACCAATTTATGTCATCAGTCACTAACACCCAAGCACTAGAAAAACATTTCGAGCTCAAACGCAGCACACCCATCGCCGCGCTCAATTTGACGGTTGAAGAATACGAGCATACCGCGACAGGCGCTGTGCATTTACATCTCAGTAGCGACAACTCAGAGAATGTTTTCATGGTGGCATTGAGAACAGTGCCCGAGGACTCCACCGGTGTCGCACACATTTTGGAGCATACGGTGCTGTGTGGCAGTGAGCGCTATCCAGTTAGGGATCCCTTCTTCATGATGCTGCGGAGATCCCTGAACACCTTTATGAATGCTTTTACCAGCTCAGACTGGACCGCGTACCCGTTTGCAACTCAAAACCAGAAGGACTTCTCCAACCTTCTCTCGGTCTACCTCGACGCTGTGTTCTTCTCCCGGATCGATCCCCTTGATTTTGCGCAAGAGGGACACCGGGTCGAGTTTGAAAAAAAACAAGATGGTGAGGGGGAGGCATTAGTCTTTAAAGGAGTCGTTTTTAACGAGATGAAAGGTGCGATGTCTTCCACCACCTCTATCTTGTGGGACCGGCTATGTTTTGAGTTGTTTCCGACAAACACCTATCACTTCAATAGCGGAGGTGATCCAGAAAATATCCCGGATTTGTCATATCAAGAGCTGCGAGACTTTTACGCCCGGCACTATCACCCAAGCAATGCTATTTTTCTCACCTTTGGCAACATACCTGCTGAATCTCACCAACAGGATTTCCAGAATCTGGTCTTGCATCGGTTCTCAAAATCCGACGAAAAGATAGAAGTCGGACTGGAGGCGCCCTTTGTCAGCCCCAAAAGAGCCACCCATCCGTACGCGGTCGATTCTTCAGAGGGTCTGGAAAGAAAGACGCATCACATCATGGGCTGGAAACTGGGCGAGAGCGCTGATCTTACAGCCATGCTTGAGGCTCAGGTATTGTCTGCGGTGCTTATGGAAAATAGTGCATCACCCTTGATGCAGTTTCTAGAGACCACCGACCTGGGCTCTTCCCCCTCGCCCCTCTGTGGTGTCGAGGAGTCGATGCGTGAGATGATTTTTTGTTGCGGGGTTGAAGGGAGCGCCCCCGAGCATGTCGAACCGTTCGAACAAGCCGTTCTCAGCGTCCTTGAGGACGTTGCCGATAAGGGTGTGACGACGGAACGGCTGGAAGCCATTCTTCATCAGATTGAATTAAGCCAACGGGAGTTGACGGGTGATGGGATGCCCTATGGGCTCAATCTGATGCTGCGGAGCCTCGGCGCCGCCGTTCATGGTGGAGATCCCGTTTCCGCATTGGATCTGGATGCGGTGCTCGACACTATTCGAAAACGAATCCAAGACCCTAGCTATATCCCGGAGCTCATTAGATCGCTACTTTTGGAGAACACTCATCGAGTGACGCTAACGGTTAAACCGGATGGGGAACTATCAGCGCAAGCTCAACAGCGTGAGATTGACCGGCTCGAAAAAATGACTGCCGAAATGACCGCGGAAGATCGCACAAACGTGATAAATCTCGCTGACAAGCTGAAACAGCGTCAGGCGCAGGAAGACGATCCTGATATTTTGCCGCGGGTATCCCTTGAGGACATACCCAAGGAGCTGCCGGAGCCAGAATGCTTCAAGTCAGGCGATGCTCAAGTCCCCGTGTGGCGCTACCCAACGGGCACCAATGGCATCGTGTACCAGCAGTGGGTCAAGCCCCTCCCTGCCCTATCGGAACATGAGTCTGATCGACTGCCCCTTCTGACGGGACTGTTAACAGAGGTGGGCATTGCAAAAGACACCTATCTCGCGGTCCAGGATCGACAATCCGCCACCGTGGGCTCGATCAGTGCGGCAACCCTTACGCGCAGTGATCGGCTGGATGAGCAAAATTGCTCAGCATTCTTCTTACTCTCATCGAAAGCGCTTGCAAACCGAGCCGAGAAACAAGTGGCACTTATGCAGGACACACTCCTGCAGGCCCGCTTCGATGAGGGCAAGCGAGTGAGGGAATTAATCAATCAGATCAGAGCCCGCCGAGATCAGTCGATCACAGGTAGCGGACACAGCTTGGCGATGACCGCTGCAACCGCCGGCATGAGTCCGCTGGCGCTTCGCAGTCATCAGCAAGGAGGGCTTGAGGGTATACGGCGCTGTCGTTTGCTCGACGACCGGGTAAAGAGTGACGTGGAACTCGAATCCGTGCTCGAGGAGTTAAAAACGCTGCACGCGAAGCTCATTGGCGGTGGGGAGTTTCAGGCAGCTGCTATCGCTGATCCAGACAACCTGGGGTCTGCCCACGACTTGACCCTTAAAGCACTTGGGTCGATAGCACAGACAACCCCTTCGAATAGCTTCACCACAAAAACAATTCGAGAGTCACGACGAGAGTACTGGGTTGCCAATACGCAGGTAAATTTCTGTGCGAAGGCCTTCCCAACCGTGCCCAGCGGCCACCCCGACGCGCCCACGCTTACCGTGCTCGCGGCCTTCCTGAGAAATGGTTTCTTGCATCGAGCAATCAGGGAACAGGGGGGCGCCTACGGTGGAGGCGCGAGTCATGACGGTAATATTGGAGCCTTCCGGTTCTTCTCATATCGAGATCCCCGAATTCAGGGCACGCTGGAGGATTTCGATCAATCGATTCAATGGATGCTGAACAGTGCGCACGACTCCCTTGCTCTTGAAGAGGCTATTCTCGGCATCATCGGCAGCATGGACAAACCAGGGTCTCCCGCGGGCGAGGCGAAGAAACATTTTCACGAAACGCTGTTTGGCCGCACTCGAGAGCATCGCGCACAGTTCAGAGCAGGCGTTGTAGGCACAACGCTGGATGATCTTCATCGCGTTGCGTCTACTTATCTAACCGACAATGAGGCGAGCAGTATCGCTGTTGTCACCAATGCGCAACATGCCGCGGATAACCATTCTTTGCTGGAGGAACTTGGGCTTCATCGCAAGGAGCTACTGTAGCGCAAGCATTTGAGCGGTACATTAACCGGCGGGATGTTTTTGACTCAGCGATAGCGCGACGACACTACTGGATGAATCCCGTAACAGAGTCTCAAGAGACATTTCTCGATACCCCGCTGCTGGGTCAAACGCCGAGCGGCGATCCATCACGACCAAATAGTGGGGTCGCTTCTGCCCAGCCAAAAGGACAATGAACGGAAACTCCAAGCTGGCACTGAACGGTTGGGTCAACCATCGGGCCGATCCTTCGAAACCGAGGGTTTTGGCTGCGTACACGAGATCGGCCAAACTGTAACCCTGCTCAACTATTCTTGCAGGAGTGATCTGATGGCGGTCGTTTACACGCCGCTCAAGCTCCGCTTCCGATATCGCCCGCCCATGCATCGCCAGCCAAAAACGTAACGCTGCCAAACCACAACTCTGGGGCTTTTGCTGCAGAAAATTTGATACTTCTGGGTCGCTGTCCCCTAGGTCGTTAATGCCCCAAGCTTTCTCCCCGTAAGAAGCAACGGTCAGGACCGCGATCAGCGATAAACAAACAGTCACTCCCGCAAGCCAACCGAGATATGGACCTCGATATGGGTGGTGTGAGCGATGTAAAGGGTGCTCTTCACAGAGCACCCCCTCGTTCATCATGATACTAGGGCAGGTCATAAGCGGGTTCTTGCGGGGCATAATAAGGCACGTAAACACCCCAGTAGAAACCCATCAAAGCAAGATCAAGACCCGCTATACCCAGTGCTATACCCAGAGGCGCTAATCCCCCTCTCAATGTCTCCATTTGCACCACATCCAGTGGCTGACGATGATTATCCAACATCCGGGCCTGATCAAACCCGAACTTCTCCTCGGTACCTGGTGAGGCACCCACTGCCGACAGTGACGCCACCAAAAGAGGCATCGCAATAGCATTTACAACACATGATTTCATGGACTTCTCCTTGTCTCGTTTTGATCTCTGTCGCTTAAAGAGTGGAGGCTTGATGGGGAGTCAATCTGCAAGCACCCCTCCCTAGCGACACAGGAGCTAGACTAGCGCCCCCTGATGACGCGAAGGAAGGTAGCGGAAAACCAAAATCAAGCGGCGCCCAATGAAGATGTGACTTGATTACCTAATCACAGTTCGAAGTAACTGGAAGTAGCTCGTGCAGTGGGGTGTATTGATCAAAAAACCACAATCCTCGAGCAGTTTTCCGAAAAATGGCAGGTTATCGCAGGGCACAAAATAGTCGCGCGAACCGATCTCGAAAAAAGACCGCTCAAACGGGTCTCGCTGTACTGAACCTTCCTTTTCGATGTAATCCGGTGAATTACACTTGAATAAACCGCTATTTAGCCCCATCTTTGCCGCTTCACAAGTCTTGAGGTTTTGTCATGCATTCATTCAACCGGCTAACTGCCCTCGCGGTGCTCACCGCAATTGTTACCGCTGGCTGTGCTTCAGGTGCCAAGAAAAATGAGGAAGCGCTGGCCGAGGCTATGCCGAACAAAAGCTCTGGCTTTCGTAACATGGCCACTTATCCGGGTAACGTTACCTGTGGCGAGTACCTAGATCGGGATTTTCAAGGATTTCCGGAGTACAAGGCGTTTGTGGTCGTAGACACGGTCGCCAACATGCGACCGTCAAAACTCGATGTTCAAATCTTCTGCAGCGATGACCCGAAAAGCGCCCTCAACGAGGCATTATCCATTGATTTTGACGAACAGCTCGACTCTATCCTGTCGGTGATGACTGATTTTGAAGTGCTCGAACAACCCTTACTCGCCTATGAAAAGGAAAATCGATACTTCCCCTGGACCGAGCAGGGTCTCGCCGCGTTGGTATCCCCGGCAACGGTTGGCAATCCACCCCGGAATTTCCCCGAGGGCGGCTATCTGTCAGAGATACCCAGTGATCCCTGGGGCCAGCCATACGACTACGTCTGCGAACCCTTCGCGGGAGTGCGCATCATGTACAAACTTCAGTCCCTGGGTGCCGACGGTAAAACGGGAGGAACAGGGCAAGACGCCGACTTGAAGTACAGCCACGTGAAATATTTTAGACACGTGGTCAACCTTTAGAGGCCTTCGACCGCCCCCGGTGGGGGTAAACGTGATTTAACCAAACGGAAACACCTTGGGTAGCACAACCAATACCGTGACAGAGTAGGCGATCGACACGGGTACCCCAAAGCGCAAATAGTCCTCTTTCTGATAACCACCGATGTTTTGCACGATTAAATTGGTCGTGTATCCGTGGGCGGTCAGGAAAGACGCGCTGGCTCCAAAAGCCACCGCCATGACGAATGGAATGGGATCGAGGCCAGCTGCAGCTCCTGCTCCCCAAGCCAGGGGGAACATCAGTGCTGCGGCGGCGTTATTGGTCATTAGCTCGGTCATGGCCAAGGTCATCAAATAAATAACCACCAGCAAAGCTAGAGGAGGCATCTGGGTTAAACCCGGAGCCACTGAAGTCATGAGCGCATCGATGGCGCCGGTATCTGATACAGCCTGAGCCAGGCAGAGCGCCGAGGTAATAATCAGCCACAGCTCCCACGGGAATCTCCGGCGCAACTCAGTTGTGTTAACAACCCCGGTGAGGAGCAATAGCGCAAGCGTCAAGCAAAGTCCCTTGATTAAATCGAGCAGGCCTGTTGCCGCGAGGGCAAACACGACTCCTATAAGCAGAGTGAACCCGCCAGACTTCAAATTCGAGATCGATCGACCGGTGACTTCTGTGTTTACCAGCAGAAAATTTCGAGTCAGGTTCTGTCTTTGGGAGAAGTCCGGCCCTGTGGCCAACATCAAGAAATCCCCCGGCTGAATGACGATATTACCCAGCTTTCCCGACAGTCTCTCACCGTCGCGTTTAATTCCCACCACCGCTGCGTCAAACCGTGAGCGAAAGGAGGCCTCTTTGAGCGTGGTGCCGGTAATCGCTGCGTTTGGCCGCACCACCACCTCGGTCATATTAGAGCGTAGCAAGCCCTCTTCCAGCGCAAAAATCTTTAACCCTTGAAACCTCTCAAGCAGCGCCACCCGCGAGACGTCCCCTGAAAAAATCAGCTTATCCCCCGCCACAATGCGCTGCGTTGGTGATATCGGCGTGATCAAATGCTGCTGGCGAACAATTTCAACCAGGAAGAGATCACCCAGATCACGCAGGCCGTTTTCCTCGACCGTGGCACCAATCATGGGCGAGTTTTCTTGGACTTCAGCCTCCACCAAGTAGTCATTCACCACGTCGTCGGCATCGGAGCGAGTTGGCAAACGCCAACTGAACAACAACATCGTCAAGACGCCGACCAGCAGTGCTGGCAAGGCCACTGGGAAGAATGCGAGAAAAGGGATTGGGGCACCGGTTTTGTCCTGCACAAAGCTACTGACAATAAGGTTCGTTGAGGTCCCTATAAGAGTCAACGTGCCGCCAAGGATCGCAGCGTAGGACAGAGGCAGCAGCAAACGACTGGGTGACAGAACTTTATTTTTTCGAATCGACGACGCAAGCGTGGCGACGACAGCCGTGTTGTTGATGAACGCTGAAAGCATAGCGGTTGTTAAAGAAAGTCCCAGCAAAGATCTTGTAACGGAGGGGCTTAACATTCGCTCCGAAAGGGTCACGAGCCAAGGCAAGCGTTCAAGTCCGACCGACACGAGGAGCAACAATACGAGGGTGATGACTCCCTCGTTAGTCCCTTTGGCCAGCACTGTCTCCGTGTGGACAAACCCAAGGAGGTAGCAAGCAACAAGTGAGCCTGCGAAAGCCCTCACGGGGGAGATGCGTGTAAAGATCAGCACACACACCAGCGCAAGGACTATCGTTAATATGATGGCTTGATCTACCACAAGGCGGGGTCTCGTTTTATCTGGTTAAACTCGCAGGGCTAGCATATGCATTTAGCGACAACAGCGGCAAGGGGTAGCACAAGCACTGGTGCATAAATACACGACATCATAAGCTCCCCGCACGCTACTTTTTCTTATAACTTGCTCCCAACAGTGTATCGTTTAAAGACACTCAGGAACTAGCTATCCACTTAAAACGGGTCCACCCCATGATGCGATCAGTTTTTTTACTTCTCTTGACCATTGGCACCTTTGTTCAAGCCCACGAACAAAGTGACGTCATTACCATGTACAACGGCGACCAAATTACCGGTGAGGTGCGAGGCCTGGGTTTTGGCGACCTTCGCATTAAAACAGGCTACGCACCAGAGTTCTCGGTGGAGTGGTGGCACGTCGCCAAAATTGAATCCCAATACAATTTTGAAATATCCACAGCTGACGGTCGCCGTCTTTATGGCAACCTGTCAAGCAATGACAAGAACGGACAACTTGTGTTCACCAGCGTCGAAGACTCGTTCGTCATCAATATGCTTGAAGTGACGGAAATAAGACCAATAGAAGACACCCTGGCTGATGCCTTCTCATACACGCTAGGGGCCAGCCTGAATCTAGAGCCCGAGATAGCAACCGCACAGCTAAAAGCGACCATTGCTTTGGCAACAGAGCTGACCCAAAGCACCGGGAGGCTCATTCTTCAAGAATCGACAACAAGACTTGAGAAGGACGGTGGCGACGGTTATCGGCGTTCAAGTAACGCGAGCCGAATGATGTCTCTCAACCTGGAGCACCAGCGATGGACTAATCGGCAGGCACTTTACAGAACCTTCACTGCTGGATTCGATTACAACGAATCGCTGAATAACTATGGTCGAGTTTCGTTAGGTGCGGGTCTCGGTAAATATTTCATCGATCGAGCTGGATTGCGTTTCAATGGCGCTCTCGGCGTGCAGGGAGTGGCCGAGAAAAACAGGTACGTAGAGGCAGTACCCGTCCCACCGGATGCGACCGAAACGGCTAATCGCTGTGTTTTTAATCCGTCCAACCAACTCATTTATGAGCCAACCTTCGAGCTAGACGTTGATCCCAACGACCTCCCTGACCTTGAGGAGATAACAGAGATACTGGGTCAGCTTGAGGTCAGGGAATGCAAGTCGAACTATGCGACCTCTAAATCTGTTGAAGCTTTCGCCGCCGGCGAGATAGCACTGTACAACCTGACTGATAAGGATTTTGATGTAAGGGTAATGACCAACCTCTATCCGTCGATCACCGAATCAGGAAGGGTTAGGGCGGATATCGGCGCTGAAATCGCATGGGAAATGGTCGCCAATCTATTCCTAACGCTTTCAAGCACTACCCAATATGATTCGGGCAAACCGGATGATGATATTACCCGCAACGACAAACTCGATTACAACATCGTGATGGGGGTCAGCTGGCGCCCCTGAGGCCTTGGCGGTTTTGGCTGCTCTTAACGAGCCTCACGGTTTTCACGAGACGTCACCTTTGCCTGAGAGGCTGTTATCGCCCTGAAAATGGTGCACGTCACGTTGCGGGAAAGGAATGGTGATGCCAGCCTCGTCGAAAGCCAGCTTCACCGCCCGTTGCATCGCCCAATAAGTCGGCCAGTAATCCTCTGTCTTAACCCAGGGCCGAACAATGAAATCGATCGAACTCTCGCCATGCCTTATCACCTGAATGTTTGGCGCAGGCTCCGGCAACACCGCAGGCATCGTGGCAAGGACTTTTCTGAAGACCTCTTCGGCATGTTCGATGCTGTCGGAATAGCTGATGCCAAACTCAAGGTCGACCCGTCTGACACGCTGGCCGGTTTTGTTACGGATCACGTCACCCCAAATTTTGGAGTTGGGAATAATCAATGCCTGATTGTCGGGAGTTGTAATGGTGGTAGAGACGAGATTCATTTTTTTCACCGTGCCGTCGACACCTGCAACCTCGATATAATCATCGACATCAAATGGCCGATAAATGAGAATCATACCGCCTGCGGCAAAATTGCCGAGTGTGTCTTGAAGCGCAAAACCGATAATAAAACCTGCTACACCCAAACCAGCCAGCATCGGTGCCAGTGAAATTCCGATCTGGGACAGGGCAATCAAAAAGCCGATAACGAACACGCCCCCCCCAACCAGAGAGATCGTCATATCGCGAAGAAGCTGCGAGGTATTGCCTGGATTTCTACTAAAACCACGCTGTACCAAGTTGCGAGCCAGACGCCCGAGCAGGCGCGCGCCAAGCAGGATCGCAGCGAATACTAACGCCTGAAACAGGAAGTCCGCTGCGCTGAATTGGAGCCACACAGAAAGACTATCCCGCAAGTCTTCCCACAGAATGTTCAGCACATCGGCGTCTACCATCGACACCGATATAGCCTTGGACTGCTCGATCATCACTCGCCGTAAAGATGCAGTCTCCATATTGAGCCGATCAAGCTGGGTGATGGTTCGATCCAGCCGGGTTGTAGCGCGAGCGATATAGTGCTCCTGAAGACTAAGCGCAGCCAACAAATCAGGATCCTTACCTGACATCTTCAGCTTTTCTGAAATTGATTTTCGCATCTGAGAGGAGAGCTGTATAAAACCCACCCTCTCATTGGCATAGGTTTCAAGTGATCGTCCCGCTATTACTTCCAATGCTCCCCGCGGAAAATTTAGTGCTTCCCGGATTTTGACAATATCGACAATCGTCTCCAAAAACCGCAGACGAAGTTCCGACAAGCTGTCAATCTCGGCATCCAAAATTGCTCGGTCAGCGCCACTGACATTAGCAGCCTGAAGGGTCTTCTGATTGATACGGCCGAGCAACTTGTCAAAGCGATCAGTAAAGGCCGCCTCCAACTTGCTATCTTTGATAGCCAGCCTGGCGGCTAACTCACCTCGCTCCGCCGCGTCGGCGGGCATATCCAGTACTCTTCTGGCAACCCGGACT
>Ga0181574_10004834_pt1 | contig 11663 bp, 8 predicted proteins | sample 101ome_24_FD_145600 | JGI IMG/M metagenome (GOLD analysis project Ga0181574, IMG submission 145600) | Coastal salt marsh microbial communities from the Groves Creek Marsh, Skidaway Island, Georgia - 101410AT metaG (spades assembly) | ecosystem: Environmental > Aquatic > Marine > Intertidal zone... | reverse complement strand
AATCTTGCGATGTTCGGCATTATCGATATCTAGGGAGTCGTGATAGAACGCCGACAGCGCGCCGGTAACCCCGCACATGATGGCCATTGGGTGAGCGTCGCGTCGAAAGCCCTGGAAGAAGTGGCGCAGTTGTTCGTGCACCATGGTGTGGTTCTTGATAGTTTCAACAAATTCATCATTCTGAGCTGCGCTGGGCAAATGACCGTTGAGCAGTAGGTAGCATAATTCCAGGTGGTTTGATTGCTCGGCCAGTTGGTCAATCGGATACCCTCTGTGCAGCAAGATGCCTTGGTTGCCATCGATATAGGTGATTTCCGACTCACAAGCGGCGGTGGAAACGAAGCCTGGGTCGTAGGTGAAGTACCCTTGGGAAGTCAGCTTACCAACATCGATGACCGCCGGTCCTTCGTTGGCTTCGTGAATGGGCAAGTCTATGGATTCTGCCGCTCCCGGTATAGAAAGCGTCGCTGTCTTTGTGGCCTCGTTCGCCATGAATCCTCCCAGATTGATACTACGGCAAGTGATGTATTATTTTTTTCTAATTATGCCCCGACACGGCTAGTGCTGTGAAGGGAAACGCAGCCTATTAAAGGTTGGCTGAAAGTGTCAAATAATAGTGTGCGGAAATTCACACGCATTTGATACCCTTTAAATACAATAGCGAGTGTTGCTTGGCATTGCAGGCCAACGGCTCTAGAATTGCGCGGATTTTTTAAATGGATCGTGGGTCCGCACGCATCGAGTCGCTCGCAGATCTTTACCGAGAACCAAACTGGGATAAAACAATGCAGACAGACCGTCCTGTCAATCTAAACCTGCTTAAAATGTCGTGGCCGCTGGCGGCGATTACGTCTATCACACACCGGGTGACTGGGGTGGTTCTTTTCATTGGCGTGGCCTTTGGGTTATATGCTTTAAACCTTGGATTAAGTTCGCCGACTGGTTTCGACGAAGCGGCTTCGCTGGTACAGCAGCCGTTTCCCAAGTTTGTGTTGTTTGGATTGCTTCTGGCATTGGTCTTTCACCTGGTAGCTGGGGTCAAACACCTGCTCTTGGACTTTCATTTTGGCGATTCGCTGGCCGCGGCGCGCACGGGCGCCTGGGCGGTGATTGTGGCGACACTTGTGATCACGGGCGCGTTAGGAGTTGTATTATGGTAACGCAAGCACTGAGCTTGAGCCGCAGCGGGCTCAGCGATTTTATCGCGCAAAGAGTGACCGCCTACATTCTTGCTGCGTACAGCATTTATTTTATCGGCTTCTTTGTGTCTGGAGAGGTCAGCCATGCGTCTCTTACCGCCTTTTTCTGGGCGCCAAGCATGCAAATTTTCAGCACAATGGCGATTTTATCCATTGCCGCGCATGCGTGGGTCGGTATGTGGACCATAGGCACGGACTACCTACGCGCCGCCCACGTGGGATCAATGGCAACATCGATCCGTTTTTTTTATCAAATGATCTGCTTACTGGCGTTATTCGTGTACCTCTTGTGGTCACTGCGTTTGGTTTGGCAGTTTTAGTAGCAACGTCTAGGTAAGCAACATGGCAAGTTTAAGAACAATGGAGTTTGATGGGGTGATTGTAGGCGGGGGTGGTGCCGGCATGCGTGCCGCGTTGCAACTCGCGCAGTCAGGCCTCAATACGGCGGTCATTTCCAAAGTGTTTCCCACGCGGTCGCATACCGTTTCCGCGCAGGGAGGGATCACTTGCGCAATTGCCAGTGATGATCCAAATGACGATTGGCGCTGGCATATGTACGACACAGTCAAAGGTTCAGATTACATCGGAGACCAAGACGCCATTGAGTACATGTGCTCCGAAGGTCCGCAAGCCGTGTTTGAAATGGAACATATGGGCTTACCCTTCTCGCGAACTGAGCAGGGCCGTATTTATCAACGCCCGTTTGGCGGCCAATCCAAAGATTTTGGTAAGGGCGGGCAGGCGGCGCGTACCTGTGCCGCGGCTGACCGAACAGGGCACGCCTTACTCCATGCCCTGTACCAAGGCAATATGAAAGCCAATACGACCTTCCTCAACGAATGGTTCGCGGTGGACTTGGTGCGCAATCAGGACAGTGTGGTCACTGGCGTTATTGCCATCTGCATCGATACCGGTGAAGTTGTTTACGTAAAATCTCGCGGCACGGTGCTGGCCACAGGCGGAGCTGGTCGAATTTATGCATCTACGACGAATGCGCTGATGTGTACGGGTGATGGTGCGGGTATGGCGCTGCGAGCCGGCCTGCCCATGCAAGACATGGAAATGTGGCAGTTTCACCCAACAGGCATTCATGGCGCAGGCACATTGGTCACTGAAGGCTGCCGTGGAGAGGGCGGTTATCTGATCAATAAAGACGGTGAACGCTTTATGGAGCGTTATGCGCCTAATGCAAAAGATCTCGCAGGGCGAGACGTGGTGGCGCGGTCCATGGTCATCGAGATCTTGGAAGGTCGAGGCTGTGGTGAAGACGCGGATCACGTCTTTCTCAAGCTGGACCACCTCGGCGAAGAGGTTTTAAACAGCAAACTGCCAGGTATCCTGGAATTATCGCGGACATTTGCTCATGTTGATCCGGTGAAACAACCGATACCTGTAGTGCCCACTTGCCACTACATGATGGGCGGTATTCCCACACAAGTCAGTGGCCAAGCTTTGACCCAGAATGCTGCGGGAGAAGATCAGCCCGTTGAAGGCTTGTATGCAGCTGGAGAAGCCGCCTGTGTATCTGTGCATGGGGCCAATCGATTGGGTGGTAATTCACTACTTGACCTGATTGTTTTCGGGCGCGCTGCGGGCATGCACATTGAGGAGGTCATGCGACAAGGTGTGTCTCATCGTGAGGCGAGCGAATCAGACATCGAAGCATCGATGGCGAGATTAAACCGCTGGAACGAGTCGACAAGTGGTGAGTCGGTTCACGATCTCAAAAAAGAACTGCAGACCGTTATGCAAAACAGTTTTGGCGTATTCCGTACGGAAGAACACATGAAAACGGGTATCGAGAAACTTGCAGATTTGCGTGAGCGGATTGGGCAGGCACACTTACCTGACAAGTCGATGGCCTTTAACACGGCTCGTCTGGAAGCGCTTGAACTCGATAACTTGTTAGAAGTTGCCGATGCGACCGCCATCGCGGCAGAAGGGCGCAAAGAAAGTCGTGGTGCGCATGCACGCGATGATTATCAGGATCGGGACGATGAAAATTGGCTCTGTCACTCGATGTACTTTCCCGAAAGCAAGCGATTGGCAAAGCGAGGTGTAAATTTTGCGCCAAAAACGATGGAAGCCTTCGAACCAAAAGAACGCGTTTATTAAGCAGTGACGAGATAGGACAATAAACATGCAAGTCAGTCTTTACAGATATAACCCCGAAGTCGACGAAGTCCCCACGATGCGGGACATGACGGTGGATCTGCCGGAAGGCAAAGACCTAATGGTGCTCGATGTGCTGGCACTGCTGAAGGCCGAGGACCCCACATTGAGTTATCGCCGCTCCTGTCGCGAAGGGGTCTGCGGCTCCGACGGTATGAACATGAATGGTAAGAACGGCCTCGCTTGTATTACGCCAGTCTCCGAGGTGGCGAAGAAGGGTAAGCTGGTCTTGCGGCCCTTGCCGGGTTTGCCCGTAATCCGCGACCTGGTTGTGGATATGACTCAGTTTTATCGTCAATACGAAAAGGTACAGCCTTTCTTGATCAACGATACTCCACCCCCTGCGCAGGAACGCCTCCAGTCGCAGGCAGACAGTGCAGAACTGGATGGCCTCTACGAGTGTATTTTGTGCGCGTGCTGCTCGACCTCGTGCCCATCGTTTTGGTGGAACCCAGAGAAATTTATTGGACCCGCAGGTCTCTTGCAGGCGTACAGATTTTTGGCCGACTCACGAGACACCGCAACGGACGAGCGCCTGGCGGGTCTGGACGATCCGTTTAGTGTTTTCAGATGTCGCGGTATCATGAATTGTGTCAGTGTCTGCCCGAAGGGTCTCAATCCAACGCGCGCCATTGGTAAAATACGCACGATGCTGATGCAACAAGGCACATAGAATCCGTTGCGTTTAAGAGGAAGCCTGTCGTGATACGTCGCGGCAGGCTTTTGCGTTTTTCGGGGACCGAATTTTTGACAAGGTATTCACCATGACTGAATCGTTTATGCAGCGCATGCTTAAAAGTTCTCATCTGGGTGGACAAAATGCGGCCTATCTTGAGGCCATGTACGAGACCTTTCTTGAGGATCCCAATGCGGTGCCTGGCAACTGGCGTAGCTATTTTGAGCAGTTGCCAACGGTGGATGGTGTTATTGGTCCAGATACGCCGCGCTCATCGGTGGTAGACCACTTCGAACGACTTGGCCGTAATCGACTAAAGGCCCGCCCTGAAAGAGTCGCAACCCGGGTTTCGTCTGAGCATGAAACCAAACAGATGCGTGTGCAGGACCTGGTCTCAGCGTATCGACACCGAGGACATAAGAAAGCCAACTTAGACCCACTAGGCATGATGGAGCGTCCTAACATGCCAGTGCTTGATTTGGCCTATCACCATCTCACACCGGCGGATCTTGAAGTGACGTTTTCCACCGGCACCTTCCATTACGAGAATGGCTTAGCAAAGCTGCGCGATCTGGTTTATGCGCTTGAACAGACTTACTGCGGCGCTATTGGTGCAGAGTATATGCACATCGTGGACGCCAGCGAGCAGTTGTGGGTCCAACAAAGGTTAGAGGCGGCGCGGGGCAGACCTAAGTACTCCGCGGAGCAAAAACGGATTATCCTGGATCGTTTAACTGCGGCGGAGGGTCTGGAAAAGTACCTCCACCGTCGATACCCGGGCACTAAGCGATTTGGTCTGGAAGGTGGGGAGAGTTTGATTCCCATGCTGCACGAGTTGATACAGCGCCTGGGCTCGCATGGGATCAAAGAAGCTGTCATTGCCATGGCGCACCGCGGCAGACTGAACGTCTTGGTTAATGTGTTAGGTAAAAATCCAGCGGATTTGTTTGATGAATTTGATGGCCGTGTTGTGCCCAACAAAGGATCGGGAGACGTCAAGTATCACCAAGGTTTTTCCTCTAATGTCATGACGCCGGGTGGTGAGATGCATCTGGCGCTAGGGTTTAATCCTTCGCACCTTGAGATTGCCGGCCCAGTTGTGGAGGGTAGTGTGCGTGCCCGCCAGGATCGGCGCCGTGATTATGCGGGAGACCTGGTAGCGCCCATTATCATCCATGGAGATGCTGCGTTTGCCGGGCAGGGTGTAGTCATGGAGACGTTTCAAATGTCTCAGACCCGCGGGTTCAAGACCGGTGGTACGGTGCACATCATCATTAACAACCAGATTGGTTTTACCACGCACCGGCAGATCGATGCGCGATCCACAGAATATTGCACTGAAGTCGCGAAAATGGTGCAAGCGCCAATCTTACACGTGAACGGAGATGATCCGGAGGCGGTCGTGTTTGCGACCCAGCTAGCCGCGGATTACCGCATGGAGTTTCGTAAAGACGTGGTATTGGATCTGATTTGTTACCGGCGCCGTGGCCACAATGAGTCGGAAGAGCCGATGAAGACCCAGCCACAAATGTATCAGCGTATCCGCTCGCACCCGACGACTCGTTCGTTATACGTAAACGGCCTGGTGAACGACGGTGTTATCGAAGAATCCTTGGCCAAACAAATGGCGGACGAGAATCGTGAGAAATTAGAGGCCGGTGGGAATGTTGCCTCAGATATTGTGAGCGAGCCGGACACCAAATTATTTGTTGATTGGACACCTTATCTGGGACATGGCTGGGAAAGCCCCGTGGATACCAGTTTTGATAAGACCAAATTCAAAGAACTGGCGGGACGCTTAGGTCATTTACCGGAAGGGTTCGCGACTCATCGCCAGGTGCAAAAAATACTTGAGGACCGCCATCGCATGGCTGCGGGAGCCATGCCGGTCAACTGGGGTTTTGCTGAGGTGATGGCTTATGCGACCCTGATTGATCAAGACGTGCCGGTTCGCTTAACTGGCCAGGACGTGGGGATCGGTACGTTCTCACACCGGCATGCCGCGCATCATAATCAAAAAACAGGCAAGCGCATCATTCCGCTGAACCTGCTGCGTGAAAATGTCACATTTGATTTATATGACTCGCTCCTGTCGGAAGAAGCGGTACTTGCGTTCGAGTATGGTTATGCGACCACGGCGCCAAATACTCTGGTCATTTGGGAAGCACAATTTGGGGACTTCGCCAATGGCGCGCAGGTGGTGATTGATCAATTTATCAGCTCGGGAGAAACCAAATGGCAACGCCTGTGTGGTTTGACCATGCTGTTACCTCATGGGTTTGAAGGTGCGGGTCCGGAACACTCCTCTGCGCGGCTTGAGCGTTTCCTGCAGATGTGCGCAGAACATAACATGCAGGTGTGTGTACCCTCGACGCCAGCGCAAGTGTTCCACATGTTGCGGCGTCAGGCCCTGAGGCCGGCACGACTGCCTTTGATTGCGTTGACGCCGAAAAGCCTGTTACGCCATAAACTAGCCGTTTCCACCTGGGAGGCGATGTGTGAAGGCTACTTCCGTAACGTCATCGGGGAGATAGATGACATTGACCCGGAACAGGTGACCCGTTTAGTGCTGTGTAGCGGTAAGGTCTATTACGACCTTCTGGAAGCTCGGCGTGAGCAAAACGTGTCGAATATCGCTATCCTCAGGTTAGAGCAACTGTATCCTTTCCCGGAAGAAGAGTTCGCGGCAAAAATTGCCCCTTACACCCATCTGACAGAAGTGGTCTGGTGCCAGGAGGAACCGATGAATCAAGGTGCCTGGTACGCAATGCAGCATAGGCTAAGGCACAGCATTTTGGAGCTAGATGAAAATTTGTACTTGGCTTATGCCGGTCGGGAGGCCTATGCCGCACCTGCGGTAGGATATGCCAGTGTACATAACGAGCAACAAAAGCAGTTGGTGCATGATGCACTATTTGGTTAATTAACAAGGTTATGGACAAAATGGACATAAAGGCACCCACCTTTCCCGAATCGATTACTGAAGGCACGGTGGCCCAGTGGCACAAACAGGTGGGTGAGGCGGTCAGTCGCGATGATCTGTTGGCTGACATTGAAACCGATAAAGTGGTGATTGAGGTTGTCGCTCCCGACGATGGAGCCCTCACACAAATTCTGAAAGCCGAAGGGGATACGATCGAGTCCGAAGAGGTTATAGCGCACTTCTCGGCAGGTAATGCTGCAGTGGTGGCGCCTGTCGTGAGCGAAGAAGAGACGGACGATGAGGACCTGACCGGCCCCGACGCGATAGCAAGTCCAGCAGCACGAAAATTAGCCGCAGAAGCCAGCTTTGACATCACACAAGTGACGGGTACCGGACGAAGTGGTCGTATTACAAAAGAAGATGTTGCGCGTGCGATTGCGCTAATGCCGCAAAACTCTGCCAGCACGGAGCCGACGGGTTCAGAACCGATGGCGGCTGCGGTCGAGGCCCCAGTATTAACAGACCAAATTCAGACCGATCATGCCGATGAGCGTGTTGAGCGCAGGGTGCCCATGACTCGATTGCGTGCCACCATTGCGCGACGCATGGTGGAAGCGCAGCACAATGCGGCGATGTTAACAACATTCAATGAAGTCGACATGGGGCCGGTGATGGCTTTGCGCAAGCAATACCAGGATGAGTTTAAAGCGGCACACAACGGGACCCGATTGGGTTTCATGTCTTTTTTTGTAAGAGCAGCGACGGAAGCTCTCAAGCGCTTTCCGTCGGTGAACGCTTCGATCGATGGAAATGATATCGTTTATCATGGCTTTTACGATATTGGCGTGGCGGTGTCGACTGAGCGTGGTTTAGTGGTGCCGGTCGTACGTGAGGCTGATGCGCTGAGTCTGGCGCAGATCGAGGATCAAATTAATGGTTATGGTGTTAAGGCGCGGGAAGGCAAGCTGGCTCTCGAAGACATGGCCGGTGGTACATTCACCATCTCGAACGGCGGCGTGTTCGGCTCCTTGATGTCCACGCCCATATTAAATGCACCGCAGACGGGGGTCCTGGGACTGCATAAGATACAGGACCGAGCTGTGGTTGTGGACGGTGAAATTGTGGCCCGTCCGATGATGTATCTGGCATTGTCATACGATCACCGATTAATTGATGGGCGAGAAGCGGTACAATTCCTGGTCGCGATCAAAGGCATGATCGAAGACCCGGCAAGAATCTTACTGGAACTTTAAAATATGAGTGAAAATTACGACGTTATTGTTATTGGCGCGGGCCCTGCAGGGTATGAAGCGGCGATACGCTGTGCGCAACTGGGCTTGAACACGGCGTGCATAGAGAAAAGTCTAGGCAAAGATGGTGCACCCATTCTGGGTGGAACCTGCTTAAACTGGGGTTGTATCCCCTCGAAGACGCTGCTGGATGCGTCGCACAAGTATGTGGAAGCGAGCCAGCATTTTGCGGATATTGGTATTAATGCCCCTAATGTCAGTGTTGATGTACCGAAAATGATCGCGCGCAAAGATGAGGTGGTGAAGGGTCTGACCGGCGGTATCAACGGCTTGTTTAGCGGCAATGGTGTCAAAGCCCTTTATGGCTCCGGGAAATTGATGGCCAATCGACAGGTCGCTTTCACACCCCATGACGGCGAAGAACAGATGTTACAGGCGGAGCACGTGATTCTTGCACCCGGCTCCGTGCCTGTTCAAATTCCGCCGGCCCCATTGACCGACGACCTCATCGTCGATTCTACAGGTGCGCTGAATTTTGAAGCTGCTCCCCCTCGCCTGGGTGTGATCGGCGCAGGGGTGATAGGTCTGGAACTCGGAAGTGTGTGGAATCGTTTGGGTTCAGAGGTTGTTGTCCTTGAGGCTCTGGAAGAGTTTTTACCCATGGCGGATGAGCGGGTTGCGCGTGATGCAAAGAAAATCCTCACCGGTCAAGGCCTGGATATCCGCCTGGGAGCCCGAGTAAGCGGTGCCGAAGTGGTTGGCGATGAAGTCGTGGTCAGCTATCAGGACAAGAACGGCGATCAGACAATGACCGTTGATAAGTTGATTGTGTCCGTGGGACGGCGCCCCTTCACGGAAGGCCTGTTATCGGCGGATTGTGGAGTTAATCTTGATGAGCGTGGGTTCTTATACGTGAATGACCTATGCCAAACCGATGCGCCCAATGTTTACGCTGTCGGTGATGTCGTGCGTGGACCTATGCTGGCGCATAAAGGTATGGAAGAAGGCGTTATGGTGGCTGAGCGTATTGCCGGGCTGAAACCGTTGGTCAACTATGACACCATTCCCAACGTGATCTACACACATCCGGAAATTGCCTGGGTGGGCAAAACTGAACAGCAGTTGAAGGCAGATGGTGCGAACTACAGCGTAGGGAGTTTTCCGTTTGCAGCAAGTGGCCGGGCGCTAGCCGCAAATGACACCCAGGGAATGGTGAAGGTGATTGCAGATGCGGACACTGATCGTTTACTGGGGGTGCACGTGCTAGGGCCGCAGGCCTCTGAAATGATCGCTCAGGCGGTGATCGCGATGGAGTTTGATGCCAGTGCTGAGGACTTGGGATTGATCATGTTTGCGCATCCTACCTTGTCAGAGGCATTGCACGAAGCTGCGCTCGGAGTTGCTGGACATGCCATTCATATGATTAATCGTAAAAAGAACTAGAAGGAGAGGATTGTTTCGTGAATTTACATGAATATCAGGCCAAGAGCCTGTTTGCGGACTACGGATTGCCGGTGTCAGAAGGCTATGCCGTGGATACGGCAGACGAAGCCGTTGCCGCAGCTGAAAAAATCGGTGGCAGTCGCTGGGTCGTTAAGGTGCAGGTCCACGCTGGCGGACGGGGTAAGGCCGGTGGCGTTAAATTAGCTGATTCCCTTGATGAAGTGAGGGCGTTTGCCGACCAGTGGATTGGAAAAAATCTGGTTACTTTTCAAACGGATGAGCATGGACAACCGGTCAGTAAAATTTATGTTGAAAGCTGCACGGATATTGACCGCGAGCTGTACCTTGGTGCCGTTGTTGACCGGGGTTCTCGACGGATAGTTTTTATGGCCTCTACTGAGGGCGGTGTCGAAATTGAAACGGTGGCAGAAGAGACGCCAGAAAAAATTCTTCGCGCAGAGATCGACCCGTATGTAGGCGCACAGCCTTACCAAGGTCGTGAACTTGCTTTTAAACTCGGTTTGGAAGGGCCACAAATCCGTCAGTTCACCGATTTGTTTTTAGGCTTAGCGAAGCTCTTTCAGGAATCGGACTGTGCGCTGCTTGAGATTAATCCTTTGGTCGTGACTGATGAAGGCAATATTCATTGCCTGGATGCGAAGGTCAACATCGACGGTAATGCGCTTTATAGGCAGCCCAAACTTGCGCAAATGAACGACCCCAGTCAGGAAGATGAACGAGAAGCACAGGCGGCAGAGTACAACCTGAACTACGTCGCGCTTGATGGCACGATAGGGTGCATGGTGAATGGCGCTGGCCTAGCCATGGGCACCATGGATTTGGTTAAACTGCAAGGCGGCAACCCCGCAAATTTCCTGGATGTGGGTGGTGGCGCAACGAAAGAAGCTGTGGCCGAAGCGTTCAAGATTATTTTGTCTGATGAAGCAGTTACAGCGGTCTTGATCAACATATTTGGTGGCATTGTGAGCTGTGCGACGATCGCGGAAGGCATTATTGGTGCGGTGGAAGAAGTGGGCGTTCAAGTGCCTGTTGTTGTTCGCTTTGAAGGCAATAACTCAGAGCTCGGTCGTCAGACGTTAGCTGACAGTGGGTTAAACATTATACCAGGCGAGTCGTTAGCTGATGCCGCACAAAAAGCGGTAGCGGCCGCTGCAGGAGGTCAAGCATGAGTGTACTGATTGATAAAAACACCAAAGTGATTTGCCAAGGATTCACAGGCGCGCAGGGCACTTTACATAGCGAGCAAGCATTGGCGTATGGGACGCAGCTTGTAGGAGGTGTCACGCCGGGTAAAGGCGGTAGCGAACACCTTGGCTTGCCGGTATTTGACACTGTAGCTGATGCAGTGGCTGCAACAGGCGCGACGGCAACCGTGATCTATGTTCCGGCTGGATTTTGTAAAGATTCGATTTTAGAAGCCCTCAATGCCGGCATCGAGCTGATTGTTTGTATTACAGAAGGCATTCCAACGTTGGATATGCTGGCGGTTAAAGCACGCCTTGATGCCAGCAATGCACGCATGATCGGTCCTAACTGCCCGGGCGTAATTACGCCGGGTGAGTGTAAAATCGGCATCATGCCGGGGGATATTCACTTGCCAGGCAAAGTGGGGATAGTCTCTCGCTCAGGTACGCTGACCTATGAGGCGGTCAAACAGACGACGGATCGTGGTTTTGGCCAGAGTACCTGTGTGGGGATTGGGGGAGATCCGATTCCCGGTAGCCACTTCATCGACGTTTTGGCGATGTTTCAGGACGACCCGGATACTGAAGCGATTGTGATGGTCGGTGAGATCGGGGGAACAGCCGAAGAGGAAGCTGCGGCGTTCATCAAAGCGAATGTGACCAAACCCGTTGTTGGGTACATCGCGGGCGTGACCGCGCCGGCCGGCAAGCGCATGGGACACGCTGGCGCGATCATTGCCGGCGGTAAAGGTACCGCAGATGAAAAATTTGCTGCGCTGGAAGATGCTGGAGTAC
>Ga0181574_10004829_pt1 | contig 11667 bp, 20 predicted proteins | sample 101ome_24_FD_145600 | JGI IMG/M metagenome (GOLD analysis project Ga0181574, IMG submission 145600) | Coastal salt marsh microbial communities from the Groves Creek Marsh, Skidaway Island, Georgia - 101410AT metaG (spades assembly) | ecosystem: Environmental > Aquatic > Marine > Intertidal zone... | reverse complement strand
AATTTGATGGAGCACATTCACGAAGTGTGTGATTGATATATAGAATTGGAACATGCTGCAGGTGCTATCTAGCCTGCTCAAAGCCCCCGTCTTAAAGGGACTCGAAAGAGTCCCTTTTTATTTTGATATATAGTTAAATAAACATTGGAAATACCTATGAAGTATTTAAAGTTATATGAAGCATTCGTTAATGACTTTATGATTAATGAGAAAGATTCAAAGTATAACGAAAAGGTTGCCTTATTAATGGACGGAACAGGATCAGCTGGAAAATCTTATACGTTAAAATCAATAGGTGGTAAAAAACCTAAAGAAGGTGAAGATGCTGGAGATGATTATGAAGTTATTGCATTAGACGACTTTTTTCCGCATGACGTAAATGTATCAATGTCAGATCCTAATGATCTTGCTAATCAAAAGAGATGGAAATTAGAAAAGGCTGCAGGTGTTCCTGATGAAGTTATTGAATGGGGTAAAAAAAATGGAGAAATGGCGTCTGGCGCAGGTGATGTTAAAAAGATGTATCAAGATTCTAATAAAAGAAGAAATGCTACTCTTAAAAAACTAAAAGCCCTAAAGAATCCTACAAAAGAAGACATAAAAAATGCAGCTAGCGATTATATTGGTGCAGATGGTGATATGACCACAGAGGATTTTGAAAAGAAATCTCCAAAGGAAGCTATTAAGGAATTAATAAGTAAACAAGAATCAAATATTAGTGATAATAATAAATTTATAAAAGAGTGCCCAGATTATATTCACCCTGATTTAAAGAAAGGTGTATATCCTGGACGTTGGTATATGCAACAGCAATTCAAAAATACTACTTCTAAAAAAGTTGTCTTTGATGATGTAACTCCTGAAATTTTAAATCTTTTGCCAAAGGGTGCAGTTAAGCCTGTTGTTTTACATTCAGATCCTGCTAGTCTTGCTAGAAATATTAAAAGTAGAGAGGAAAAATCACCACGTGATCCAAGTGCAGTATTTAATGATTACATAACCAAGTATGAATTTACAAATAAGAAACCGTCAGATAAGAATGGAGATCCTGGTAAACCAGTAACTCGCGAACAAATGAAAAAGACTCTTGAGGGTTTACGAAAATCTGATGGTCTTTCACTATCAACTGTTGATGATGAGTATATTGAAAATTGGTTAAAAAAATCAGGCATGAGTGGCAATGGTACTTACTATATGAAGATGAAGGACGATTATCTTGATCAATTTGGAGGACAAGAACCAGTGCTCTTAAATTCAAGAGATGATGGTAGTCAAATGGAAAAACTAAAAGAGGTTGCAGCTGAACAAGAAAAGAAAATTATAGGAGATAAAGAGGTAGAGAAAGATGCTAAGGAAGAGATTAAAGACATAAAAGACACTACTTCAAAAAGTCTTTTTAGGGGAATAGATCCAAAAATTGTAAAAAAGATTGAGGATAAAGAGTTTACAGTGGCAATGCCTGATGGTAAAAAGAAAGTTATATTAACAAGTACTCTTATGGACTTTGTGCCTATTGATTTAAAGGATCCAAAAGAAGCCGCTATGGTTAAGGCGCAAGAAGAAATGTATACTAGAATTAATAAGATGAGAATTGATAATAAGTTAAAGCCTCTTATTCCATTTAAAGAATACATTAAAAGAAATATAGAACTTGCTAAGGATAATAAAGAATATCAGGAAAGAATTAAAGCTAAGGCTTTAAAGGATATGAAGTCTAAGACCAATGAAAGCTTGTTAAAAGTTAAACTCTATGAAGAATTTGTCTTACATAAATTAAACAAATATTAGAATACACATGAAGTATTTAAAGTTATATGAACAATTTTTAACGAGTGGCGTTGAGCAAATAAATGAGGCGGCCAATCCAGTTAAAACTCAAGATAAAGTTAGATCTTTTTTAGAAAAGGAAGGTTATGAAGTTAGCGGATCAGGAGCTACATTAGAAGTAAAATTACCTAATCGAACTAAGGTTATACCTCCTAAAATGCAAAAGGATATCAACAAAATTATTAAGCTAGCAAAAAATGGAGATATGATGGCTGTTAAGACAAATGTTGGCTATTATATGGGTAATTCAGTTAGATTTATATTTTCAGTCAATCAAGCTAGCTTAAGAAAGGCATATCACGTTGCTGCTGCAGCTGATGTTGAATCTATTTTAGCGAATGGTTTAGAGCCTAGAAATGCAGCAGCCCACTCAGATCAATTCGGTTCTTCAGCCGGTGATTCAGATACTACACAAACTTATAAAGCTGCATTTGTTGTTGGTTCTAAACAAGGCGTTAAGATGGTTCAAGACTTATTTGCCATAAAAGATCCGGTTGTATTGGAGATCGACCCTAAAGGCTTAAACTTCTTTGAGGATCCACTAATGAGACCTGAGGCAAAATCAGCAGTAACTTACGAAACAATTCCAGCTGATAGAATCAAGCGAGCTTAATGAAATACGTAAAGTTATACGAAGAGTTTGTCTTACAAGAGTTAGAAGACGAATATAACATCGAGTTAGATTTATATGACAATGGTGATTATATGACTCTAAGTAAGCTTGTGGTATCCCCAGATGATAGAAAGGGAGGAATTGGTACCGAGGTTATGAATAAGATTTGCCAATATGCTGATGAAATTGGTCGTGACATTTACCTAACGCCCGACACTTCATATGGCGGTACTTCCAAATCGCGCCTTGAGCAATTCTATAAGAGATTTGATTTTAAGAAAAAGCCAAGGTCGGATTATAAGAATCGTGAAACCATGGTTAGGTATAACGAAGAGGTTGATAGAGTAGACTTAAAGGATGAGGATGAAAGACTAATTAACATTCGTCATTTTCATGGATCTGTTCAAGATTTAGATGATTGGTTGCGTGATAAAATTGGAGAAACAAATCCGTATAAAGACACTATAATGGTAAACGGACCACATAAGGGCCAAAAGGATAAATCATTACCATATCAAGACTTTCAAAATGGAGAGTCTGATCTAATACGAAACCGATATGCAAGATAAATTACTTAAAGACGTATTAACACAATTAACTAGAATTGCTGACGCTCTTGAAAAGAAGAATCGTTTAGAAGAAAAAAGAAGCAAGACTCAAGATAAACTTGATAAGCTAGATGAAAAACTAAAGAAGGGGCAGATTGCTAAAGTAGTATCAGCCAATAGAGTTAAATCCATCAAGCCAAATCTAGATCAATGAGACACTATGATATATTAGGAGTAGATAAGACCGCAACACAAGATCAAATCAAAAAGGCTTATCGTAAACTTAGTATGAAGCATCATCCTGATAAAAATGGAGGTGATGATACTAAGTTTAAAGAAATTAATGAAGCATATGAAACCCTAAGCGATGCCAATAAAAGAAAGGCATACGATATGGGAGGTAGTAATCCATTTGGTAGCGCAGGCCAACAACATAGACATAATCCATTTCAAGGATTTGATAATATGTCAGATATGTTTAATAACATATTTGGAGGTGGATTTGGTCGCCAACAAGCTAAGGGACCAGATTATCGCGTTGAGATGCATATTTCGTTTGAAGAGGCATTTAAAGGCACAAGTAAATCTGTTAATATAAATGGAGAAACTGTTCGCGTAGATTTAAAATCAGGTACCAGAAATGGTCAAAAGTTTAGGGTTCAAGGCAAGGGTGCACCTCATCAGTATAACACAAACTTGCCCAATGGAGATCTTATTATTACGGTTCATGTCATACAAGACCCAAGATTTATATTACAAGGAGATGATTTATGGGTTGATTTATATTTACCATGGTGGGACTTGGCTCTTGGTAAAACGGTAGTTATTGATTCTATAGATGGACCGATATCTATTAAAATACCACCTGAAAGTTCTTCTGATAAGACGCTTAGAGTAAAAGATAAAGGTTTTCCGATATATAATACTAATCGACGAGGATTCTTAATGTGTAAATTAAGAGCTGTTTTTCCTAAAATAAATGAAACGCAAAAGAATCTTTTACAAAAAATTAGAGACATTGAAAATGCATGACGATATATTCGGAGATAATAGCATTAACTCTATGAGCTTTGCCATGAGCAAGCTTATAAATGAAGATCATTTCTACAATATCGTGTATGAAGCTATTATGCGACATCCTTCGTATGTTATATTATCTGATAGTAATTTAGAGAGAAAAGCTCAGATAATAAATAATATGATCGTATTTTTTGAAGAAAAAGAGGATTATGAAAAGTGTTACGAGCTATTTATTATCAAGAAGGAGTTAGAAGAAAGATGTTAAAGGTTAACGTAACGAAAAAGGGGGGAATTGAAAAGGCTCTAAAACAATATAAGTCTAAAGTTATTAAAACTAGACAAATGCGAGCTTTAAGAGAATTAGAGCAATATGAAAAGCCATCGGCAAAACGTCGAAGAAAGGGCAAAAAGGCCAAATATGTTCAAAAGAAATTTGGCGATATCGTTAAGGATTAATACTATAATCCAATAATAACGGTTAAACAATACTACGAAAATATTATAATCTTTTTATAATTGAAGTTGTCATGTAATATGACTACCTTTAAATATATATGATAAGACGGGGCCGAAGTGGCTCATTATAAAAATATAAATTTAAAAGATGAGCGATCTATCTAACAATACAGACAGAGACAGTTTAATGAGGTCATCCTATTATCAAATAACTAGGAACTTTACTAAGACTGTTAATCGATTCATTGTGTTTAAGGATGATGATCGATTAATCGAAATACCACATGGTATAGGTCAACGTTCTAAATTTATTGACCTTATGATAAAATATTTTGAAGCACTTGAAGAATATGAAAAGTGCGATAAACTTATGAAGTTAAAGGAGCTTGTTATAATGGCAGGCGATTAAAAATTAATAAACTAAATGGCAGCAGCCTCTAATAATAAATCAACCAGTTCGGCATCTATTAAGAGCCAATTAAAAAATGTCCAATTAAGAAATTCACAAAAAAAATACGTAGATACTATACTAGCCAATGACATAACGTTTTGCTACGGACCAGCGGGCACATCTAAGACATTTACCGCATGTTACGCAGCTTTGCATATGTTAGGTAATAGAGAAATAAAAAGAATAATATTATGTAAGCCCATACAAGAAGCAGGTGAAAAGCTAGGTCATTTGCCGGGAAACATAGAAGAAAAAACAGATCCTTACGTAAAGTCATATAAATCCAACATAGAAAAAATAGTAGGAGCAGAAAAAGCTAAATCTTTATTCGAAAGAAATATTATTAAATTTGAACCATTAGCTTATATGAGAGGAGACACATTCGACGATGCATTAATGATATTAGACGAGGCGCAAAATGCAACGTTTAAGCAACTGATGCTTTTTGTAACTAGAATGGGCCAAAGTTCAAAAGTCGTAGTTACAGGCGATGTAAGCCAACATGATATTTCTTTATCACAGGTAAGCTTACCTGATTTTATAGACCTAGTTAGAGATGTTAAAGGTGTAGGTGAACACATCTTTACCAACGAAGACATCGTAAGGGCCAAGATATTACAAGATATCGTGGTAAGATATGATTCATGGAAAGCAAAAACTCAAAAGAAATAATAATTAGAAAAGCAACGTGGGAAGATCACGAAGATATTTCACGTATATTACAAAGCGCATTTGAAACTAAATCAGGTTCCACTAGAAGATGGTGGAATATATTATCGGACCATAATGTATTTCCTCATGTAGTTGTAGTAGATGGATTTATTATGGGCACAGCTACCCTGTATATTTTAGAAAAGTTAATTCACACAGGTGGAAAAGTTGGAATAATAGAAGATGTTGCTATACATGAAAATTCTAGAGGCTTAGGAATAGGAAAGAAAATAATAGACCATTTAGTAGAGCATGCTGAAGCTAATAATTGCTATAAAGTGATTTTATCATGCAGTGAAGAAAATGTGGGATTTTATGAAAAATGTGGATTCTATAATCATGAAATCACAATGAGAAAGGACCTGTAAACTTTTAGTTAATATGACGTATAACTAAAAACGATTTATATGAAACACATACTTCTCAGGTCTTATTACAATGAAGATGATTCTATTACAGAAGTTGGGTTAGACGAAGCCGGACGAGGAGCATTAGCTGGACCTGTCACCGTGGCTGCGTGTATTATGCCTCGTGGATTTCAGCATGAATTAATTAAAGATTCAAAATTACTTAACGAAAACGAACGAGCAATTGCTAGAAAACTAGTATTAGATAATGCACTAGCATACTCGGTTCAACACGTTAATGTTGAGTTTATTGAAAAGCAAAATATATTAAAAGCAACGCTTGAAGGTATGAAGCGATGTTTAGATGAAATAAATAAAGAATTTAATTTTATATTAGTGGATGGAGATAGATTTCATGGTTATAATGGAATTCCATTTGAGACTGTAATTGGTGGCGATAACAAGTATGTTTCTATTGCGGCTGCATCTATCTTAGCTAAAACCACACGAGATTCTTTAATGAAGACTCTCAATGAAGAACATCCTGTTTATGGTTGGGGATCTAATAAAGGGTATGGCTCAGCCCAACACAGAAATGCAATTACCGAACATGGCTCTACTGATCACCATCGTCACTCTTTTATTTCGCATATGTTGACTAAAACTGAAAGTCTATTTTAATGTACTTATTCTACGCTTTTGCTCTTTTCTTTTTGGGTCAAGCTTTGATTTGGATTCAAACTAATGGTCAATTTATTTGGCCTTGGTTTAAGAAAAATCCTCTTGTTTTATCAATTTGTGGAGGTACTATTATTAGTTATCTTTTTATTAAAGCTACTGCATATGCAGTCGAACATTTTGATGGGCTTCTTTGGCCTGGTAGATTTATTGGCTTTGCAAGCGGTATGCTTGTTTTTGCTGGCTTCACATGGTATTTTATGGGTGAAACAATTACTCCAAAGACTGCTATATCGCTTGTGTTAGCCACCATTCTAATTTGTATTCAACTTTTTTGGAAATAATTACTAAAATACTTTTTTATTTAAAAATTATCTCGTATATTTACATATAACTATAAGAATATGAAAAAATTAACTGAAACAATCTTAATCTTTATGGCGGGTTTATTTTTTATTGCTGTACTAGCCGTATTAATGTCATATCCCATTATGTGGTTGTGGAATTCTTGCTTGGTTCCAGCTATAGATGGAGTAAATGAAATTACAGTGATTCAAGCTTTAGGTCTTAATATTCTTACTTGGATTATGTTTGTTACACGTTCAACGCCTAAGAATAATGACTAAGCAAATCGTTTATGTAGATATGGACGGTGTACTCGTTGACTTGGGTTCAGCCATCGAGGAACTCGACCCTCAAGTTCGAGCAGCATACGGAGATAACGTAGACGAAGTACCTCATCTCTTCTCTGACCCTAAGCCAATTGAAGGCGCGATTGAAGCTTTTAAGAAATTGAGTAAAGTGTATGATGTGTATATTTTATCAACTGCGCCTTGGGGAAATACAAGTGCATGGGGAGATAAAAAGAATTGGGTTGAAAAATATCTTGGAAAGTCAGCACATAAGCGACTTATTCTTTCTCACAATAAAAATCTTTGTGCCGGTGATTACCTTATCGATGATCGCCGTGCAAATGGAGCAGGTAAATTTAATGGCGAATTAATTCAATTCGGTACTAAAAGGTTTGAAGATTGGAATAAGGTGTTAGAATATCTTAATGTTCAATAATGGAAGATTTCTTGTATGAGTTTGCCCAAGTTCGAAGAGTTTTTAACTCATGTACAACCAGTGAACAAGTAGAGAACGCAACTTTTTGGGCTAAAGATTGGAGTAAAAGAATGGCCGAGCTTCATCCTAATATTGTTCCAAATTGGCAAGATCTATTTGATCAAATTATTTCAGAATGAGAGAGTTTACATGGTGGCGTAGGTTCCATAAGGCTAACTATCGTTTGCCTAAACAATACTTATATAAGGGCGCCTCTGAACTTTTACAACGTATCGAGTTTGGTGAGTTTGAGTATTGTCACTTAGCCGTGGAAGAAAAGCTAGAGGACAAGATATATGCCCGTAAGATTGAAGAGTTTAAAGCTGGTAAGCCATGGCTTAACGATGATAATATGGAAGATCAAATCAGAGACATGCGTAAGCAACACAATAAGCGTAAGACTTTGATTATGAAAAATCATATGGAGAAGGAGAATAAGATTCTAATCGAACTTCGCAACCTTCTTGCTGCTGAATTTGATTTACATAAAGATCAAGTTCAAGATATTATGGAAGACTTTGACGGTACCACGCGAGAGCTTTATTATAAAGTTAAATGGACTGCTGAAGGCAAAGAGTATTCTCAAGAACAAGTTGATAAGCAACAGCGTCTAATTAATGAGCAGCCTCGTCATGTTCTTAAGCCAAAGGAAAGAAAGTATGCTGATCTGTGGATGGAAGTTGTCAAAGAATTTAATCTTTATGAAAGATTAAATTGGAATATTTGAAACCTTTCTAGAAGCTAAGGTATAAATCTAAAATCTAAAGAAGATGAATCTAGTTGATGCACTCCGCCAAGGCGATATGAAAACAGAGAATGGTATGACTACCAACTCGACATCTCTTAATGCATGTGTTGACCTATTCTATACGATTGGAGCAGCTCGTCGCATGGGTGAAAAAGAGCTTAATCAACTTTTCTTAGCTGCTTTCCTTGAGAATTCAGACTTGGCCATGAAGATTCTATTTTGGGCAAGGGATATTAGAGGAGGTGCTGGAGAGCGCAGAGCTTTTAGAACTATCATTAAAGAGGTAGCTAAGGGTTCTCCTAAGGCACTTGTACATAATCTTAAGTATGTACCAGAGTTTGGTCGATGGGACGATCTTCTTGAGATGATCGATACTCCTCTCGAGCGCGAAGCTTTGGTCCTAATTGCAGATGCATTGACGGCTAAGAATCAGCTATGCGCAAAATGGATGCCTCGCAAAGGCTATAATGCGGCTAAAGTTAGAGACTTTATGGGTCTAACTCATAAAGAGTATCGTAAGATGTTGGTTAATGCTACGAACGTAGTTGAGACTAAAATGTGCTCTAATCTTTGGGAAGACATTGAGTTTTCTAAGGTGCCTTCGTTGGCTATGGCACGATACGGTAATGCCTTCAATAGAAATAGCAATGAAGCCTTTAATCAGTTTAAAGATGATTTGCAAAATGGTGATACTACAGTTAACGCCGGAGCCATTTATCCATATGACATTATTAAATCGTTGCCTCGTGTTTATCGGGTTCCTCAGTCTAACGTAGAGTTTGATGATACTGTTGTTCAAGCGCAGTGGGATTCTCTAGAGAACTATATGGAAGGTTCTAATAAGAAGATTCTGCCTGTCGTAGATACTTCTGGATCTATGGACGTTCAAGTTTCTGGTTCAACTACAGCTCTCAACGTGGCTATTTCTTTAGGCATGTATATTTCTGAGCGCAACGAAGGTATATTTAAAGATGCCTTTATTACATTCTCAGAGCATCCTGAATTGCAATATGTTCCTAATGGTACCCTGTTTGAAAAAGTTAGGTCATTGATGTCTGCCGATTGGGGAATGAATACTAATCTTCAGGCCACCTTTGAATTGATTCTTGAAACTGCTGAGAAAAACAATATTTCAGCTGATGAAATGCCCGATACTTTGCTAATTCTTAGCGATATGCAATTTGACCAGTGTACCGGAAATAGACGTTCTAGAGGTGAATCAAACTGGAATCCTACTGCTTTTGAGATGATTGAACTCATGTATGCTCAAGCAGATTATAAGATGCCTAATATCGTATTTTGGAACTTGCGCGCTAGTAATGGTGTTCCTGTTTCATTCGATAAAACTGGCACGGCTCTTGTTAGTGGATTTAGTCCTTCTATTATGAAGCACGTCCTTGGATCAGAAAAATTTAATCCCGAATCGATTATGCTTGAAACAATTTCAAGCGATCGCTATACTATAATAGAATCTTAAGGTTTCTTTCAGCAATTTTTACTTAAGCTATAATTCAGAAGCCTGTTATTTAAGGATCGTTTCAGCAATTTTAATATCACTATACTCAGATTGCGATCCTGTTTTTTTAAAGCCACCATTCGGTGGCTTTATTGATATATAAACTTATGGAGAATATAACTTGGTCAGGCATAGATTGGTTAACGCGTGAGCGTTGGGGCCGATTACATAAGGATAAACCGTTTGTATGGTACGATCCCAAATGCGTTGATGTAGATCAACATGGTTATTTACATTTAACTACTGAACATAGTCCTACTGAAATAGAAATAAACGACAAGGTTTATACACCATCATTGGGCACCGGATTGATTTGTAGTAAAGAAGATTTCTCTTATGGCAGATTTGAGATTGTAGCTAAATTACCTATGGGTAAAAAGAGATGGCCAGCTTTTTGGTTATGGGGTGCAGATTCATGGCCACCTGAAATTGATATATTAGAAGGATATACTGACAATAGAAAGGGATATTTAAAGTTTAATCGCTTTAATTTTATGGGCTGGTGGAATGTTCAAACTAATATATGGACTCATAAAAACGGGGACAAAGCAGTAAACCTTAGAGCTAAAACTCATTTCTTTGGATTTAAGAATCCATCTAAGCATTTTATAAAGTACTCTCTTCTTTGGCTACCTGATAAAATTAGAATATCCTATAATGATTATTTAGTCCGTGAGATTACAGATCAAGAGGTTCTAAAACACTTCAACAATCAAAAAATGAGAGTAGTTATCAATAATCATTTTCAGTCAGGTTTTGATGAATCTGATGCATATAGTGATTTTGTAGTAAAAGAATTTAAATATATACCACATGAAGTACATTAAATCAATTAACGAATTAAATATTCCAGGCTACGACCGTTGGAAATCAGCAGCTCCACCAGACGATCCTGATTGTGAGACATCTGGAGAATTAGATGCTGATATTACGTTTAACGTCGATAAGCGCGTTGATGATAATGCTATAGATGGATCTCAGTTTAAATCATTTTTAAGGGACATCGATCAATTTTTAGCTAAATACTTTAAGAAGCATAAATTAAATTTTAAGGCTGTTTCACCGTTTGATACTGATGATGAATCATATCAAGATTGGGTAGAAAACGAAGATGGAACATACTCAATTGGTACAATGGCATGGAAAATTACAGGTGACTGGGAAGAGGGACCATCTGGCAATGATAATAATGAGATTGTTCAAGAACTTTTGCCAGGCGTAAAGGAACTACAAATGGTGGCTAAAAAGCATAAGTGGATTGATCTAAATAAAATTTGGATAGAGGACATCGAAAGTGAAATTGACAATCCGTGCGGAGACGATTATTAAAAACAGTTTGATTATAAAATGAAATATTTGAAAAAATTAGAAGTTTTTGAAGGAGGAGATCCTAAAAAGAAAGCAGATATGCGAGAAAAAATCAGAGATTTAGATACTAAGGATCGAGAATTAATAGCTAAGAAAAGCGAAGAGGCTAAAAAACTTAATTCAGAAGAAGATCCGTTAAAGGCTGAAGTAATCGCACTCAATATTCAAAAGATGGAGTTACAAAAACTAATAGCCAGAATAGATAAAAAATTAACTCTTCGCAAGCTTCAAATAGAAGATCGTAAATAATTTTAACACTTTTTAACAAATATTTTAA
>Ga0181574_10004816_pt1 | contig 11682 bp, 9 predicted proteins | sample 101ome_24_FD_145600 | JGI IMG/M metagenome (GOLD analysis project Ga0181574, IMG submission 145600) | Coastal salt marsh microbial communities from the Groves Creek Marsh, Skidaway Island, Georgia - 101410AT metaG (spades assembly) | ecosystem: Environmental > Aquatic > Marine > Intertidal zone... | reverse complement strand
TCAGCGCGAGACGGGAACCTTAATTCCGGTGGGGAGCAAAATCAGACTTACAGCCAGACAGAAGCAAAGTAAATCAGACCGCCTATCACTTAATATGATCCCCTTGGATTGCCAGCAATGATAATTGTGGCGCGCCTGTACAAGTCAGTCCGGTCTTTCCATAATGCCCAACGACTTATGGACCATCTTCCTAACTTGAAGCGTGGATCATTGTTCAATTAATGTTCAATTGATAAAGGGGAAAACCGTTGAGCTTAGAACGCGACGAACATCTATCGAGCATCGAGTCAATCCAGTCTGGCCTAGAATCTCTTAACTATATTTCCAATCTGCAAATTGCCACTGCCGTGTTTCTCGCGTATCGACTCGACAAGCCGGTTCTAATCGAGGGCCCGCCCGGTGTCGGCAAAACTGAGCTCGCAAAATCTGTGGCTAACATGCTTGAGCTCGAATGCATCAGGTTGCAATGCTACGAAGGCTTGGATGAGTCAAAAGCCATCTACGAGTGGAAATACGGTAAACAGCTGCTGTATACCCAGGTCCTAAAAGAAACCTTAGGGGAAATACTTGAGGGCGCAACCGGCCTTACGGAATCCGTTGCCAAACTTCACGAATTTGGGGACGTCTTCTTTTCTGAGGAGTTCTTGGAACCTAGGCCGCTATTGAAAGCCCTCAAAGAAGAAAAAGGCTGCGTATTACTCATAGATGAGGTTGACAAAAGTGACCATGAATTTGAGTCGCTTTTGCTGGAAATGCTGTCAGATTATCAATTGTCGATACCTGAGATTGGTACCATTAAAGCCAATCCAAAACGCAAGCCCCTCGTTTTCTTAACCAGTAACAATACGCGCGAAATTAGCGATGCCTTGAAACGCCGATGTCTACATCTTTACATCCCTTTCCCGGATGCTGACCTTGAGTCACAAATTGTCCATGCCCGAGTGCCTGAAGTGCCCGCGGAGTTACGCAGGCAGCTGGTAACCTTCATTCAAGAGTTGCGGACATTAGACCTTAAAAAAGTACCTGCCATTAGCGAAACGATCGATTGGGCAAAAACCTTGATCCTGCTCCACACAGAATCATTGGATGCCGACATGGTGAAGCAAACCTTAAACGTCATTCTCAAGTTTCAAGAGGATATTGAAACCGTTGAAGGCGAAGTCCAGATGCTCACCAACAAAGCCCTTAAGGCGCAATAATGGAAAAAACGCTGGTCGATTTCGTCAAAGTCTTACGCACGGCTGAGGTTAAAGTATCGCCGGCAGAGACTTTAGATGCTATGACCGCTTTGAAAGTGGTTGGCTACGAAGATCGCGTGTTGTTCAAAAATACGCTCTCGATGCTTTTGTCAAAAAATCCGGAAGAAAAAGAAACCTTTGAGTCTTGCTTCGAAAAGTTTTTCACCTTCGATGACGTCATGCCTGCCAATGAGGATGCAACGAGCGATTCGGAGCCTGACGATCAGTTTGAGGATGAAAGATCAGACAGTAACGCTTCAGGTCAGCCTGGCGGCAAGGGCAGCGGCCAAGGAGGCGGTCAAGGCAATGCTAGCGGTGAGTCGACCGAAGAAGACGATCAAGACATGCCCTCGCCGACCTCGGCCTTGGGGCAATTACTGCTGCAGGGTTCCCGCAGCGACCTCATGATTAAAATGGCAGAAGCAGGTCGCGCTGTGGAGGTTAATCAGATTGTTGTCTTCACCCAAAAGGGCCTGTACACACGAAAAATTATGGACCAAATGGGCCTAAAAGCGCTTCAAGACGAAATCACCGAACTACAAAATGACACCGGCGCCGGCGAGCGTCGATTAGCCGGTAAGCTCAAGCGGGCTCGAGATCAGTTACGCGACCAAGTGCGCGACTACGTGGAAAAGCAATTCTTTTTGCATGCTGATGAGCATGGCAAGCAATTGCGCGAAGAGCTGCTCAAGAAAGTCAAACTCAGTAATTTAGAAAAGCGTAACTTCAAAGACGTTCAAGAAATTGTTTTCAAAATGGCTAAGAAGTTAGTTTCGATTCATTCTAAAAGGCGTAAAACCTACAAGCGTGGTCATCTGGATCTGCGCAAAACCCTTCGCAAAAACATGCAATACGACGGCGTATTTTTTGACCTGAAATGGAAAGCCGTGAAAGTGGACAGACCCAAGGTGATGTGCATTTGTGATGTCAGCGGTTCGGTGAGCAACTATTCCCGCTTTTTGTTGATGTTCTTATATAGTTTGGCGGAGATTATTCCTAAGGTTCGAAGTTTTGCGTTCTCATCAGATTTGGGTGAAGTGACCCAACTGTTCCGAAACAGCAATCTAGAGGACGCAATGGCGAAAACCATGCGCGACTATGGTAACGGGTCAACCGATTACGGGCAGATGTTATTGGATTTTCGGCGCACCTGTATGGATGATGTTGACAATAAAACCACCATCATCATTCTAGGCGATGCACGCAACAATTACGGCGACCCTAAAGCCGAGATTGTTCGTGAAATGTATGAAAAGGCGAAACGTGTTATCTGGCTTAACCCGGAACCTCGATCAAATTGGCAGGTCGGTGATGCTGAGATGAAAAAATATGCACCTAATTGCCATCAAACCGAAGTCTGCAACTCGCTAACCCATCTTGAAAGGGTTGTCTCAAACCTCCTAAAGTTCACCGCCTAACCCAGCTGTCTTACCTTCGAGCAAGGCCTTCGACGTGTTATGATTCAAGCCTTTCATTGGTACGGTCTAAATATGCCTCAAAGACTATTATTACTGCTGTGTATGCTCTTCGCCTGGTCTGAGGGCATGGCCCAATCAGTTGACGCCGCGAGCGGCACTGTAAAAATCGCGATTGCTCAAGAGCCCCCACAGCTCAACAGCATGAAAGCAACCGATCAGGTTTCAATCTTTGTCCTTGGCCACGTGATGGAGGGGCTAACCCGATATGATCGACGCGGCAACTTAGCCCCTGGCGTTGCTGAACGCTGGGAACTCGGCGACACCACCGCTAAATTTTGGTTGCGCAAAGATGCAAAATGGAGCAATGGCGACCCTGTCACGGCTCACGATTTTGTCTTTGCTTGGCGATCTGCAGTCGATCCAAACACCGCCTCGGAGTATGCCTTTATTCTCTATCCCGTTAAAAATGCCGAAGCCATCAACCAAGGCAACATGCCCGTGACCGCGCTTGGCATCGAAGCGATAGATGACCACACCTTAACGGTCACGCTGGAGAGACCCACCGGCTATTTCATCAAACTTACGGCTTTCGTCACGACTTTTCCCGTTCAAGAAAAATTTTATCAAGCGCGAACGGAGCAATACGCTGCGGACGCCAAGGACATGCTCTATAACGGTGCCTTTACTCTTGATAGTTGGGTGCACAGCGCATCGATGGAGATGCGCAAAAACCCCCTGTATTGGGATGCCGAGGCAATCAAGCTCAATGCCATCGACGCTGATTACATTACCGCCGACACTCGGGCCCGTTTAAATCTATTTATTGACGACAAAATTGCCTATACCCAGCTCGATGGCGAAACTTATAAAGATGCCTTGAACAATCAATTCAGGATTAAGAAATTTGTCACGGGCAGTGTTTACTTTCTTGAATACAATTACCGAGATAATCGAATTACTCGCAATAAAAACTTAAGAGCAGCGATCCAAGCAGCCTTTGACCCGGAAGAATTCGTCAATAAAGTCCTACAGACACCAGGCAATCTCCCTGGTAGAAGTCTGTTCCCGACTTGGATTCAAGGGGTTGAGAAAACCTTCAGGGAAGAATATCCACCGCCAGAGGTTAAACCAGACCTGACTCGAGCAAGAGCACTGCTTACCTCTGCTAAGCAAGAGCTTGGTTTAGAGGAGATACCCCCCTTGATTCTCCTTGTTAGCGATAGTCCAACGGCGACAAAACAAGCGGAATACATGCAAGGCATGCTAAAGACCCGCCTAGGACTGGATCTTAAAATTGACGTTCAAACCTTCAAGCAACGCTTGGCCAAAATGACCAGTGGAGAATTTGATATTGTTGGCGCCGGCTGGGGCCCGGACTTCGACGACATCATGACTTTCGGCGATCTTTTTGCCTCTTGGAATCTCAACAACAGAGGCCGTTACGTCAATCCCGAGTATGATCGACTGGTAAGGGTTGCCATGAACAGTAGCGACCCCAAAACTCGGATGGATGCGATGTCAGGTCTACAATCTATTCTGATAGAAGATGCGGTTATGCTACCGATGTATGAGCAAGGGGTCATCTACCTACAACATCCTAAGCTTAAGGGCATGCGTCGGACGGTGATCGGATCTGACCCAGATTTTACCTACGCCCGCATCGCGCCCTAGCTACTATGCTGCGATATACCCTCGGAAGGCTCTTATCCGGTATCTTAACGGTCTGGTTTATCGCCACTGCAACGTTTTTGGCAATGCACGCTGTTCCTGGTGATCCGCTCATGAACGAGAAGGCCACCACGCCAGAAATACGTCAAAATCTCGCCAAAAAATATGGCCTAGATCGCCCAATTCCAGAGCAATACATCATCTTCCTCGGCAACATGCTCCAGGGTGACTTTGGTCTTTCGTTTACACAGCAGAACCGTAAGGTTAATGACATCATCCGCGACCATTTCCCGGTATCTGCCGCGCTTGGCATTCTAGCCATCACTTTTGCCGCCGCAGGCGGCATCCTTTGGGGCGCTCTTACTGCTCTGTACCGCAATCGGCTGCCCGACATTATCATTATGTTTTTGGTAATACTGGGTATCTCAGTGCCAAGTTTTGTTTTTGCCGCGCTCGGTCAGATGCTTCTGGTGAATATCAATCAATGGTTTGGCACATCCGTGTTGCCGGTTGCTGGCTGGGGGAGTCTTGCGCATATGCTGATGCCGTCGCTGGTATTGGGCCTTGGGACAATGGCCCTTCTAACCCGTCTGATGCGATCTTCGATGCTCGAAGTGGTTAACGAAGACTACATCAAGACAGCTAAAGCTAAAGGCCTATCCTCACAACGGATTTTTTTCAAGCACCAACTTCGCAACGCGATTTTACCCGTTGTCACCGTCCTCGGGCCTCAAATCGCGGCCATCACAACCGGTGGCTTTGTCGTCGAATTGGTCTTTGCGATTCCTGGTCTGGGTCGCTACTTCGTGCAAGCCGTTCAGCAACTTGACTATACGGTGATTATGGGAACGACCGTTTTCTACGGTGCATTCTTGGTCTTGATGGCCATCATAGTCGACATAATCTACGGTTTTATTGACCCGAGGGTACGGCTCAAATGAACGCACCGACTGCTCTGACTGAAGCGGACTTCGAGCCGTCACCATCAACCCATCGGGCCGAGCAACTGAGCCGACCCTCACTGTCTTATTGGCAGGATGCCTGGCGCCGTCTGAAGAACAACACTCGGGCCATCATTTCTCTTTATCTCATTATGGCTCTGGCTTTTTTTACTATTATAGGCCCCCTACTTTGGACTCAGGATCCAGCGGCGCAGGACTTGGACCAGATTTCGCAGGCGCCCGCACTCCCGAAAACGGCCCGCCTGGTCGCTGACTATGTTCCTTGGCAGGTGCCAATTTCAGCAGAGCATCCGGCTGAGCCTGATGACTATCCTGATCGTTTAGACCCAGTTACAGATTTCCGGACATCCGGTATTGCCACTACCCAGTCAGTCAGATTGACTTGGTCTCCGGTTAACGAAGCCGGGGGTTACAGCATCTATCGCAGCGAGACCCGGCCGGACGGTCTCATGGGGCTCGGATTACCACTGGAAACTGTTTCAGGGGGTAATGTTTTGGGTTTTGAGGATCGACTGAATTTAAAGTCTCAGAGCTACTTTTATTCCATTGTGCCGACAGATGGTTTTGATGAATTCGACGTCGTTACCACCATTCAGGTTAATCCTGAGCAATCTATCACCCAGAGCCAAGCCATACTGCAAGGTTTGGCAACACCTGAGGACTTGCCTGGGCAAGCTATTACGCTGGCTTTTCACCCCTTTGGAACCGATTATTTGGGTCGGGACATCTTGGCTAGGCTGATGCAGGGCGCTCAGGTGTCACTGTTTATTGGCGTGGTGGCACCGCTTATTTATGTGTTATTTGGCGTTTTCTATGGCGGGTTCGCTGGCTATCTGGGCGGCAAAGTCGATCAACTTATGATGCGATTCGCTGACTTTGTGGTCGCTCTGCCCTTTTTGCTATTCATGATTTTATTCAAAATTGCCTTTGGTATCGGTCCCGGTGAGAGTGGCGTCATGCCTATGCTGGTCGCGCTAATATTGCTGCTGTGGCCCGGAACGGCGCGGCTGGTCCGCGGTCAAGTCCTGAAAATTCGTGAGCAAGGCTATATAGAGGCCGCCCGATTACTCGGTGGTAATTCATCGTATCTGATCCTTCGCCATATCATTCCAAACACGATGGGTGTCATTCTGGTTACCCTCACCTTCGCAGTGCCTTCCGCTATCTTTACCGAGGCGTTTTTATCTTTTATCGGTATGGGCGTTGCACCACCGACGCCTTCCTGGGGATCTATGTGTAATGAGGGTGTTAAAACGATGCTGAGCCATCCTCACGAGCTTTTTTTCCCAGCGCTTTTTATCAGCATCACGGTACTGGCTTTCAATCTGTTGGGGGACGGCTTAACCGAAGCATTGGATTCAAAGATGCGGTCACGAGATTTATGACAAACATCCTTTTAGATGTCGAAGACTTACATGTCGAATTTGAAACCTACGGTGGCACCGTCAAAGCTGTCCGCGGCGTCGACTTTAGTGTCAATCGCGGTGAAGTTTTGGCCATTGTCGGAGAATCAGGCTGTGGCAAAAGCGTCACGGTGCAGTCGCTCATGGGCTTAATTCCGATGCCGCCTGGCAAAATCACTGCTGGCAGTGCAAAACTAAACGGCACCGAGCTTTTGGGCTTAAGCCCACAGGCAATGAATCAATTTCGCGGTAAAGAAATGGGCATGATTTTTCAGGATCCCATGACATCGCTAAACCCGACAATGACGATCGGCGATCAAATCGCAGAAACTCTAAAAGTCCATCGGGGACTTGGCGGCGCTCAGGCACTTGCAGTCGCTAGAGAATTGCTCGCAAAGACACGGATACCAGAGTCCGAAAAACGCCTCCATCAATACCCCTTTGAGTTTTCCGGAGGCATGCTTCAGCGCGCAATGATCGCCCAAAGCCTCGCCTGCTCACCGGCCTTGTTAATCGCCGATGAGCCCACCACGGCGCTTGATGTCACGATTCAGGCCCAAATCCTCGATCTTCTCAAAGAGCTTCAAGAGAAAGAAGGTATGGCAATCGTGCTGATCACCCATGATCTGGCAGTTGTCGCTCGTACCGCTCAAAACGTGTGCGTCATGTATGCCGGTCAAATTGTGGAACAAGGCAGTGTGGATGAGATTTTTTACAAGAGCGCGCATCCTTATACGGTTGGTTTAAAGCTGGCCATGCCCACGAATGTTGGCGATTATGCGAAAACGCTTAACCCCATACCAGGTAGCCCTCCAGATCTGTTTGCACCACCAACGGGTTGTGGCTACGCCGATCGCTGCCCCCAAGCTATGAGCATCTGTCATCAAAAAAATCCGCCTTTATATCCGGATAAACATAATCCTGGGCATACCGCGAGGTGTTGGTTGCAAGATCCGAAAGCGCCCGAAGCAGCCGATTTATATCAACCCAATCTCATCGCAAGTGATCGGTCATGATCAAAACCATCGACCTTAAAAAACACTTCGTAATAGGTCGGAAACAGACCCTGCATGCAGTGGATGGTATTTCTTTGGAAATCGCCGAAAACGAGATTTTAGGCCTTGTGGGCGAGAGCGGATCAGGAAAATCCACCTTTGGAAAAACGCTTATTGGACTTCACGAAAGAACCGCAGGCGCCGCCTTCTACCGTGGCGAACCGCTTCCGGCTCGCTTCACCGCACGGGATCATCTTAAGTACTCGACAGACCTTCAGATGATATTTCAAGACCCTTATGCTTCACTCAATCCTCGCATGACGGTGCTCGACATCATCGGTGAAGGTCTGGCGCTTAAAGGCGCACCCCGGAGCGATATTCAGCAAAGGGTCGGCTACTGGCTAGAACGAGTGGGTTTGCATCCAGATCACATGTCGCGTTATCCACATGAATTCTCAGGCGGCCAGCGTCAGCGCATCGGCATCGCTAGGGCGATGATCATCGAACCTACCTTTGTGGTTTGTGACGAACCGATCTCGGCCTTAGACGTTTCCGTTCAGGCCCAGGTCGTCAATCTGTTGCAAGATTTAAAGCAATCCCTTGGCTTAACGCTGTTATTTATTGCCCATGACTTATCCATGGTGCGCTATATTTCGGACCGCATGGCCGTCATGTATCTCGGCACGCTCGTTGAAAGTGGTCCCTCTAATGCGGTTTTTTTTGAACCCAAGCATCCATACACCCAATTGCTCATTGCCTCCAATCCAGAGGCTGATCCGGCGCTTGAACGGACCAAGCCCACTCAATACATCGCTGGCGAGATTACGTCGCCAATCAATCTAGGGCCTGGATGTCGTTTTGCTGATCGATGTCCGAGTGTGATGAGTCATTGCCACAACGAAACGCCAACACCGACCATTATTGCCACCGATCATCAAGTCGCCTGTCATCTGTATCAGTAAACTTGACCTATGATGCTAACTTTTAGGGCGCTCACCCAGTTTTTCGGACCATTCTAAGAATTGACTCTTCTTCAGTGTAGTCTGCGATCCCGCTCAGCGGCACCCAAGCCAGTTCATGTGACTCTTCGCTGACCACCAGCGGTTCGCCATAATCACCTTCGAATAAATACCTCACATCAAAGTGATAATGCGCCGGCTCATGTTTTCGCTCAGGGATAAGATGAATATCGATATCGAATATTTCACCACTGACCAGCGCAATTGAACCTAGTCCAGATTCTTCTTCTGCTTCCCGAGTTGCGACTCGGGCCACTTGACTATCCCCATCAGCATGACCGCCCAGCTGTAGCCAGCGGTTAAGTTTACGATGATGGGTCAGTAAGCAATGTTTATGCGGGCGATCAAGAATCCAAGACGAACCAGTAACATGGCCCTCTCGCAAATTTCTGTCAAAGCAATTCTCGTTGGCTCTGACAAATCGCTGAAATTCAACAATTGTCGCTTGCTCCTCGGGATATCGAGATGCATACCGTTCAACTGACTTTAGTAAAGCTGCACGCGACATAGAAACATTAACCTCTACCAGCCGAGGGTTTTTTTTCATCAAAAAGACCAACCAACTGTTCAGTCATCGCATCGCCCAACTGATCAGCATCAGTAATCGTGACTGCATGTTGATAGTGATGCGTGACATCGTGGCCGATCCCAATGGCAACCAGTTCGACTTCAGAATTATTCTCTACCTGGTCAATGGCGTACTTAAGGTGCTGTTCTAAATAATTACTCGGGTTTACCAGTAGCGTACTGTTGTCGACCGGCAATCCGTCAGAGATCACCATCAGAATCTTACGGTCTTCAGTGCGACCGTGGATGCGATTATGAGCCCATAACAAGGCTTCACCATCGATATTTTCTTTGAGTAATTCCTCTCGCATCATGAGCCCGAGGTTTCTTCGGGCTCGACGCCAAGGCATGTCTGCCGCCTTGTAGATGATGTGCCGCAGATCATTTAATCGTCCCGGCTGTTGAGGTTTGCCTTGCTGCAACCAAAGCTCTCTAGACTGACCTCCCCGCCAGGCCTTGGTTGTGAAACCTAGAATCTCGACTTTCACCGAGCAACGCTCGAGGGTACGGCCTAAAATATCAGCACACATCGCCGCGATCGAAATCGACCTGCCTCGCATAGAACCTGAACTATCAATTAACACCGAGACCACTGTATCTTTAAATTTAGTTTCTTTTTCTTGTTTGAAGGCGAGCGATGAGAACGGATCTATAATGATGCCCGGCAATCTCGAGGTGTCTAAAACCCCCTCTTCCAGATCAAATTCCCAAGAGCGACTTTGCTGAGCCATCAACTTTCGCTGCAACCGATTAGCCAGTTTGCTGATGATGATCTGCGAATTTTGCAAGTACTGATCTAGGACACCACGCAGCCGATCAAGTTCTTCGTCATCACAAAGTTGGTCTGCAAACACCACCTCATCAAACTCGCTGGTATAGGCTTGATAGGCAAAAGTCTTGGGTCTTAGCCAATTTTTTTGCGTGTCTCCATCCGGCGGGGCCCCAGCATCTTCTTCAGAGCCATCAGTTTCAGCCAGTTCCATTGTTTCCATATCGACGGGGACTTCCCCTTCGATCGCATCCGCTAAGTCTCCTTCAGCACCTTGGTCCTGATCAGCGCTATCATCACCCGCCTCAGCTTCGGTTTCCGTCTCGTTATCTTCATATTCATCGCTATCACCCCCTTGCTCTTCTTGTCCAAAATCATCGGCAAGTCCGAGATCTTGAATGAGCGATTTTGCGATGTCACGAAAAGCCACTTGATCAAAAATTTTATCTTCGAGTTCACTCAGGTCAGTGCCAATGTGATCCTCAATGTGGCTGCGCCAGGGGTCAAGGACTCGACTTGCTGACTCAGGAAGTGCACGGTCAATCAGTTTTTCCCGGAGAAATAAACCAACCGCTTCTCCCAGAGGTGCGTCCTCAGTGTCGGTGATCTCGTAGGCACCCTGCTCTTGTAACGCACCGTCCAGTTGATGATGAAGGTTGTTCTCGACGCCCCGCATAAGGTGGGCACCGATCGCCGCTACTCTGGTTTCTTCGACCGCATCAAACAGCGATTGCGCAACACCAGAGTCTGGGCGCGCCTCGTTGTGCAACACATCGTCATGATATCGGGTACGCAGCGCAAATCGATCTGCTGTGCCTCGCAAGGCTGCAAGCGCATCCTCATCAACCCCCACCTCTGGTACCGGGATCCGAGCCTTATTACCCTGAATAAAAGGTTTACCCCGCCCGAAGGTCACAGACAATTCATCGTTACCTGAGATGGCGCGCATTGTCGCCGTCACCGCTTGGCGAAATACTTCTGAGGCGTCATCCAACTGGCCTGTCATTGCGCTCTCAGCCTGCTAAAACGACATTTGCTGTCGACTCGGGCAACTCCTCTCCCATACAGCGCTGATAGTATTCAGCTACAATGGGACGCTCGGTCTCATCGCACTTGTTCAAGAAAGTCAGCCGAAATGCAAAACCGAGGTCGCTAAACACTTGGGCATTTTCCGCCCACATAATGACTGTACGTGGCGACATGACAATCGAAATATCTCCGTTCATAAATCCTTGCCGCGTTAAGGCCGCAACCGAGACCATATGTGCAATGGTTTTAGGGTCTAAGTTGGGTTGCTTAGCTTTAACGATCTCAACCTCATTCTCATGGGGGAGATAGTTCAGCGTCGAGACGATATTCCATCGATCCATTTGTCCCTGATTGATCTGCTGAGTACCGTGATAAAGCCCTGTGGGATCACCTAAACCAATAGTATTGGTTGTCGAAAACATTCGAAAGCTCGGATGCGGGCTGATCACCCGGCTCTGATCCAACAAAGTTAATTTACCTTCGACTTCGAGGACTCGCTGAATCACAAACATCACATCTGGCCTACCGGCGTCATACTCATCAAATACAATGGCGCAGGCTCTTTGCAGCGCCCAGGGCAGCAACCCTTCTTTAAATTCTGTGACCTGTTGCCC
>Ga0181574_10004814_pt1 | contig 11685 bp, 8 predicted proteins | sample 101ome_24_FD_145600 | JGI IMG/M metagenome (GOLD analysis project Ga0181574, IMG submission 145600) | Coastal salt marsh microbial communities from the Groves Creek Marsh, Skidaway Island, Georgia - 101410AT metaG (spades assembly) | ecosystem: Environmental > Aquatic > Marine > Intertidal zone... | reverse complement strand
CAGTAGTTTAGGGTGTCGAATATAAGCGCACACCCGCATTGAGCGCGGGTGTATCAAGGCGGTAATGTAGTTTGCAGAAGTTGAAATCGTCCACGCTGTTTTATTACAGCCTGACGGACATCCCAGTCATGATGTCTATTTTTCCGGTGATCGTCTTCATCCCGCGGTTTTATGCGAGCGACGTGGGTGTACCGCTGGCGGTGGTTGGATCATACATTTTCATCACGCGTGTTCTTGATGTCTTTACTGATCCGCTGATGGGTTACCTAAGTGACCGTACCCGCTCGCGATTTGGGCGTCGTCGGCCCTGGGTGGCGCTGGCCACACCGATCATGATGCTCTCTATCTACAAACTGTTTATGCCGCCGGCGGATGCTGATGGTCTGTATATGTTTGTCTGGATGGTTGCGCTATCGGTTGCGACCACCATGATGCTCATTCCTTACTATGCCTGGGGGGCTGAATTATCGACCGATTACAATGAACGCTCTAAGGTCACCGGGTGGCGGGCCAGTGCTGGCGTTGTGGGTCAACTGACCGCGCAATTGGTGCCGGCGTTAGCGTTGTTTTTCTTTGGGCTTGGCGGCAGCGCGACGGTGTTGGAGTTGGTGGGTATCGCCATGTTGGTGACGATGCCACTTTGTGTGACATTGACCTTGGCCAAAACCCCCGAAGCGCAACACAGCGGCACCTCGGTAGTGCCGTTGTTACCCGGATTGAAATTGATGTTTACCAACGGTCCATTTCTCCGATTGGTCGCGGCGTTTATGATTGGTTCGATTGGTTTGAACATCACCACACCGCTATACATCTTTTTTGTCGCCGACGTGCTGGGGGCAGAAGATCGTTCGATTTACATGCTGAGTTGCTTTTACCTGACGAACTTATTGACCATTCCGTTTTGGGTGTGGTTGTCTGGACAGATTGGTAAACACAGAGCCTACCTGCTGTCGTTCATCATTATCGCCTGCGCGCATCCATTTTATCTCCTGCTCGGCGAAGGAGACTTTTGGTGGATGCTACCGGTGACGATTGTCACCGGCTTTGCCGCAGCCGGATTTTCGCAAGCGATTCCTAATTCGATGAAGGCTGACGTCATTGACCTAGATACGCTCGAGAGCGGAGAAAATCGAGCGGCGCTATTTTTCTCCGCTTGGTCCTTTGCGCAGAAAGCCACGGCTTCAATCGGTGGGGCAATAGCCATGTTCGGCTTGGCCTTATGGGGTTTTGACGCAACCCCAGACGCAGTTAATAGCGAACAACAGATGTGGGGTTTGCGCTTTCTCTTCTCAACTTTTCCGTCGATTTTCTTCCTGACCGCGGCGGTGATTGTGTGGAAATATCCCATCACGCCAGAGCGACATGCGGAAATTCAAAGCGCCATAGCCGCCAAAGGACAATAAAACCGGATCGGCCGGTTGGCGCGGTTGAAGGGACCAGGCTTCGAAGACTTAAAGTTGGGGTGTCGGGTAGACGGTGCCCTCGAAGACCGTGGCATGAATGTTGATGTCGCGAATAGACATGGGGTCAACGGTCAAAGGGTCCTCATCAAGCACCGTAAAGTCTGCATATTTGCCGGCTCTGATTGAGCCGGTGATATCGGCCATACCCAGGACGTGTGCAGCATTGATTGTAATGGCTTGGAGCGCCTGATACGGCGTTAGGCATTCTTCGGCACACATCACATCACCCGCATGATTGACTCGATTAACCGCAACCCACGCACTATTTAAGGGCTCGGCAGGGGCCATTGTGTAGTCTGAGTGGATAGTGGTATTGATATCGGCATCAAAACAGCTTTTCAAGCGGGACATTTGGCTGGCGCGTTCGTAGCCGATGCCCTCCTTGGCGTAGATATCAGACAGTTCGTGCAGATAATACACATTTGCCGAAACCTGAGCGCCGAGGGCTTTGATGCGACGGACCTGTTCCTGCGTACTGAAGCCGAAATGTTCCAACGTGAACTGGTGGTTGAAACGGGGTTTTTCCCACTGCATTTTTTCCAGGCAGTCCAATGCCAGCTCCAAGCCTAAATCGCCGGTGACGTGCACATGGATTTGATAGCCCGCAAGCCAGTATCCCCGCATGACTTTTTCAAGGGTTTCCGGAGGCATTAGCCATTCGCCCTGGTGGCCGTCGATATAGCCTGGTTCCTGCAGTTGCGCCAGTTGCGAAAAAAAAGCGCCATCGCTAAAAAGCTTTACATGCTTGCCGAACTTTAATCGGTGGCTATTTCGATCGACCAGGCCATTTGTTAACGCCACCGCTGCATCAACGCTCTTGCCTTGGGCCAGCATGCGTGCACCGTGTGCCACCAAGCGCGTTCGAAAAGGCACGTCATCACCTTCTAACAGCTCAGCTAAAGCGGCCGCTTCCGTTTCAAAGTCAAACAGGCCGGTAGCCAAATCGCCAATGGTCGTATGCCCCCCGAAGTGGACGACCTGTTTCAAGCGTTCCAATCCCAGGGCGTAGCGTGCAGGCGCGAGAATCCACGGGTTTAGTTTGCTGATCGCGTAGCCCAAGCCGTTTTCATAAAACCGCCCTTGGTCGTAATCGATCTGGCTGCCCGGAGTGATGTCACTGGCCTGTGCCCCCACCATCAGCAAAGCGCCATCGTTCATATACAGTTCGTGGAATGACCGGTGCCAGACCACAATGGGTCGCTCGGTACTGATGGCATTAATGCGATGACGATCCATGGCGCCGTGCCAAAGCTGGTGATAGCCCCAGATGAATAAAGGCTCCCCGTCGGCTTTGTGGGTATGGAGCTGGGTCATGCGTGCATTGAAATCTGCCGCTGAGGTGGTGGGTTCAACGGTACCCCACGGTAGTTTCCAGCGCAGAGCCGTAATGAATTCCATGGGTAACAAGACCGCAGCCATGGTGGGGTGCAGGTGCGGATCAATAAAACCTGGACAGATGATTTTGTCGATAAATTGTTCGTCGATCTGGTGTTCGTGCGTACGTAACCAGGGCCCCATTTGACCTTCCTGTCCCACTTCAACAATGCGGCCGTCACGCACCAGCACGGCATTCGCCTCCGGTAGCGAAGGGTTCATGGTGATTACTTTTTTTGCACGGTAGAGAGTTAACATCTGCGTAAATTACTCAATTGGTCGAGAACGAATCGTGCTCTAATGGTGCGCGATTATGAGCCGTTCTGACAACACAATATTCTTTGGCTATTACCTGGTGGGTGCGGCCTTTCTGGCGCAGTTCATAGCGATTGGTATGTATAGCTATGTGCTGGGCTCCTTCATGACACCGATGCTTGCAGAACTGGGGTGGAGTCGTGCTGATTTCAGTCTGACGCGAACGATCGGTCAATTGGTGATGGCGTTCGTTGGCGTCTTTGTTGGCGCCAGAGTCGACCGATTTGGGCCGCGTCGGATCATGTTAGTTGGCACGACGATGCTGGCGGCTACCATGGTATTGCACAGTGTGATTGAGTCGTTATGGCTCTGGTGGCTGCTAAACGGCGTTTTGCTGACAATTGGTTGTGCCATGGTGGGTAATCTGGTGGTCAGTGTGACCTTGTCGAAGTGGTTTGTGATCAATCGAGGTAAAGCGATCGCATTTGCCGCGATGGGCGTTTCTTTCGGCGGAGTCGTGATCACGCCTTTGGCCACGTGGTTGATCGACACCATTGGCTGGCGTCTGGCATGGGTTTGGCTGGGTATCGGTTCTGCTTTTGTGCTGTATCCAGTGGCGCTGTTCATGCGTCGGGCACCGGAAGATCATGGCTTACACCCGGATGGATTGAGTCACGATCAGCTGGCCGCGGGTGCCGGTCGTCAGGCTGCGCTGGAAAATGCAAACGCCTACACGCGCAACGAAGCGCTGCGTACACTGTCTTTTTATGCTTTGGTGCTGGCCTTCGGTTTTTTCTCGATTAATATCGTTGTCATGCTCTTGCAGACGGTACCGTATCTCACGGATAACGGCTTCAGTCGCGGGCAGGCGGCGCTTGCAATGCTTGTCGCGTCGGTGCCGGCAATGCTGTCCAAGCCCGTTTGGGGATATCTTATTGATCGCAACCCAGCGCAGCCGTTGGCTGCAATTTCTGCCGCAGTCACTGGGTTTGCATTGTTTCTAATTGTCTATAGTGTGGCCGGCCAACAGTGGTTCTGGGTGTGCTCAGCATACGCGTTATTGGGTATGGGTTGGGGGGGCATGCTGCCCATGCAAGAGGTGATCTGGGCCTCTTTCTTTGGACGTCGACACATCGGCGCGATTCGAGGTGCAGGACTACCATTTGCTTTGGCCTTGGGTGCCCTGGCGCCTTGGTTGACTTCGCTTTATCACGATAGGGTTGGCGAATATGATGGGGCGCTGTTGGTGGTAGCAGCCTTAAATGTACTCTCTGGCGTGTTAATCTTTCTCGCCCCGCCTCCACGCGGCAAGTCCAATGCATTGCAGACAGACGAAGGCGGCGGGTCCATTGATCAACAAGAGGCGCCAGTTCGCCCGGGAAGTTAATCGACAAGAGTGTTGGAGGAAGTCATTGTGACTCAGAGTAATATGCAAATCACCCCGAATGCCGGCGTTGGCGCGTTTGTCTCGGGCATTGATCTCAAGGCGCTAGATGAGCGCAGCCTAGGCGATTTGCGACAGGCATTTGCCGAGTATTCAGTGTTGTTTTTTCGTGATCAGTTACTCGATGAGACGCAGCACATTGCGCTGGCTGAACAGTGGGGTGAAATTAACGTCAACCGTTTTTTCGCTGCGGTCGAAAATTTTCCAAAGATCGCACAAGTGCTCAAAGAACCGGAGCAAACGACTAATATCGGCGGTGGGTGGCACACCGATCATTCTTATGACCAGATTCCGGCGCTGGGCTCTATGTTGTATGCAAAAGAAACCCCGCCGCTGGGGGGGGATACCTTGTTTGCCAGCACTTGTGCGGCCTATGACGCATTGTCCGAAGGATTAAAGGAGATGCTCAGTAGCCTCACGGCAGTCCATTCGTCCCGACATGTATTCGGAGCACAAGCTGCGCAGCCTGCTGATGTCAGTGGACGCCTGGGGAATGCTGCAGCGGCTACTCAAGACGCGATTCACCCGGTAGTCATTACCCATCCTCTGTCAGGTCGAAAGTCTTTATACGTTAACCCGGGTTTTACCCTGGGATTTGAAGGCTGGAGTGCAGAAGAGTCCGCACCGTTGCTGAATTACCTCTACCAGCACGTGGGGCGTCCGGAATTTTGCTATCGCCTGCAATGGAGGCCTGGGACGCTGGCTTTCTGGGACAACCGAGCCACCTGGCACTGGGCCATTAATGACTATCAGGGACAGCGACGGCTGATGCATCGTATTACTCTGGAAGGGGTGCCCGTCGCGGCTTAATGCATAACTTTCGAGGCTACAATCGTGCGTCATGAACTTCCCAACGATCATGTCAAAGACGTCGTCGGTTACTGTAATCCGCTATCGGTGCGCGGTGGTGGCACGATTGATTTTATGCTCAGTAGCTACAGCCCCGGGTCTGCCCGTATATCGGTTGTTGAACTGGTCAGCGGGGATGACCGTCCCCACGGGACAGGCTTGTTGGAACACACGGTTGCGACCGACTTAGTCCAGGAGATTGAGTTAACGCACCAACCGCTGATTCCAGGGTCCTATGGGCGTGTCTGCAACATGCCTCATATTGCCGAAGCGGTGGTGGAGATTTGGGTCTACCCAACTTTGTTGCGCGCCGCACCGCAGACGGTCCTCAATATGGCTGGCGTCTGTTTACAGGTCACTACAGAAGGCTTTCAATTGATCTCTGCGCAGGTCGAGTATCGGTTGTCCATGCAGCCGAGATTACATCGTTGGCATAAGGTGCGTTTTGAGTTGTCTGGAGCCGGTATGTTGACCGTGGAATCCATGCCGGTTGGTGTTGCTGAGCAGCAATTGATCGCGTCGACTGAACTGCAGCAACCGGTGGAGCTGTCCCCGGGCGATTGGTATTTTGCTGCCACAGCGCCTGGCGAAATGCATTTTAACGGCCGCCTGGAAGCGCCGGCAGTTTCCGGCGCAGATGGGCGGATCGCTGCTTGGGATTTCTCTCGTGAGTTGATGACTCAAGAATTTGCAGACACCGTGGGCGCTCACTCCGGGCAACTTTTGCAGAATCCTACCCGTGGTGTCACGGGCATGGCTTGGGATGGATCTGAACAAAATTATCAGCGGGCGCCTACGCACTATGGTGCTGTCCATTTTCATGAAGATGATTTGACCGACGCGCAATGGGCACCGACTTTGAGTTGGCAGGTCCCTCGAGATTTGCCCAGTGGTCAATATGCGTTGAAAGTCGAGCAGAACGATAGCGAAGACTACGTGCCTTTTTTTGTGCGTCCGGGGCCTGGGGCGCAGCGTGCGGATGTAGCTTATCTTGTGCCGACCGCCAGTTACTTAGCGTACGCTAATCAGCGCGTTGATCTTGCTGAGGGAGTCTTTCGGCAGGTCAGGTTTCGCTATGCAAATGAAGCGTTTCTGTATGCGCATAAAGAACTCGGAAATTCGCTATACGAATATCACGCAGACGGCAGTGGGGTGCACTTCTCTTCACGATTGCGGCCGGTATTGAATCTGAAACCCAAGACTGGCACGTGGGCGTTTAACGCGGATACTCACATCACGGCGTGGCTGCACCACCTGGGTCAAAAATTTGATGTCGTCACTGATGAAGACCTGCACCTGGAGGGTGCCCATGCGTTGCAGGGCTATCGTGTAGTGATTACGGGGACTCACCCCGAATATTACTCCACTTCAATGTATGACGGGCTTGCGCAATGGCTGAGCGAGGGCGGTCGACTGATGTATATGGGGGGGAATGGCTTCTACTGGCGTATTGCCTATCAAACGGATAACCCTGCAGTGATTGAAGTGCGGCGCGCAGAGGATGGCACAAGAGCCTGGATCGCTAACCCAGGTGAGTACTACCACCAATTCGGTGGTGAGTATGGAGGCCTATGGCGCCGGCTTGGACGTCCTCCCAATCAGTTGGTAGGGATTGGCTTCACCGCCCAAGGCTTTGATGGAGGCACGCACTACCGCGTACAACCCGGGGCCTTAGATCCGCGGGTAAATTTTATCCTCAGTGGCTTGTCTGGTGGTGATACCTGGGGGGCGTTCGGTAATCAAGGAGGCGGGGCCGCAGGAGAGGAAATTGATCGTTATGACCTGACCCTTGGGTCTCCTGAACATGCGGTGGTCATTGCCTCCTCTGAAGACCACAAGCCGGGTATGTTGCGGGTAACAGAAGAGGTCCACATGACTCAGCCTATAGGTGCGGATCCGAAGATCAGAGCCGATATGGTATTTTTTGAAGTACCCGGCGGCGGTGCGGTCTTCAGCACCGGCTCTATTTCCTATGCGGGGTCATTGGCTTACAACCACTACGACAACGAGATTGCGATTCTCACAGGTAATGTGTTGAATCGGTTCATCGACGCCACGCCATTCGAAATGCCCGCTCCATCCCAATCTGATTCAGCATAGTCTGGTGGATCATACGATCATCCTCGCGCGATGCCGCTCATGGAATGCTCCTTGTGCGGTGCCCCTCAAGCCATCCTTTTCATTCCCTGACACTACTGCACGGCATGTCGCATGATGAATAACGATTGGGCGAACAGCTGTACAGCTTAGGCGGCTGACGGCGCTGTTGAGGACGGTTTAATCACCTTGCAGTTGCTCAATGTTCCGGAAGTATTCCAAGGCCTCGGGGTTGGCGAGCGCGCTGGTGTTGGTGACGGACTGTCCGTGTATCACAGCGCGGACCGCCAGCTCGGCTATTTTTCCGCTCATAGTGCGCGGAATGTCGGCGACCTCAATGACCAACGCTGGCGTGTGGCGCGGTGATGCAAATTCCCGGATCCTGAGTTTAATGGCTCGGATCAACCGCTCTGTAAGCGTGCGTGGTTCACGCATGACCACAAATAAAACAACGCGGACATCATCCTGCCATTGCTGTCCGACGCAAACGGCATCCACCACTTCATCAAATTGTTCAACCTGACGGTATATTTCAGCTGTGCCAATGCGTACACCGCCTGGGTTCAATACCGCGTCGCTGCGCCCGTGGATGATGTAGCCGCCATTTTGGGTGGTTTGGGCATAGTCACCGTGGACCCAGATATTGGGATAACGCTCAAAATAGGCGGCTTTGTACTTTTCATCGTTTGGATCGTTCCAAAATCCCACCGGACTGGAGGGAAACGCTCGAGTACAGACCAGTTCGCCTTTTTCTTCCTCGACCGGTTGTCCGCTTTCATCCCAAATTTCGACGGCCATGCCCAACCCAGGGCTCTGTAACTCACCCTCATACACTGGCAGATTGGGGTTGCCGATCATGAAGCAAGAGATTAAATCCGTACCGCCGGACATGCTGATCAGGTGGCAGTCTGGTTTGACCTCGCGATAAACATATTGGAAACCCTCTTCGGTCAAGGGAGATCCAGTACTGATTAGGGCGCGCAAGGGAGACAGTTGATGTGTGGCAACGGGTCGCACCCCGGCTTTTTGAGTACCGCTCAAAAATTTGGCGCTGATGCCAAAAACACTCACCTGTTCCTGATCGCAGATGTCGAACATCGTAGATGGCTTAGGATGAAAGGGTGAACCATCAAACAGCACCACGGTACAACGGATGGAGAGTGCAGAGACCAGCCAGTTCCACATCATCCACCCACAGGTGGTGAAGAAAAACAAAGTGTCCTCGGATCGCAAATCTAAATGCAGCTGCTGCTCTTTTTTGTGTTGTAACAGCGTTCCTCCCTGGCCATGAACAATGCACTTGGGTTTGCCTGTGGTGCCGCTCGAGTAAAGAATGTAGAGCGGATGATCAAAGGGCAGTTGAGCAAACCTCAGTGGCGCAGCGGGACGTTCTAACCAATCGGCCCACAGTGATTCGCGGGTTTGCAAGGAGAGGTTTTTTTCAAGAAGAGGTAACCAGATGATTGTTTCAATCGACGGCACTTGTTGTGCCACCTCGCGTACTTTGTCGCGCACGTCGATGACCTTCCCAGCGTAGTGATAACCATCGCAGGCGAACAGAATTTTTGGCTCAATTTGGCCGAATCGGTCGAGTGCTCCAGGTATACCAAAATCCGGAGAACACGATGACCATATGGCACCTAAGCTGGCACCGGCCAACATGGCTATTGCGGCTTCAGGCACGTTGGGTAGCCAACCTGCAACGCGATCGCCGGGTTTTACGCCCGCGGCATTTAATTGGGTCGCTATGGCTGCGGTTTGTTCATACAGTTGTTGGTAGCTGAGCGTTCGGCGCTCGCCGTTTTCGAGTAATGAGATGAAGGCTGTGCGCTCACTACGCTCCTGAAGCAAGTTCTCGGCGAAGTTCATGCGCGCTTCGGGAAACCAACGGGCGCCTGGAAACTGATCCAGATGGTTAACAGTAACGTTACCTTTGGTGGTGGCCTGTATACCCATGAAATCCCAGGCTAATGACCAAAACACTTCCGGCTGTTCTATGCTCCATCGGTGAAGGTCGCTGTAGGTTGGGAAACTTAGGCCTGTGTGCTCCGCTGCAAATTCAGTGAAGGCGGTGAGCTGTGTTGCGGCAACCCCTTCAGCGTTGGGTGTCCATAACGGCGCGGGCACTACTTTATTTTTCCAAAGCAGTTGCGGACTTCTTCAATGTAAGTCTCTGGTTGTTCAAAAGCAGCGAAGTGTCCGCCTTTATCTTTTTCTGCCCAATAAACGATATTGGTGTAGACCCGTTGGGCGAATCGTTTGCTGGTGCGAAAAATTTCTTTTGGAAAAATAGTGCCGCCCATGGGCACCGTGACTGCTGTCTGTTGGGCTGAACCGCCAAAGCTTTCCCAGTACAACCGAGCGGAAGACGCGCCGGCAGCATTGATCCAATACACCATGATGTTGTCCAGTAGCTCATCACGGCTCAACACATTCAGTGGATCGCCGTCACTGTCAGTCCAGGCCCAGAATTTTTCCAGAATCCACGCCATTTGACCTGCGGCTGAATCAACCAGTGCGTAGCCCAAGGTTTGTGGCCGGGTACTTTGCTGTTTGGAGTAGCCGGAATCCCAGTCGTTGTAGTAAGCCATGCCCTCAAGGCCGGATACTTCCAGTGGGGTTAGGTCAGAAGCGCTCGGATCGGGGGGGGAAACCACCATGTTCAGATGAATTCCTTTGCAATGGCTGGGGTCGACGCGCCCGATGTTGGTGGTGACGATGGCTCCCCAGTCGCCGCCTTGGGCAAAGTAGGCTTCATAGCCCAGGCGGGCCATTAATTTGGCCCAAGTGCTGGCGATTTTTTCAACTCCCCAACCGGTCTCGGTAGGCTTGCCTGAGAAGCCGTAGCCGGGCAGTGAGGGTATCACCAGATGGTACGCTGGCGCGTCAGGCTGTCCGTGTGCATTGGGTTCCGTTAGAGGGCCAATCACCTTTAAAAATTCCACCACGGAACCTGGCCATCCATGGGTGAGAATCAGGGGTTCTGCATCCTCGCGACTCGACCGAACATGAATAAAGTGAATGTCCAGACCATCAATCTCGGTGAGAAAATTCGGATAAGCGTTGAGTCTGTTTGCGAGGCGCTGCATGTCGTATTCGTTGTGCCAATAGTCGGCGAGTGCCTGGGTATAGCTCAAGGGAACGCCCTGGGACCAATCATCCGGGGTCTCTGCTTCAGGCCAGCGGGTCATGGACAAGCGTTGATGTAGGTCTTGGACAGTCTCTTCAGCAATGCTGACGGTGAAAGGACGAATGTCAGTCATAACAATTTTCCTGGTGTGTTTGATTGAGTCTTTTGGGGCCCTATGCGCCTGTAGATCTTAGAGGGAGGCGCAGACGTGGCCACCGTCGACGGTCAGAATAGACCCTGTCATGTAGCGAGACGCGTCGCTGGCCAGTAACAAGATCGGTCCATCCAGGTCCTCGAACTCGCCAAAGCGACGCATCGGTATACCTTTAACGAACTCCGGGGCTTGTTCGCTTTCCAGTAAAATACGACTGACGTCCGTGAGAATATAGCCCGGGGCGAGGGCGTTTACTCTGATGTTGTAGCGAGCCGCTTCGAGCGCCATGACTTCGGTCATCCGCGTCAGTCCTCCTTTGGAGACCGCATAGGGGAACTGGCCTTTGATCGTGCGGGTGTCGGTGATGGAGGAGATCATGACAATATTCCCGCTGCCCTGTTGGCGCGCCAGCACTTGATCTGTGTAGTATTTGGAGGTCATCCAGGCACTCTTCAAATTAGTGTCGATGACAAAGTCCCACTCGGATTCGTCGATCATGGAGTAAGTCTTTGCGCCAGCTTCCACGCCGGCATTGTTGATCAGTACATCTAAACGGCCGAACGTCTCAAATGCACGATCTATAAATTCTTCAATGCTGGATTTGTCTAAGACGTCCAGTCGACAGGCGAGGGCCTTACCTCCGGCATCTTCAATTTCTCTGACACGCTGGGCCAACTTTTCTTCGCGTCGGGCCCCCAACAGCACGGTCGCGCCAGCGGCGGCCAGCACGCCAGCAAAATGATGACCGAAGCCCGAAGAGGCGCCGGTTATGGCGATTACTTTGCCGTTTAAATCGTATGGATTTGCCATGTTGCACTCCTGAAGGTTCGCTATGCATCTTAGCATAGTGCTCACCGACGTCAGCGTCAGGTTGCCGCGTCAGACCAACCTCGGCCCTGGTGTTTGGGCATGGGCATCA
>Ga0181574_10004811_pt1 | contig 11695 bp, 12 predicted proteins | sample 101ome_24_FD_145600 | JGI IMG/M metagenome (GOLD analysis project Ga0181574, IMG submission 145600) | Coastal salt marsh microbial communities from the Groves Creek Marsh, Skidaway Island, Georgia - 101410AT metaG (spades assembly) | ecosystem: Environmental > Aquatic > Marine > Intertidal zone... | reverse complement strand
ACTGCTCATCAAGTCTGGAAAGTGATCAAACTTACCCACACTTGTGCGAGATACCCGCGATCAAATATTAATGTCTCATGGCAAAATCCGTTGGTATCATATTTCCGCATCAACTTTTTGAAAGTAATCCGATTATTGATATAACCGACGAAGTCTACTTAATCGAGGAGTTTTTGTTCTTTAGACAGTATAACTTCCACAAACAGAAAATTGCTTTTCACAGGGCGACAATGAAATACTACAATGACTTTCTTGGGCTCAAAGGTATAGATGTACATTATATTGAGTCGTCAAACCATATCTCCGATATTCGTTGTTTTCCAGATGAGATAAAACAAAAAGGAATTCATTCTGTTCATGTAATTGACCCGACAGATGATTGGTTACGAAAGCGCCTAAAAGAATCCTGCAGTGAAATTCAATTATCCATCATGGATTCAAGACTATTCCTGAATTCTACTGATGAATTAGCAGCATTTTTTCGAAAAGATAAAAAGTCATTTTTTCAAACCACCTTCTACAAACAGCAAAGGCAAAAGCGCAATATTTTGATGGATAAAAACGGTTTGCCTACTGGCGGTAAATGGACTTATGATTCTGAGAACCGAAAGAAATATCCGAAGGATAAAGTTCCACCTCCTGTTCAGTTTCCAAAAAACAGCGATTACTGGCAAGAAGCCGTAAAATATACCGAGGATAACTTTGGGGGAAACTATGGGGAGATCTCAGAAAGTCCTATTTATCCTGTAGATCATACGTCCGCTCAAGTGTGGTTAGAACAGTTTTTCAATATTCGATTTCATGAGTTTGGTGCTTTTGAAGACGCCATTGTGAAGGAGGCATTGATTCTTAACCACAGTGTGATCTCTCCTTTAATTAACGTTGGTTTACTTGCGCCCGAGGCTGTTGTAGAGCAGGGTTTCACCTTTGCCAGAGAAAATGATGTCCCGATCAATTCATTGGAAGGGTTTATCCGCCAGATCACTGGCTGGAGAGAGTTCATACGTGGTATGTATGAGGTTAAAGGCAGATATTCAAGAACTGCTAATTTCTGGAATTTTCACCGTCCTATTCCAAACTCATTTTACACTGGTGACACAGGAATTCCCCCAATCGATGAAACAATAAAAAAGGTTTTGAAAACGGGATACTGTCACCACATCGAACGCCTAATGGTACTTGGTAATTTCATGCTCCTCTGTGAATTTGACCCTGATGAAGTATATAAATGGTTCATGGAGCTATTTATCGATGCATATGACTGGGTTATGGTGCCGAATGTGTATGGCATGGTCTTATTTGCTGACGGTGGAACATTTGCAACTAAACCATATATTGGAGGAGCGAATTACATTAAAAAAATGAGCAATTACAAAGGAGGTGAATGGGAAAAAATTTGGAACGGACTTTTCTGGCGGTTCATCAATAATCAACAAAGCTTTTTCCGTTCTAATCCAAGAACATCTATGATGGTTAATACTTGGAGCAAAATGAATCTTGATAAAAAGGCAGAGCACTTAAACCATGCTGAATCCTTCCTTCAACAATTGGGTACATAAAAATGGCCACTCCGAAAGTGGCCATCTTAAAAAGTATACTAATTACATGTTTTTTGCTAGCGAATTCGCTGGTCCGAAATCTATGAATTCAACATAAAAAATGTATGATTGCTCTGGAAGACGACTCACGGTTGAATAAGGTAAATAAAGTCGGTATTTTCCGCCCTTCTTCAAATGAGGAAATGCGACACGCCAACCCTCGAATACCATATTTAAATTAAATGCAGGTGCCGGGATATTTTGTCCAGATTTCAACCTGTCAAAGCTATTCTCCATAGTATCACCAACCAGAGAGGTTAATATATAATCCGCTTGCACATCATCGCCATCCTGCGGTGATCCACCTGAACCCTCTTTCAATGTCTCGATCCAAACACCTGCTTCCACTTCTTTTACATTGTCTTTTGCTTTCACATCTGCCCAGATAATCTCTTCTTTAGCAGCAATCTCTTGTTGAATCTTTGCATTGATCCCTTCAAAGAACTCGCGCATTACTGCATTTTGATCGTCTTCAGAAAGTTGCACAGTATCAGTACCGAATAGTGCATTTTCAAATCCTGCAAATAAGAATGTGGTATCAATCTGAGAGATCTTATCCACCTGGCTAAACTCTCGGTAAAAGCCATAGGCGGAAATCTTACCCACACATTCCGAGCCTTCATCAAGAAACTCTGTATTAAAATCTGTACCTGCAGGACCATACAAATTGTTCAAACTAACATCGCATCCCATAGGTTCCTTTTCTGAAAAGTTACCTTTAAAACCTTTTAAAAGGAATTCCTTATTCAGCTGTTCGCCATTAAATCCAGGAGTTTCCAAAATACGTTTTGCTTCTCCAGAACCAAGCGCAAATGATAATTCATGCTCATACTTTTCAAAAGAGAGCTTTTCAGTTTTTTCTTCAGATTCACCGCACGCAACCAGCGCGAAAAGCAGTGAGAATACAAATACCTTTTTCATTAAGCAATTTCTATTAATTCTACATCAAACACCAATGCCATGAATGGTTCAATAGGGCCTCCCGGATGTGGATTTGCACCGTATGCAAGATCCTGTGGAATATATAATCTGTACTTGGCACCTTTGTTCATTAGCTGTAAAGCTTCTGTCCATCCTTTAATAACTTGATTAACGCCAAATGTAGCAGGTTCACCTCTTGATACGGAACTGTCAAATACAGTACCATCTATTAGAGTTCCATGGTAATGAACCGTTACTTGATCTTCAGGACCTGGCATAGCTCCTTCGCCTTCATTAATAACCTCGTACTGAAGCCCAGATGCAGTTACTGTGACCTCCCTTCTCATTCCATTTTCCTTTAGGAATACTTCTCCAGCTTCTTTGTTTTTCCCATACTTCGCAGCACCTTGTTCACTGACAAATTGTTGAATAATATCGTTTGCCTGCTGCGGTGTGAATTTTAATTCCTTACCTGAGAAGATGTCAGAAATTGCCTCAGCAATAATTTCCGGAGATAATTCTCCTAAATCCTGCTGCATCAAACTTCCACCCATACTCATTCCAACGCAGTAGCTTACTGCTTCTTTATCTGTTGCCATTCTTTAAATTTTCGGACAAAGATAATGTTATTAATTCGTTTGAGCCGTTCTACAGCATCTATTAAAATCTGCACTGACTTCTTGTTTATTCGTGAAATCCTAAATTTGATTCGAAACTCTTCGAACTTGTTCAGAACTGAAGACTTCGTGCATAATGCCCTAAAACCTTTAAATTTGTTCTCTGAAATCCACGAAAATTATAATTTTTCTTTGCATCGAATAAAAAATGCGTAATCACACCTCTTTGATCATTTTGATAATCAGTATTTTAATTGTTGCTGTTGGATACTTTGCTTATCAGGAAATTATTTATCCTTCAATGCTGAATAATGCCTCCCAGGAGCGCAATTTACTTTTATCCAAAGATCAACGAGTTACTCTAGTAAAGAAGAGAGAACAGACAGGTATTTATGGTCTCGAAGTCGAGATCGAACCCAACGAATATAATTACAACGTTGCCTTTAGTATAGGTCCAAAGGTCATTTATGAAGCCAGAGTAAAAAAGGGTGTTGAATTCGTTTATTCTACCGACTGGTATAATGATACTTGTAATTTGATCATTATTCCGAATAAGCAAGCCAAAGACTCGGTCTTACTTACTTATCGCTTTCTTGGACTTAACCATGAATAGGTTGAAAAATGAAGTTTTGGTGTGCGTGAAGTTTTGGATCATAAGCAACTAGCTCATCGGCAACAACCACAAAAACACTGTAGCCCAGCTGAATCATTAATTCGAAGCACCTCTCTCTATTCTCATTATCCCAAAGTTCGGTGTAAATCAATGGTTTGTTCTTCTCTATAGTCTTTATTGCACCATTGAGAGCAAAAAACTCAAAGTTCTCAACATCCATTTTGATACCTTGTACTTTTCTTCCCCCCACAATTGTATCAATTTCAACCATTTTTACTTCGAATTCTTCCCCTTCATTCCAATCATCAATTGTATGGTGCTTAATATGACTTAAACCTTGCATTTTTACACCTTTATTGGTGGGAAGAATCATTGTAACTTTTCCTGAATTATCACCTACAGCTACTCGATTTAGTTGAACATTGGAAAGGTTTTGCTTGGAGACAATTTTCCTTAATATAGCATAATTGTGAGGCATGGGTTCAATTGCTATAACCTCTGAATTTGGCAATGATCTACTTAAGTGAAAAGTCATGATCCCAATATTTGCCCCGATATCAAGAACATCTCCATTTCCATCTTTCAAAAGAGAAAGAAATTTAAAAAAGTCTCTTTCTTTTGGATCACTTTTTAGAAATCTAATCTTGAACATGGCAAACACGTACAAGTATCTCTGAAAACCAAGTAATGACTGCAGAATATATTTGGAAGTATTCTTCATTAATACTAAAAGTCGACAAAGATAATAAGATAATCCTGCACAATTCAATACCACTTATTATCTTGTAACCATTAACCCAAGAAGATGAACATAAGAAACACCGCTGCTTGGCTGATCGTTATCACTTTAGCCATTCTACTTTTAAATGTTGCCCAATCTATCCTTATCCCTTTTGTCATTGCGCTATTAATCTGGTTCGTTATCAAAAAGCTGAGAAATTTATTGGATAGAATAAAATTGGTGAAATCAAGAATCCCTTCTTTCGTTAAAACTATTATTTCATCCTTAGCCATTTTCTATTTTATCCTTTTTGTTATTCAAATTTTAACAGTTGAAATTCAAGGTCTAACAAAATCTTACGCAACTTATTCAGCAAATGTCGAATCTGTAGCGATCAAACTAAATGAGCTACTGAAAATCGATATTCGCGAGGAATTAATTAATGCGGTCAACGACTTCGACTTTACAATTCTTTTACAATCCCTTTTTAATTCATTATCAGATACTCTGAGTAACATGGTCATGATAATTTTCTATGTGACCTTCATGATCGTTGAAGAAGGATTATTTCTTCATAAATTGAAAAAAATGTTCGCAAATCAAGAACGTTTTCGTTCTGCATTGGATACCATTGAGAAGGTTGACAAATCAATGTCGCGGTACATTAGTTTAAAATCTCTTGTCAATATTCTATCGGCCGGTGTCAGTTTTATCATTCTTACGTTCGTTGGCATTGAAACCCCAATTTTTTGGGCGTTCCTCATTTTTCTCTTTAATTTTATTCCTTCTATTGGACCAATAATAGGAACCTTAATCCCGACATTCTTCGCCTTACTTCAATTTGGTGAGTTTGTGCCTTCAATGGTCATTTTCTTTGGTGTAGGAACTGCCGTGATGCTAATTGGAAGTCTTGTAGAGCCAAGGCTTATGGGAAACACGCTCAATATCAGTCCGCTAGTTGCAATTCTGGCTCTCGCTGTGTGGGGAACACTCTGGGGTATTACGGGTATGTTGTTGAGTGTTCCAATTACTGTTGCGTTAATTATTTTGCTCTCACAATTCAAAAGTACACGCTCAATTGCTATACTTCTATCTGAGAAGGGAAGAGTTTAAATTATTTCAATCCGAAGTTCTCTTCAGCTAGGTTTGCAACATAACCACCAATAGCCAAGGCTGAAGTTGCAGCAGGTGATGGCGCATTTAGCACGTGGATAGCATTATTATGAAATTCGATTCGGAAATCATCTCTTGTATCTCCATCTTCACTCAAAAGGAGTGCTCGAACACCTGATCTTCCTTGTTTAATGTCTTCCATTGTCAAGGAGGGAATCATTCGTTGTAAAGTTTTCAGGAATAATCGCTTAGAAAAAGCTCTTCGGTATTCATTAATTCCAAAACTCATGTTATTAAAGAAGAGCTTCCATGTTCCAGCGTAAGTTAATGCATCTAGAGTATCTCTCGCATTGAAATCTGTCTTTCCATAACCCTCTCGCTTGAATGTAAATACTGCGTTAGGCCCACATTCTATCTCACCATTTGTCATTCGTGTGAAGTGAACACCAAGGAACGGGAAGTCAGGGTTTGGGACTGGATATATGAGGTTCTTTACTTTGTGTTTCGCTTCATCCGTTAGCTCGTAATAGTCACCGCGGAATCCAACTACTTTTTCCTTCAGTTTAACCCCATCCTTCCTCGCCAATCTATCCGCTTGAAGACCTCCACAGTATACGACGTGATTCGCCTTAATGATTCCCTTCGGTGTTATCAATTTGGTAACTTCTTCACCTTTCTCAATACCAGTTACCTCATGCTTCATGAACAGCTTACTTTCAGATTGCATTCCCAATCCAACTTCTACCATTCTTTCCGTAGCTCCTCTAAAATCAATAATTCCTGTAACAGGAACCCAAATTCCTCCGATACTCTTAACATGCGGTTCGTATTCTTTCACTTGATCTGCATTGATCATCTCAATACCTTCGATCTCATTCTCTTGACCTGTTTTGAAAATTCGCTCCATGTGAGGTAATTCCTTCTCATCTGTAGCCACAACAACCTTGCCGCATACATCGTGATCTACCTTGTATTTCTTTGCAAATTCAACAAGTTCAAGTCTTCCCTTCTTGCAGTTTTGTGCTTTAAGTGATCCAGGTTTGTAATACAACCCAGAGTGAATTACTCCAGAATTATGCCCGGTTTGATGATTAGCAAGTAAATCCTCCTTCTCGATTAGAGCGATCTTAAGATTTGGATTGCGTTCTTGGATCTTGTAAAACGTTGCCGCTCCAACTATACCACCCCCAACTATTGCAATATCATAAACCATAAAGCGAAATTTTTCACAAAAATAATCAGAATTATAGAGTCATCCAGCATCTTTTAAATCCGATCGAGGAATACTACCTTTATACGAACATGACACCAACACGGATTAAAATCATATTGGCTTGGATAGCAATTACATTGGGAATTGCTGTGATGAACTTTACGAGTAGTGAACAGCGCTCACTTGGAATTGCATTGATCGCCATCGGAGGTCTCTTGTTTATTTTAAATTTAACCCGATTAAAAAATCAAAAATGAAATTGAATACTTTCCTTACCCTACTCATTCCGACAGGAATTTTATTCTTGGTTGCCTGTTCAAACGATACACAAATGGAAAGTGATTCCTTGCAGGAAGAGCAACCTGCCAACCTTCAAAAATATATCGAACAAGGAAGAAGCATCAGTCGAAAAATGCAAGGGATTCTATTGTCCAATGTGAGCAGCGCAATACAAAACGGAGGTCCAGCACATGCAATTGCCTTTTGTAATACGCGAGCAATCCCTTTAACAGATTCTCTTTCTGAGCTTGAAGGTGTAAAGATCTCACGCATCAGTGATAAAAATCGTAATCCAAATAATATCGCAAGTTCAGATGAGCTCGAACTGATAAATCAATTCAAAACAAACAATGCAAAAGACACAGTTCTGAGCCGGGACAATAACGAGAACTATGTCTACTACAGCACTATTAAAACAGGTATGCCTGCTTGCATGAAATGTCACGGCTCAGTGGGTTCTGATATCAGTCCTGAAACACTTAATGCCTTAGATTCCATTTATCCTGAAGACAAGGCAAGAAATTACGCGTTAGGCGATTTCCGTGGATTGTGGAAAATTGAATTCACACAATAAGTGTAGCTTTGAACGCAATGAGCAGTAAAAAGAAGATCTTTTTTCACGTCGGAACAGGTAAAACCGGAACGACTTTCCTTCAGTACAGAGCTTTCCCAAAGTTCAAGGGTGTGCATTACATACAACGCACAAGCTATCGAAAGGCACCTGAAATTATTGCCGCTACTGATGCAGATACGATCTTCATTTCATGGGAGATGGACCAGCAACTGGACCACGAAACAAAACTTTTTGGAGAACAGTTTCCGGATACCCAGCCGATCATCGTTTTTAGAAGACACGATTCTTACCTTGCCTCTCAGTACCGAAGGTTTGTCAAAAACGGATTTAAAGGAGAAGTAAATGGATTCTATGACCTTGATGAGGACAATGGTTTTTTCAAGCATTCAGATTTTCACTACCAGTCTATGCTTGATATTCTGCGCAAGAACTTCTCAAAGGAACCAATCGTATTGCTCTACGACGACTTGAAAAAAGATCCTAATAAGTTCATAACCTATTTCGCTGAAACTGTCGATGCTACTATTGATCTCGACACAATCGACTTTTCGAAGAAGCACACTTCATACAATGAGAAGCAATTGAAGGTTATAAAAAGTATGGGCAAATATGTCAACCTCAAAAAACGTCGAGTTTTTGAGAATGGCTTATTTCATGTTCTTTGGAAAATCTACTTCGGTGCAATACGTTACTCCATTCTACACGGAGCCAAACTAATTCCAAACGGAATGATTTCAAAAGAATCTTTGATCGACCCAACCTATTTGGCTCGCATCAAAGAACACTTCTCCGATGACTGGGAAGCGATTAAAAAAGTAGCAGAAAAAATCTGAGCTATTTGTTCCTTACGTAAATCAATTTGAAACGCCCTCCGCCTTGCTTATCACGTTGCTCAATTTCAAAAACACCGATTGAGCTAAACAATGGAGTCAGCTTTTCAAATCCAAAATTTCGTGAATCAAAATTGGGCTGTTTTTTCAAAATGATAGAACCAACATCACCCATAAATGCCCATCCGTCCTCATCTGCGGCATCGGAAACGGAGTTTTGAAGTAATCGAATAACTTTCGGGGTGATTTTATCATAACTTGGCTTCCGTCTTTGTCCTTGTTCGTTGGGTTCTTCTTTTTGTAAGATCTCCAGGTAAATGAATTTATCGCATGCAACGATAAATGGATCTGGAGTTTTCTTCTCTCCTATACCATAGACCTGCATTCCCGCCTCTCTTAACCTTGTAGCTAATTTTGTGAAATCACTGTCACTGGAAACAAGACAAAAACCATCCACCTTACCTGAATAAAGAATATCCATAGCATCGATGATCATTGCACTGTCTGTAGCATTTTTTCCCGTCGTGTAACTGTATTGCTGAATGGGATTAATTGCATTCTCAAGCAAAACATTCTTCCATTTTGTTAAATGGGGCTTTGTCCAGTCACCATAGATTCTTTTGATAGTTGGAGTTCCATATTTGGTGATCTCTTCCATCATTGCTTTGATGTATTTGGAGGGTATATTGTCGCCATCGATCAAGACAGCCAGTTTTATTTCTTTTATCATGTCCGATAAAATACAAAAATTAAATTCTGCAACGCATTCAATGCTCCTTATAATTTCAAATTCAATGAATTATTGATAATTTGGGGCAACAATTAAAAACTATGAAAATTATTTCCTCCCTACTCGCATTATTTATCGTACCAACTCTTTTTGGACAAAAGGAAAATCCAAATACATTGTTGCCTAGAGGTCTAAGTGATGCTGAATCCGGTTATATGGAATCGTATTTTAGTAATTATCAATTTGGTCAGCGTGGAATTGAAACTCCTCCGGGAGGTAATCTCAGATGCGCTGCAGAATGGGAAGAAGTACAAACCGTGGTCATTACTTGGACAGGCCAATTTAATTCCATTCAATCACAAATAGTTGATGCCGCTCAAGAAGAATGTCGTGTATTAATTACTTGCACAGATTCTAACAGTGTAAAGAATGCACTCAACAATTTTGGAGTTCCTGACCAAAATTTAGATTTTTTGGAAGTACCTTACAACAGTATTTGGATTCGTGATTATGCCGGAAATACAATGTATCGTAATGATGTAGATTCACTTTTTTTAGTCGACTGGATTTACAATCGACCAAGACCCAACGATGATATAATGCCAGAAGAGCATGCCGCTTGGCACAATATTCCGATCTACACAACAACACTAGCACCTACAGATATGGTGAATACTGGCGGTAACTTTATGAGTGATGGATTAGGAACCGCCTTTGCATCTGAATTGATCATGGAGGAAAACGAAGCAGGTAATCCGTATTTTGTGACAGTTAAAAGTGAGCAAGATATAGACAACATCATGAGCGATTACATGGGGCTGGACCGCTACATTAAAATGACGGTTCTTCCCTATGATGATATTCATCATATCGACATGCACATGAAATTGCTTGATGAAGAAACCTTGCTTGTTAGCGAATATCCCACTGGAGTTGCTGACGGGCCTCAAATAGAAGCAAATCTTCAATATGTACTTTCTAACTTTAATTCAAGTTTTGGAACACCGTACAAGGTGATTCGTATAGCTTCACCACCATCAACAAGCGGCCTTTACCCTGATAATGGAGGATACTATAGAACTTATGCAAACCAGGTCTACATTAACAAGACAGTATTAGTCCCAACATATCGTGAAGAATATGATACGACCGCTTTACGTATCCTCCAGGAATCAATGCCTGGATATAATATTGTTGGAATTGATGTGGATAATGGAGGTCAAAACCTCATCTCACTGAGTGGAGCAATACACTGTATCACACATACCATTGGAGTTGATGATCCAATGTTAATCGTTCACCAAGCATTAGATGACACTTATGAAACGGTAATTCCATATCAAATAAGCGCAGATATCAAACATCGATCGGGAATCACCTCAGCGGTGTGTTTTTACAGTACAACACAAGGTGGTCCTTACAATGCTGTCTCAATGAGTTATTCAGGTTCAGGTGATACTTGGATTACTAATATTCCCGCACAATCGGCAGGAACTACAGTGTACTACTATATAGAGGGAACAGCTAATTCAGGCAAAATACAAGTCAGACCAATCGTTGCGCCCAACGGATATTGGAAATTTGAAGTACTTCAGTTCACGGATATAATAGAACTAGAAAGTAATGGAATAGAGTTGATGGATATTTTCCCCAATCCTGCATCAGCAATAACTTGTATTCCATTATCAACATTGTATGATATGAAGGGTTCAATAGAATTGATAGATGTCACTGGGAAAGTAATAGAGACTATTTATGAAGGATTAATTCCTTCCGGTGAGTCAAAATACTTCTTCTATGCGTCAAAATTCAGTGCGGGGACTTATTTCATAAAGGTTAAAGCTGATGGATTCCAGTTACAACAAAAAGTAATGATTAGATAATTCAGAAAACTCCGTATTGAAAATTGTTGATGGTTTGTTTAGGGATTAAACCTTTTATCATTTTAATTGTCAATAGTTGAGTAAATGTGTAATCAATATCTTAACAAACTTGATGAATGCATTCAAATTTTTGCTAAAATATAGCAACTAGAGTTTATGAAAAATCTTTTTCTTGTCATACTAATTGGTATTTGTAATTCAACTTATGCACAAGACTCGGTTCTAGTCCGCGACTTTGAATCTTGGAATGGTATAATTCTGAAGAAATCATTTCTCGATAAAAAACTCGATTTACAGATAGTACAGCAATTTAGATTAAATAGTAATTCATCAAGACTTAATAACTACTTCACGGAATTTGGTGCAGACTATGAATTTATCAAAGGATTTAAAGTTGGACTAGGCTACAGGTTCATACGAAATAATAGGAAGAGTGGATATAATAATGAACATAGATTCAATACTGACGTTTCGTACAAACATAAAATAGAAAGAATAACTTTTGGTTATCGATTTAGATACCAAAATAGAAATGATATCGGAGCAGCTAAAGATGATGAAAATCGAATTTCAAAATACCGATTGAGACTCAAATTAGACTAC
>Ga0181574_10004805_pt1 | contig 11704 bp, 9 predicted proteins | sample 101ome_24_FD_145600 | JGI IMG/M metagenome (GOLD analysis project Ga0181574, IMG submission 145600) | Coastal salt marsh microbial communities from the Groves Creek Marsh, Skidaway Island, Georgia - 101410AT metaG (spades assembly) | ecosystem: Environmental > Aquatic > Marine > Intertidal zone... | reverse complement strand
TCGCCTCATCGGATGCCAAGAACGTGTCGACCAGCGCTGTGCTTGATGGCGACGATTGGGTGATCAATGGTGAGAAGTACTATATCTCGGGTGCCGGTGACCCCCGCTGCAAAATCATGATTGTCATGGTGAAAACGGACCCGGATGCGGCGCCGTCTCGCCAGCAGTCACAGATTTTGGTGCCCATGGACACACCAGGTGTTGAGATCCTCGGTGCCATGCAAGTCTTCGGCAAGGACCACGCGCCGCGTGGCCACATGCACCTTAAGTTTGACAACGTGCGTGTACCGAAAGAGAACGTTCTGCTGGGTCCAGGTCGAGGTTTTGAGATTTCCCAGGTGCGACTTGGACCTGGCCGGATTCACCATTGCATGCGTTCCATCGGGAAGGCAGAGAAAGCACTGGAGCTGATGGTAAAGCGTTCAGCGACACGGGAAGCCTTCGGTAAGCCCATCGCCAAGCTCGGCAAGAACCTGGAAGTCATCTCTAACGCCCGCATCGAGATCAATGCGATGAAGCTTGCAGTCCTGCAGGCGGCCAAGGCGATGGATGTGCTCGGCAACAAGGAAGCACGGGTCTATGTCAGTGCGGTGAAGGCCATGGTGCCTGAGCGTGTCTGCCGCATTATTGATGATGCGATCCAGATGCACGGCGCCACGGGTATCTCGCAGTGGACGCCGCTTGCCGAGATGTACACCGATATGCGTCATCTTCGTTTTGCTGACGGACCCGATGAGGTGCATCACATGGTGGTAGGCCGTGCCGAGGTACAAAAATATGGGTTGTGGTAAGCAGCGCTGCAGTATGAAACTGATGCGGCAGGACCACCTGCTGCCTGCCGTTTGGCCACTTTTTATCAAGGGGTTGGTTATGGCCGCTGTCCTCAGCGGCTGTGCTGCGATGCCGGAGCAGCCCACGTTCAGCTGGCCTGATCTGGATCGTCTGCAACCCATAGAGTATATTCGCGAGGTGCCGCGAGAAGTATGGCAGCGCCGCGCGATCTCCTACTCCGGGTACCGGCAGGGCCAGAGTCCGCGTCTCGACATCTACCCTTCAGACGAGGAAGTGGTGGAAGACCTGAGGCTGCTGGTCGACGCTGGGTTCGGCTTGATCCGGGTTTACAACTCCATAGGTCACGGCGAACAGGTGGTCCGCCTTATTGAAGAAAATGCGCTTGACCTGAAAGTCCAGGTTGGTGCCTACATCTCAAAGTCCTACGCGGAAAATGGCGAATTCAATGGGCGGGAGCTCGCCCGCCTGGTCGAACTGGCCAATGATTACCCGGATGTGGTCATGGGTGTGAGCATCGGCAACGAGATCCTGGTGAGTTGGTCTTTTGTTGCGGTGCCGCCTGCTGAAACGATTGGTTACATTCGCTGGGTGCGTGAGCGAATCCGCCAGCCCGTGACAGTCAATGATAACTGGGAACCTTATGCTGCCGAGCCCGATGACCCTTTGAGCAAGGTCTGGGGCCAGATCGATTATGCCTCTGTCCACACTTACGCCTATTGGGACTCAGGTTTCAAGAAATGGCCGATCAGTCAGCCTGACGATCAAGCGCTGATCAGCGCAGCCTTTAACTATGCCCAGGACAATTATGCTGCCGTGAAAACAGCCTTCGATCGCAATAATCTTGAGATCCCCATTGTGATCGGCGAGACAGGCTGGCAGAACCTGCCCAGTGCGCGGGAAGGCAGTGCTTTGATCCCGGACTTCGCTGCGCAGATTGCCGGTCCTGAACGCCAGGCGCTGTACTATCGGACGATGCAGACCTGGGCTTATAGCGATGACTGGGAAACGCCCGGGGATGGCGATATACGACCAGCATCAATGTTCTACTTTGCAGCGTTCGATGAACCCTGGAAAGGCGCCGATGACAACTGGGGTATCTGGGACGCCAACCGCCAGCAGAAGTGGGACCCAGGGAAAAATCAGGCGCAGGAATAAACAGTGCCCACAGCGCGGGCACGCTTTAAGAAAGGTTAGAATCTGTAGCGCTGCTCGCGAAATCAGTTGAATACCAACGGCCAAAAATAAACAGTGCCCACAGCGCGGGCACGCTTTAAGAAAGGTTAGAATCTGTAGCGCTGCTCGCGAAATCAGTTGAATACCAACGGCCAAAAATAAACAGTGCCACAGCTTGGGCACGCTGCATGAAAGGCAAGAATCCGTAACACTGCCCGCGAGATGATCAAAGAAAAAAGAACGGAGATAAAAGGTGAGTGACCCTGCAAAAGACGCCAGCGAAAACGGCTGGATTGCGAAGCATCGCGCTGAGTACCTGGAAGATGGCGAAGCCGCCCATGACTGGGATTCCAGTGCCCTCGGCGGACCCGGCATCCTGCCTACCCTGCTTCTTTACACCACGGGTCGCAAGACCGGTGAGGAAAGAATCATGCCGCTGATCTACGGCGAAGTAGATGGTGCCTACGTGGTGATTGCATCGAAAGGTGGCTTCCCGACACACCCGGGCTGGTTTCACAACCTCATGGCTCAGGACAAGGTGAAGCTGAAGGTCCGCAACGAGGAGTTTGAAGCAACAACCCGAGTTGCCGAGGACGAAGAACGCGAGCGCATCTGGAAGCGGATGGTGGAAATATATCCGCCCTACGAAGACTATCAGCAGAATGCGGGTGCCAGAATCATTCCCGTCGTGATCTGCGAGCGCGTTTAGCCTGGCTTCGAGCACGGGTCTGCGCCTACGGACGGTACTGATAGTACAGCGCTAAATAAAGAAAGTTGAAGATGTTGGACTCATTTGAGCTGGCTCTTTGAAACGCCGTGATTGCGGTTAACATGTAGGCATGCGAAAGCTGCTGTTTTCTTTTCTGATCCTGGGCTCCGCCTGTGCGCTGGCCACAGAAGCTGACTGGTCAGCCAGCGTTGAACTTGGCTACGGCTACGATTCCAACGTGGCGGTCGACGATGTTGACCTTGCTACGGAACGCGGCGATCAGTTCCATGACCTGAGTCTCTCAGCCGGGGTCGAAAGCGCCCTTGATGAGAACTGGACGGTGAATGCTGATGTCACTCTGTCAGAGAAAAAGTATCGGACCTTCGATGCTTTTGATGGCCGTCTGGCGCTGCTCTCGTTGAACCTGGAACGCAAGTATCGTCGCGTGGATTTTGGGCTGGCGGTGCGTCACATTGATTACCAGCTGGATCACGAAGGTTTCCTTGCCTTGACGCAATACTCGCCGTCTCTCAGCTGGTTCTTCAGCCGTTCGATCTACCTGCGGGCAGCTTATGAGTACAGTGACGAACGTTTTGATCGGCAATCCGCGCGGGATAATCAGCAGGACCTGCTTTCCCTGCGTGCCTACTGGTTTATGAATGGTCTGAAGCAGTATCTGTTGTTTCACGCCCGCCATGCAGATGATGACGCCAGTGACGAACGCTTCAGCAACCAGTCCACCGAGTACATCCTGCGCTTTCACCAGTTGCTCGATGTTGGCGCAAAGGGTGTCAGGCTGGCGCTCGCCGCGCGTTACCAGGAACGTGACTATGACCGCTTCAATTCGGCCCCAGTTGCCAGGCGCAAAGATCGTCGTACCCGGTTTGAAGTGAGCCTGGAGGTGCCGGTGTCAGATCGCTTCGCGCTCATCGCGCGGGTCAGTGACAACGATTACCGGTCGAATGTGGAGGTGGCGGACTACGCCCAACGCGTGGCTTCGCTCACTCTGCGATATGAGCGGTGAACGGGGAGCGAATGATGCCCTGGCCGAAAACAGGATCGCGCCCGGCGACGCCGGCATCGGCACTCATGACACTGAGCCGGCGCCGAATTTCCTGCTGACCCACCAGCGGGTCGGGGATCAGGGCGCCGATCATGCCGGAGAGTACCGCCGCGGCGAATGAAGTGCCGCTTGAAGAACCGAACTGGTTGCCTGGTGTCGCATGCCTGATATCAATGCCAGGCAGCGCATAGTCGACGTGATCACCGCGGCCGGCACGGTGATAGGGTTTGCCCAGGGAATCCACTGCGGTTACACCGATCGTGCAGTCGTAGGCGGCCGGGAACAGTGGCGCGGCAGCGGGGCCACCGTTACCAACAGCTGTGACAAGCGTCATGCCACGCTCGCAGGCTGATTCAACCGCTTTGCGCAGAATTGCATTGTTTGGGCCAGCCAGGCTCATGTTGACCAGCGTGACTTCGTTCTCTGCCAGCCAGTTGAGTGCCCTGACGATCGCCGCCGTCGTTGAGAATTCGCGGCCGAATTCATCCGTGGCGAAGACAACGCCGTTGTAGAGATGACTGTCGGGTGAGATGCCGGCAAATGCCTCGCTCTTGCCCACCAGGATCGAAGCAATCGCTGTGGCGTGCTGCCGCGTTCGATTAAAGCCGCGGGGTGTGAACGTGGACTCCTCTATTCGACTGTCAGTGAACACTCTGTGTTTCATATCGATGCTGGAGTCAATCATACCGATCTTGGTCCGACCGGGGCCGCGCGGCAGGACTCTACCCTGCATCGCATCAGCCGGTTGCTCGCGGCCGCGCTGCGGCAGGTAGACATGGTTCAGGTCCATTGCGATCTGGGGCTCATTCAGGACCTGCAGGCTGGCAATCTGGGCGGGGTCATAACTGGTGGGTGCCCGTACCGTCGCCAGCGAAAAGCCGAGGCCTGAAAGTTCCTCGACATGAATGACTTCGTAGCCTTCCCGGGAAAGTTCGGCAAAAGCAGTTTCGTCAGCCAGCACCAGCCACTCGCCCGTTAATGCCGTATGGCCGGTGCGATCGCGAAACGTATCAATGGCAAGATCCAGCTCCCGTTCGACCCGCGCCAGCTGTGATTCGACGATGCGATCCAGATCAATCTCTGGCGTTACTTCAATGATACGCGCCCGTGGATCGGGTTCGTCTCTGATCTCTGTTGGCACGGTATCGGTGTCAGGCAGCGGAGGTAAGCCGGTGTCAGGGACAGGTGGCAATGCCGTTTCGGGTGCCGGCGGCAGCGCGGTGTCGATAGCTGGCGGTGGCGCTGCGCCTGGCATCGCTGGCAGAGCCGTGAGAGCCTGCTCGTCGATGCTGTCGTTGACAGCGTCAGTGACTGTCTCATCAATGCCGGCTTTGACCGTGGATTCAATGCTCTGGCGCACCCGGGCACTGACCTGACCTCGAACCCGGGTTTCAACTGCCTCTGATGTGCGATCGTTGATGCGATCGCGCAGGACCTCGAGTTCGAGCTGGATAAAATCGATCTCGCGGGCAGATGTGCTGGTCATCACCAGAGCGCAGACGACAGGCAGGAGCAAACGCGGGTTCAGGCCTGGTCGATCTGTTTTGTATGCTGCGCCCATAGAAATTCGCACGCTGAATCCCTGGAGATCAAGTAGAATCACGAGTTTAGCCGATTTCTATTCCAAATACGGAATACTTCTGCCAGATAATCGTTGAAATGAGTGAACGGACAGTTTTTGCAGACGAAGTGCTGCGTCGCTATTTATCGAGTGAATTGAGCGCTCTCAGGCGATATGCGCTTTCATTGACCGGATCGATGGACGATGCTGATGATCTTGTACAGGCAACATTGGAGAAAGTGCTGGTGAGCTCGCTTCCCGTTGACGCCCCTAAGGCCTGGCTGCTGCGGGTATGCAAGAACCAATGGATCGATGAACTGCGTAAGCGCCGCGTGCGTGATCATGATGCTTATGTTGAAGAAGGCGAAGCGGTCACGCTATCGACTGATATCGTCCCGGATGCGGTAGAGAAAACCGTTGAGGATGAGCGTAAATACGATGCGATTGCCGCTGCACTCGACAAGTTGTCAGAGGATCACCGAGTGATCCTGTCGATGGTGGTGGTTGACGGGCTGAGTTATGCGCAGGTGGCCGAGGCGCTGGCGTTGCCGGTGGGTACCGTGATGAGCCGGGTAGCGAGAGCAAGAACGAGTCTGCGAAAACATCTGAATGAGGAACTCTGATGACTACTGAACAGGATTTGACTCTGCTGTCAGCCTACCTGGACAACGAGTTGGAAGGTGAGCAATTGACAGCGTTGCGCGAGCGCCTGCTGCAAGAACCGGCGCTGCGACGCGAACTCGACGCCCTGAAGGGAACGGACAGCCTGCTGAATGACTTTGCTGCCAGTATCGACGGCAGGCCGCTGCCGCAGGCAGTGCATGGCATGGTGGCCGGCAGCGGGAGAAGCTCAGCGGCGAAACTCTTCGCCGTGGCGGCAGCAGTCTTTGTTGTGACGATGAGTACTTTCATCATGATGCCGAAGCAGGATGACCTGGCCTTCCTGAACGCCATGGCATCAGGTGAAATCAGGCAGACCGAAACCGGCAGCGTGCAAGTGATTGCCACGTTCAGGCAGCACGACGGGAAGTACTGCCGGGAATATGTCGTGCCCGGTCAGCACGCGGTGGCCTGCCTGGCCAGTGGTGGCTGGCAGAATCTCGTGACGGCTGAGGTCCAGGTCATGCCCGAAGGTGCATTTATCCCTGCCAGCCCGAATGTACCCGAAACGATTGATCGTTACGTCAGGCTCAACATGTCTGGCGATGTGATTCAGGGTGATGACGAAGCAGCACTGATTTCTGCCGAGTGGCACTGAACGTCAACTGCGCCTGAAGTGCGCGCGCAGTCCGGCTGGAATATAGCCGGGTACCTGCCTTCGATAAGCCTGATAGTCCGGATCGATTCCGAGGTGACGCTCTTCGGTCACCGCCCGCAGGTAGTAAATCAGCGACCACGCACTGACACAGAACACGGCATATAACATGTGTTCGGGTCCACGCTGGTACTGCATGACGAAAATCGGTAGAGCGCCAATCCACCAGGCGAGGTTTTTCGCCACGTAGGCCGGGTGACGGATGATAGCGTAAGGTCCCCAGGTGACGATGCCGCGGTGTGTCAGGTTACTGGCCTTGATGTTGAGCGCGATAGTGGCCCAGAGATAGAAACCCATCAGGCCCAGCATCAGGCCGCCACTCAGCGACCTCAGCCAGATATTGTTGATTTCAGGATAGTCCGAGCTGTACCAGCCCAGCATTTCATTGGTCATGCCGTTGAAAGGTGGGTAGCAGATAATCGCAACCGCCCAGCCCAGCAATGTCGGTTCAACTGACCTGATCTCATTTTTCAGTGCCGGATGTTCAACCGCATAAGCAATCGTGAAGAAGGTCACATCGATCAACAGGATCGCGTTGAACAGCATCCAGTAGCCGTGCACGAAAAAGGTCTGTTGCTGCCAGAATCTCTCAGCATGCCGAAAAAACTCTGCGCCGTTGGCGAGCAACCAGGCAGCCATCAACGGGAGGAAGAATGCCTTGACGAGTGTCGCGAGGATGGCGACTCGCTCTGCGTCGGTAGGGCGTCTGCGGCCGGTTTGTGAAACAGCACGCCAGACCAGCCGCGACTTGGTTTCCAGTTTATCGGGCAGTGTTGCGTAGTAGGGTGGCAGCAATAGTGCAAAGGCGATGACCCAGTAAAGGAACAGATCCTGGTCAGCAACCCGGAACCACGGCCAGACATGGGTGGATGAAAAGAATCCCTGATAGTAGGGGTTGTACAGGTAATAAAAGTACACCAGGCCAATGATGGCCATCGTGCTGATGTAGTTGCCAGCCAGCCTCGGAAGGGATGCCTTCATACCTGCTCTGATCGAGTTTTAATGCGGCATCATACCGTGCGCACCCTGCGATACCTACCGGTTACCCGCGGTCATTAAGGGGTGTGTTCGAGCTGCGGCAGACGCAGCAAAAGAATGACTCCGAGGCTGCCAACGATACTGGCGACGGCGGCGAGGGGAACCAGGCCGAGCGTGATAAAGGGTGCGAGCAGTGCAGTACCTCCGGCGACGATCAGGAACACGCTCAGCATGACCAGCGCGGCACCGCGGGCATTGTCATCCCCGGACGCCAGGATGGCGAGATAAAATCCAGGCGGCCCGCGCAGACCAATACCAATGTTCACGAACGCAAACAGAAACCAGATTATTTCGGGTTCCGGATGCCAGCGTGAGGCGTAGGCCAGTATGGCCAGGCAGCCCGCCGCCGTCAGTGAAGTGCCAAGCAGGATGGTGTTCTCGCTACCCAGCCTGTCGACGATGCGATGGACGAGGTTTGTAGTCATGATGAACAGCGAGATGCCGATAATCTGCATCGTGATGAAGTCCGTCAGGTTGCCGCCCATGGTTACCGTCATTACCGTGGGTGCACCAAACACGAAAATCAGCAGGGCGCCGAGCGCGCAGGCCTGGCTTAATGCGTAGCGCTGAAAAACCGGGTCCCTGATCAACGCCAGATAGCTGCCAGCGCCTCGATGCTGTGCGCTCGCGGGCAGGCTCGCGGGCAGCCAGATCAGTGCCAATACCAGTGCCAGCGCACAGGTAACGTAGAAGGAGGATATCCAGCCAAACTTTAGCAGCAGCCAGGCACCGGCGACGGGCGCCAGCGCCGGAACGACGGATTCGATGCTTCCCATCAGTCCCAGCGCTCGCAGCGCCTGTCTGTCATCAAACAGAGCACGGATCATGCCGGGCGCGAAGACTGCAGGTGCTGCCGCCATAAAACCCTGCAGCAGACGAACCAGCGAGAGCGCATTGATGGTCGTGCACATGGTCGCCAGGAAGGAAAAGCATGCATAGCCGAGCAGGGCCATGATTAAGAGCCGTTTCTGGTCAAATCGTGCGCCCAATTCCCCGAAGACCAAAAGGCCGATGGCTGTGCCCGCGGTAAAAGTTGCCAGCACCAGCTGGGCCTCGGCGAGGTTACCTTCGAGTGCATCCGGCAGTCCGGGGATCGCCGGTAATACGAGGTCTGTACCGGCAAGCCCGATCACAGTGCCCGCGACGATGAGGGAAAACAGCAGGGATCTTTGCATCAATTGAGGTGCGGTGTGCTGCGGGGTTGAAGATGAGCGTGGATCATAGCAACTTGGCGGATGGGTGTAGAATGGCGAAAAACAGGATCGTGACGTGACGGAATTTTCGAAAGTAATCGGACGCAAGGAAGTGCTGGCACTTTCGTTCGGCGCCATGATTGGTTGGAGCTGGGTGCTGCTGACGGGGGACTGGCTGCTGCGGGCCGGGACGGGGGGCACAGCCATTGCTTTCATCATTGGTGGTGTTGCTGTCATCCTGATCAGCCTGACCTATGCTGAGATGGCCTCGGCCATGCCCCGTGTCGGTGGTGAGCATGTCTATACCTACCGGGCACTGGGTTACACGCCATCGTTTATTACCAGCTGGGCCATCGTGATGGCTTATGTCAACGTTTGCGTGTTTGAGTCGGCAGCGCTGCCGACCGCAATGGAGTACCTGTTCCCGGACTTGAAGATGGGGTATCTCTACTCGATCGAGGGTGCTGATGTTTACACCAGCATGGTGGCCATCGGCATTGTCGGGGCTGTCGTTATGACGGCTATTAACTACGTTGGGATCCGCTTTGCTGCTTTTGTTCAAACCCTGGTGACGTCTCTGGTGCTCGCTGCAGGTGCATTTCTACTGCTGGGTGCGCTCGGCTATGACCTGCAGTCAGAACCGGCGCCGCTCATCCGCGGTGGCGTTGGCGGCATGCTTACCGTGCTTATTATGGTGCCCGCTCTGATGGTGGGTTTCGATGTGATTCCCCAGTCAGCAGAGGAAATCAACCTGCCACAGGATCAGATTGGCCGGCTGATTGTGGTCTCAGTCTGCATGGCGGTTGCCTGGTACATTGCCATCACTTTTGCGGTGGGCCTGTCTCTGGGTGACGGTGAGCTCGAAGGCAGTGGTGCGGCAACCGCTGACGCAATGAGTCGCGTCTGGAACTCGGACACTGCCGGTGCGCTGATGATCCTCGCAGGTATTGGTGGCATCCTGACGAGCTGGAATGCCTTTATTATTGGCGGCAGTCGGGTGCTGTTTGCGCTGGCGGAATCCGGCATGATCCCTGGTATCTTCAGTCGGCTGCACCCGCGCTACAAGACGCCTTATGTTGCGATCTTGTTCATCGGAGTGCTTTCCTGTATCTCGCCTTTCTTTGGTAGAACGGTGCTGGTTTGGCTGGTAGATGCAGGCAGTTTCATGGTGGTGGTGGCTTATGGCTTTGTCGCCTTTGCTTTTATCAGGCTGCGGCAAAAGGAGCCGGACCTCGAGCGTCCTTTTAAGGTGCGTCATGGCATGCTGGTCGGTTACCTCGCTTTGGTGATGTCGTTCCTGCTTGGCCTCCTGTACCTGCCGTTCAGTCCGTCTGCACTGCTCTGGCCACAGGAATGGATCGTCGTGCTGGCAGGCGCGCTTATCGGCCTTGTGTTCTATCTCACAGCCAGATCGAAAGGATCAGCGTCAGTAGAAAGCAGAAGCTGAAGTCGCGCCAGCTTTTTAGAGGCGTCGAGCCATGCAGTATCAGGCGCCAAGCAAATCCAGCGCAGTCTGCTTCGCCCACTTGTAATCCGCCTTGCCGTTCGGCGCGCGCTGAACATGGTCGACGATGAGGACATGCTTTGGTGATTTATAGCCAGCGAGTTTCGTGTGGCAGTGATTGATCAGGTCGTTCTCCGCGGCATCTTCCGCTTTGAGTGACACGACTGCGGCGACTTTCTCGCCAAAGCGTTCATCGGGTACGCCGACCACCAGGCAATCTTCGACGAGGTCATGACTCTTGAGCGCTTCCTCAACTTCTTCCGGGAAAACCTTCTCCCCGGCGGTATTGATACACATAGAGCCCCGACCGAGCAGGTTTAAAGAGCCATCCGCTTCCACGGTGGCGAAGTCACCCGGGAAGACCCAGCGTTGCCCGTCGATCTCGCGGACGGTCTTGGCAGTTTTCTCAGGGTCCTTGTAATAGCCCAGCATCGCGCTCTGGGTGCCGACCATACCCATTTCAGCGGAACCGGGCAGCACTTCGCGGTCGTCGTCGGTAAAAACCTTGACGTTATCGCCGAGCTGGAACTTGGCTGTCGGTGAAGATGCCTCTTTCGTAGAAACCGAAGCTCCCATGCTGCCTTCGCTGGAGCCGATGGCATCGAACAGCATCATGTCATTGTGCTCAAGCAGTCCGTCCTTGATTTCCTGCGACCACATAACGCCGGAAGAGATCATCAGGTTGAGACTGGAGAGATCGTAAGGTGTGCCGGCATCGCGGGCCTTGTTGAGCGCAGCCAGCATGGGCCTGGCGAAGGCGTCTCCGACGATGGTGACCTGGGTAGCCCTGTGCTTCTCGACTTCCCGCCACATCTGGTCAGGGTCCAGCCCCAGGTGATTAACCGTGATGACCGCACCACCTGCCAGGTTGGCAAGCATGCCACCGAGCCAGATGCCGGTGCCGTGCATTAGAGGACAGCACACCAGACTCACGGGCAGGGCATCATTGTTGGCTGACGTGGTCACAATGCGCTGCAGTTCTTCGATGGTTTCCGGCACAGAGCCTCCCGTGATTGCGCCAAGACCGGCCATGCCGACGCAGAGTTCACCGTTGCTGTACATCACCCCCTTGGGCATGCCCGTTGTCCCGCCGGTGTACAGCATGTACAGATCGCCCATTGATCGATCAATGCGGGGCATCGGGTCGGTGCTCTCAATCAGCGACTCGTAGTCCACTGCGCCCTCGACCAGTGGGCTGCCTGAGCTATCATCTACCTGAATCAGGCAGCGGACCTGTTCGAGCCGGTCTCTAATCGCTGCGATCCGGTCGGCGTAAGTTCCCTGGTAGACGATGGCTTCGGCATCGGCGTTGTTCAGCAGGTAGACGAGCTCATCTTCCTGATAGCGGTAGTTGAC